>Ga0075125_10000968_pt1 | contig 13458 bp, 14 predicted proteins | sample AntAceMetag02UKN_FD_69810 | JGI IMG/M metagenome (GOLD analysis project Ga0075125, IMG submission 69810) | Saline lake microbial communities from Ace Lake, Antarctica - Antarctic Ace Lake Metagenome 02UKN | ecosystem: Environmental > Aquatic > Non-marine Saline and Alkaline > Saline | place... | reverse complement strand
TGGTGGATGTTAAATTCTGTAGATGAAAGAAAGGGTACTCACACGCTAAGTTGATCATCAAAACCCCAAGTAGGGTATCTTATAATAATATTATAGGACCTTCCCCCATACCCCCTTCTCAAGCTTCTGGGGTGTCACGCAAACAGCGACTCGTTTGTGACTTCGGATTTCATCCGCTCTTCTGTACTTTTCGCACTGCAAAAAGAAAAGAAAAGGATAAAAGAAAAGAATATTTTTATCTAACCAAAGCGGAGGAGAGGTTTGCAAGGGCAATTTTAAAAACCGAGAATAAAAAGGTACCATCAACAATGTATCTTGTGATTTGGAAAATTTTTATAGTTGTGTCTCTAGTTTGAGTTTGAGCGCCAGGAGTTCGTCAGCTGTCTTCTTTGGCGCGTTTGGGTAGTCCTCTATCATCAACACTGCCTTTGCGAAGACCTCAGGGTATTCTGTTTCTAACCAGTGGCTTGCCTCTATCGGGTTTTTATGCCACCACTGGAGGTGACAGTGCATACAGAGGGTTTTTAGGTTCCAGGAGCAGAACTCGTAGTTGGGACACTGGCCCTTCGGAATTATATGGCTGCAGTGAAGGGCGCTAGAGCCTGGCAATTTTTTACCACAGTGCCAACAGGTGTAATTGTCTCGTTTTTTAATTGTTGTTGCGACCACTTTCCAAAGTTGGTCTTTAAGTTTTGTGATTGTGAATTTTTTTGCCACATAATCAGAGTAGCATAGTTTTGTAAGAAACGAAAATCGTTTGCCGCTAGGCAATGGAGCTTTGGAAGCGAAGCGACAAAGCGACAAGATTTGAGTTTCGACAAAGTATTGCTCTTGACAATTTTAAAACCTAATGCGTATAATGCCCATATCACCTCTAACACAAGTGACACCTTAACACTCGATACGATTTATCAGTTTCTCAGCTCCATAGGATCTTCGAAGCCTTCTAAATCCTCATCGAAAGTAAGCACAAACCAAGGAGTGACTGGGGGTTCTAGGGGGGATATAGTTTGATACACTTTATATTTTTTTCCCCAAGACAAATATCCTATAATCGTTCAAAAATATACTCTTGACACCTATTCTGTTTCTGTGTTATTGTAGTTATGTACTAAGTTATTTAACAAATAAATAAACTCCTTTTTATTCACAGTAAATCGGCAAGCCTAGTTGAAGCGGCTTATCCAGAAAAGAGGTCATTTTTTTTGTAGAAAAAACTCTTTCGACCCCCCCACAATAGCTTCAACACTATGACCTTTATGGAGTGGGGGGATCCAAGGAGTTTTTTTATTTAACAAAGCAAAAATGGTAAAACAAAACAACATACCACAGGAAATGAAGGACATCCCTAATTGGATCTGTTGGAAAAAAGAATGGTTGCCTAAAGATGAGCGCTGGACCAAAGTTCTTTACAACGCAAAAACTGGGTCTCTTGCCAAATCCAATGATAGTTCGACATGGACCTCGTTTAACAACGCTTTTGAGGTCTTTGGTGGCGGTGGATATACCGGAGTTGGCTTTGTCTTCACTGAGGAAGCAGGTATTGTTGGTTTAGACCTAGATCACTTGAAAAAAAGCCCTGAGCGAGAAGCAGTAGCAAAGGATCTTATTAAAAAATTTGATACTTATACTGAAATTAGCCCATCTGGCTCTGGCTACCATCTATATTTTAAAGCTAAGAAAAAATTTAAAAAGGGAAAGGGGCTTAGAAGCGAACCAATTTTCGGAGAGGAAATTGAAACCTATTCGAAAACAAGATTCTTCACTGTTACTGGAAATATTTATGGCGATAAAAAAACTGTAGAAAATCGCCAAGAATACTATGACTGGCTTGGAAAAAAATATTTTACCAAAAAAGAAGTTGAGCAAAAAAGTATTGCACCAACAGAAATAATCCACTTTGAGGATCAAGAAATTATTAACAAGATTACTAGGGCAAAAAACTCTAAAAAATTCTTAGACTTATATAACAACAGGAATTTAAGCGACTATCCAGAGTATTTTAGAGATGGAAAACTAGATTTATCATCAGTTGATATGGCCCTTGCTGGAATTTTAGCATTTTGGAGTAGTGATCGAGAACAAATTAGACGAATAATGATGACTTCTAAGCTTGTTAGAGAAAAGTGGAACAGACCAGACTATCTTTATCGTCCAATAGATGAGGTTTTATCAAGTCCTGGCGAAAAATACACTCCGCCGATAGAAATTGGACCAGCACCAAGGCTGGTTGAGCAAGAAGATTTTAAAACAATAGAATTTAATGACTTGCCAGATACCTGGGATGACGAAGAATGGATTGTTAAGGATTTATTTTGCAAAGGAGGGTTGTTTAACTTCTCCGCCTACAATAAAACTGGTAAAACAGCGTTCTTAACCTGTTTTTACAAGGCTTTAGCCGATAATGACGAGCAATTTGTTGGTAAAGACATCAAGAAAACCAAGATTTTACATATTTCAGAGGAATACGAGCGTTCCTGGATCAAAAAGAAGCGAGATTTTGGCAAAGCTGATGTGACATTGGCAATGAATCCATTTCCAAAGAGCAAAAGTGTTGATGAATGGCGGCAAAGACTTGATATTGTGCTTAAAAAGTGCAAAAAAGAAGGTTTTGAGATGGTGGTCTTTGATACCATTGACCAATTTTGGGGAGTAAACGAGGAAAATGATGCAGTTGATACCAGTACCAACATTGAGGCTCTAAGAATTTTAACGAAAGAGGGCATTTGTGTTGTGTCGGTACTTCATACTAGGAAAAATGGTGGAGTTGTTGGTAAAGACACTAGAGGTTCTGGCGCTATTAACGATAAAGTTGATGGCTTAATCTCTTTTTCCAGAGTTGATGAAGAAGATATTACCAATAACAAGAGAATTTTATCAGTTGGCAATGGCAGGTTTTATGACGAGCCATATGTTTGGGTGGTTGAGTTTGATACCACCACTAAAAAATACTCCTTTGTTGCCAACAACACATTTGAGGCAAAAGAAAAAGAGGAAGAAAAGAAACTTATGGATTTTATTCCAGTGCAAGAGGCAGAAGCTATGAGTTCATCGCAAATTTATAAAGAAATGAAGGAGTCTGATATTGCACACTATGGTCACACAAAAATAAAGAGGATTTTATCTAATTTACTTAATAAAGACATTGTTTGCAGAAAACCTGTTGGGAAAACAACTAAGTTTTGGAGAAAATTCTTATGATTAACTTTAGCAAAGAGTGGTATGCAAAAGTTGAAAAGCTTTTAAGTCTTAAAACGATGAGCGAAATGAATAAAAACCAGCTGTTAGCCGTTAAAGCAGCCTATTCAAATATTGTTTTTGAGTTCGAGTTGAGGAGAGCTAAATTTTATAGCAAAGAATATCAAAAATATTATAGAGAGTTTAAGAAGGCGGAGGCGATGTTAAAAGTAAGAAATGAATTTAAAAAATTAGTAATAGAAAGTTTATTCTAAGAAAGGAATAAAATGCCAAGATCGAGAGTTGAAAAAAGAATTTTTGAAGATGGTGTCGAGGTGCAGTTTACCAAAAAATATCTCGACTATAACAATATAGACGTAAAAGGACATCGAGGAGGAGTCATCACTGGTTTTTTTAAATTTGATGATGGATACAAATATAGGGTTAGGGTTCATCAAACAAAAAAGCAATGGACTGGATATAACAGATATGTTTTTAAAAAAAATTTAGTAATGCCATCTAGGCTAGATGGTTTTTTTCTACCAAAAAAAGAGGTTGAAGAAGAACCGAAAAAGTAGTATAATAAAAGGGTTGTTTAATTACAATAAGTCGCAAAAAAAACAATCCATACAAACAACACAATTTGCGCAAAAAGAAAGGGCATTATGCCATTTTTCCCAGACGAGGTTAAGGTTGAATCCACCTCACGTTATACTAAGTTCGCTAATGGTACTACCACCGTTAGAATGTTTGGCGAACCATTTTTCTACTACGAAACTTGGTTAGACAAAGATGGCGGCGGCAGAACCCCAAAGCGTTTTGCTCTTGATAGCGATATTCCAGTTTCAGAACTAGGCCCAGATGGTGTCAAACAAGTTATGAGCATTGTTGTTTATAACTATGGTGACAAAGCCATCCAGGTTATGTCTGTTAGCCAGAAAACTATTCTAAAAGCCATTAAAGGCTATAGTCAGAATAAGAAATATGGTGATCCAACAGGATATGACATCAACATTAACAAAGAGGGTGAAGGAAAGCAAACCAGATATACTGTTATTGCTGATCCTAAAGAAGATGTTAGTGATGAAGTCCAAAAAGCTTATGACCAAGAGAGCATTGATCTTGAAATGTTGCTTTTAAACGGAGACCCATTTGGTATCTCTAGTAAAAAAGCCACAGTTGGTAAAGATGAAATTGCATTTTAATAGTTACCGCTGAAAATCAAAGAGCCAGGCTTAAAACCCCTGGCTTTTTTGTACCTTTATTTAAATTTGTGCTATAGTTATTTTTATGGATGCCCAAATGGGTTTTAAACCCGGTTATAAAAAATTTATTGAAGACTTCTTTCAAATCATAGACAAAGAGCAAAAGATTGTTGATTTTAAGCTTAATGCTATCCAAGAGAAGTTCGTCAGTCACGACTCAAGCACAAAAAGAGATGTTATTTTAAAAGCTCGCCAGCAGGGTTTCTCGTCTATCATTTTGGCAATATTCACCGTTGATTTTTTAATCAAAAACAATACTCGCAACATTATTGTTTGTGATGAAAAAGAAAATGCTGAGGAAATGCTTGAAAAAGTTAAGTTTTATATTGAGAGTTACGAATACAAGATGAATGACAAGCACAAGGGCTTTAAAGTTCCCCTTAAATACTCAAGCAAGTACGAACTTTACAATGAATTCACGAAAAGCCGTTATACTATAGGTACTGCATTAAAGACCGAATTTGGTCGAAGCAAAACCATAACTAATTTGCACCTCTCTGAGGCTGCTTTCTATAGAAATATGGAAAAGTTATTGGCTGGAGCTATGCAGGCGGTTGTTCCTAATGGGCGTACCATTATTGAAACTACTGCTAACGGCTTTAATTATTTTAAGAACTTTTGGGATAGATCTGTAAGAGGGGAAACTGGATTTAATTCAATTTTCTATAAAGGCAGTGAATTTTATTCAAAAGAGCTGTTAGAACAAAAGAAAAAAGAATTAGGCAGACAATTTAATCAAGAATACCCAGAAACAGCCACTGAGGCATTTATTACCTCTGGTGAATGTTATTTTGACGGAGAGGCATTAGAATGGTTAATAAAAAATGCTGTGACCCCACAGCCGTTTAATTTAGGAATAATGTGAAGAAAATAAGACAATTTAGAGAGATTGAGGTCGGAGAGTTCTTTGTTGTTGGTATTGATACCAGTGCTGGTGGTTTAGATTATTGTGCCGCTCAATTTATATCGGTAGATAGGCTAGATGTGCCTCTTGTTTATCATAGCAAGCTTTTAGCAACAGAAATGACTCCAGACATTGTCAGAATCCTTGAAAGACTCTACGACATCACTGGAGTAAAGCCTGTGGTAGCTTATGAGCGTAATAATGGCGGTGTTTTTGAAATGGAGCGCCTGGCTCGTTTAAATAAGAAGCAAAAATTCAAGCCATATCAAATGATTCAATATGGTCGCAACAAAGATCAGAAAACAATGATGAAACTTGGTTGGGATACCAATAGCGCTACCAGACCAAAGATGTTAAGTGACTTAAAAGAAGCAATCGACTCAAAATTATTTAGAGTTTATGATTCTCCAACGATAGAGGAGTTATTTTCTTTTGTTGTCATACAAACAAGTGGATCTTGGAGGGCGGCTGCCGAAACTAACGCTCACGATGATCTAATTATGAGTTTAGCAATCGCCTGGCAGCTTTATCACACAGAATCTAAACCAGAATCATCTGAAAAAAAGAGAGTTGTCTCTTTAAATAGGTTTAGAACAAAAAGATGGGCAATATAAACAGACTATCAAAAGCTCGTTATGGTTGGACCAAATATGGAGGAGCCAGACAGGGGCTGGTTAAGCAAAATGGTAACTGGTATTGTCAGGCTTGTGGGAGAGAACACCCTGATTCAATGCCAGCCTATATGATGTGTGTTGATAATGGTCAATTTAGAGAGTTTGTTAGGCTTTGTGCTGGATGTGAGAACCTAGTTAAGGTTTTTAACATTAAAGACTTCGACCAATTAAAAGAAATTGTTAAGAGAAAACCTCAATGGATTAGATTTAGCATCATTTTTAAAGAAATTGGGCTTGAAAACCTCTAACTAAAAATCCTATAGTGCTTTTATATGAAAAACGACAAACAAACTGGCAAAAAGTCTTCAAGTGAAGAAACTAGCAAGTTATACAACGAGCTAAACGAACATTTCGTCCAATGGAGTGAGGATAATGAAACCAGAATGACCCGTAAGCACGGCTGGAATGAAATTACTCGAGCTTATTGGGGTAAACTGCCAGAGGACTGGCCATATATCTCAAAAATCACCGATCCTAGAATTAGAACCTCAATTATTGAAAAAGATGCTCGTTTACTCAACAAGAAACCAAAGGGCAAAGTAATTCCACGTGGAGATGGTGCCAACATGATTAAAGCATCGGTTCAAAACGCTGTTTTAAGTCAACAATGGGATAATGCCACCTTTGGTGGAACAATGCAGGAAAAACTAATCATTAGTTCTCAGGATGCTAGACTTTATTCAAGTAAATTCGCTTATGTTTACTGGAGAGAAGTTTTAAACAATGATGGCGAGGTAACTTTTGCCGGAAATGAGTTTCAGCCCTGGGATATTAGAGATTGTGGAATGGATGCTAAAGCAGATCACGTTAGAAACGCTAAATGGTTCCAACACAGAGAGTGGTTTTATATTGAAGACCTAGAAGATGAAAATAAAGCAGCCGGCAAGACAATCTGGAAGAATTTACGCAAAGTAAAATCTAAAATGAACAGCGATGAATTTAAAGTCTCTGATCGAAAAGACAATGTGAGAACAAGTCAGGTTTTATCGATTCAAGGCTTGCCAGATAGAATCGGTGAGGATAGTTCTTACCCCGTGATTGAAGTTGTGACTGAGTTTAGAGAAGATAGGTGGATTAGTTTCTCAACTCGCTATGGCGAGATTGTTAGAGACATTAAAAATCCAAACAAACACGGAATGATCCCAGTTTCTCAACTTAGATATTATCCAATTCAAGATGATGCACTCGGTGAGAGTGAAGTCGAACCAGTGATCTCTCTTTGGTTAGCAATTCAAGCAGTTCTTTGTGGATACCTAGATGAAATGATCTTAAAGATGCGACCTCCACTAAAAATTGTTGAAAACAGTGTCAGAATCGAAACTATTGAATATGGACCAGAAGCCCAGTGGCTAATGGATAATCCAGATGCGGTAACAGAGATGCGAGGTAATGGTGAGGCTCAGCGTTGGTTTGAGACTACTTACGCAGCTCTTGTTAGCGCCTTTAACACTGCAATGGGCGATTTAAGTCAAAACACTTCGTCAGCAGATATGTTTAATGGTGAAAAGACTGCTACTGAAATTAAGCAGGTTGCTAAACAACAGAATGCTAGAGACCAGAGAAACCAGAATGAACTTAGTGACTTTATTACAGATGTTGTCACGATGTGGATTGGCAACAACAAACAATATTACTTCTCAGATCCTAAAAACCAATCAAAGATTATTGATCTCATTGGTCAGGAGCAATATGAGGAGTTCCAGAATCTTGGTTTGTCAGATATGACTTTCCCAGACGAATCAATGGATATGATCCAGGGAATAATGGAGCAATCAAACTACGAGATTGGCGATGGCCAACTGGCAGATATGATGGATGCCTCAATGATCCCAGAACATCCATTTGTTGAAAATCCTGAGGAAGAAGATTTAAGTAAATTGCTTGTATCACCAAAACTTGAAGTTGATGAAAAACAAAATTCAGCCAAACTTCACGTGGTACCTCAAGATTTTGATGGTAACTTCTCTTACATTGTTGACGTCAAGTCAATGGAAATGGGAGCTAGTGAGGAATATATAGCATCAAGACAACTTGGACTCTCAATGATTAAGGATGAAACAATACTTGGTCTGTTGCAACAAGAAGGATGGGTTCCAAAAATTAAAGACTTATTAGTATCAATTTTAAATGAAGGAGGCCTAAATGATAGCCAACGATATTTTAAAAAAGCAGAAGTCGCTCCAGTTCAAGGAGGAGCTCCGGGTCCAGGAGGCGTTCAACCGAATCAACCAGCTGGAGGATTACAAGGAGCACCTGCTCCCCAAGCTCAAGGCGGCGGCAACAAACCTTTGGGTAGACCCAGCCAAGTTCTCGGATCAGCAAGCCTTTTTTAAAGCTTACACCGAATCTTATGGCAGAGCTAAAGCTTATCAAGAAATAATTGATTTGTTAGCGAGTAGTGAGGCTAGAATTAACGCCATTACTAAGGCTATGGATCCAAAGGAGAAATTTGCAATCTAAGTATTTCTTTGAAAAACATAAGAAGATGATCGACAATGACCATCAGGAGTTTGACACTTACCAGGAAAAAACGAAGATTGAATTTAAGAAGTGCCAACACAAAAGATTAGACTTTGTTGGTAATGAACTTAAATGTCTTGAGTGTGGTAATGCCTGGCAAGGCTCTGGTAATGAGTTAAAACAACTCTACGACTTACTAACAAAATAAACTCCACTTGCAAACCTATGCTGATTTTGCATATTATTACTTTTAATGTTGTCGTGTGATGCTCCCACGTTAAACCGAGCAGGAATATTAAAATCAACATAAGGGGGTGCTTCTATGAACGAAGATACCAACGTGCAGGATAAAGAGGCTGAGGGCAACCAGCAACCAGAATTGCACACTGAACAAAAGCCAAACGAGGAAGCTGAACTTCCCGAAGACGCGAATGATCGGACCAGAGAGCAATTTGAAAAGCTCAAAAAGACCAATCAGGAAATGAGCAATAAGCTCAGAGACTTCGAGAATAAAAGTAATGCAGAATCCGTTTTAGACAGCTTAAAACCAAAGGCAGCTCCACAAGCTCCCAATTTTGATTTTAGCTTAAAAACTCCGACAATAGAGCCGGATGAAGAACAGCTAATTGATGAACAGGGATATGTGAACGCAAATGTTTTGCAAAAAAGCATTACTGATGCAAAGAATAGAGCTGAAAAAGCTGAGAGAGAAGCTCAGGCAATCAAAAGCCAGTTTGTGAATTACGAGGAAACTCAACAAACCAAACTAGCCAATGAAAAATACCCAGAGCTAAACCCTCACAGCGACAAGTTTGATAATAACTTCTACAAACTTGTAAGAAATGAGCTAATTGGTCAAATGGCTAACGGAGAGAAGGATGTTGTTAAAGCCGCAGCAGAGGTTAGAAAATACTATAAGGGTCAAACCGAAAGTATTGAAAAACCAGCAGAGCAGAAACAAGATACTCAATCCGATGAAAAACAGCAAATCAATGCTGGCCAGAAAAGATCAGCGCAAACTTCTTATAATGATGCAGAAGAATCACAACTTATAACAGCGACTAGGCTTAACAAAAAAGGAGCATTAGCCGAGCGGTTGAAAAGAGCTGGTTATTAACTAGCATAAGGAATAAACCATATGGCATTTGGAAAATTTGCCGAGCAGGTTGAAATGAGAGAGTCTCTCCTTTCAATTATGCGAGATGTTTCTCCTAACGAAGACAACTATTTGATGTCTAACTTAGGTAAGAGCAGTCCAGCCATGAATACAATTCATGAATGGAATTTATATTATCAATCAAGAGCTACTAGCGCTACTGGATCCGTTGAGGGTGCAATCACTAGCTACGCCGATCTGGATTCCGAGACACGATCAAACAACAGAACCATCATCTTAGATGAACCTGTCCGTTTGTCACGTACTCGTAAATCAATCGCTATGGTAACTGGTGAAGATGCTATGAGCAAAGAAAAAGAGCGTGCACTTAAACGCCTAAAGAGCCAAATGGAATGGGCTACCATCAATGGTAGTTACGCTTCTGGTTCTTCTGGAGTTGCACGTGGTATGGCAGGTATCGATGCTTGTATTTCAAGCAACGTAACTGTTCGTGCTACCGACACCTCTTTTACTGAAACTGAACTTAATGACATCGTCAACGATTCCTACACAGGAGTTGGACACGAATACATTATGGATGTTTTACTTTGTCCTCCAATCATCAAGCGAAGAATCGCTACCTTTGGTACAAATGTTACTCGTAACATCAATGCCTCTGATAAGCGCTTAACTTCTGAGGTGCGTGTTTTTGATGCAGACTTAGGTCCAGCTATCAAAATCATTGCTCACAAAGACGTTACTGCTACTCAAGGAAACCTCAAAGTTTACGGTTTAAGAGAGGATACTTTCGAGTATTCATTCTTAGTCGGAACTGGTGAACCTCACTGGGAAGACAGAGCTACTGATGGAGACCGCGACAATGGTGTATATATCTCTGAATTTACTTTGGTAAGTTTAGCTGAAAAAGCATCGGTGAAGCGATCTGGTTACGCAATAACTCTATAAAGTTATTAAGTAATAGATAGCCAATAGGGCGGGGAGAGTTTGACTTTCCTCGCCCGTTGTTGTTTAATTGGGTTAAGAAATGAATAATCCAATACTTGCCCCTAAAGATCTTAATAAAAATATTTCAATAAAAGGTCAGGACTACGAAATCCTGCCAGACACTGTTAATGAGGCTCTTATGAGTCTTATGTTGGCTTGGGAGAGGCTAGGACAACCAAAAACAGTGTTTAGTGAATCTGGCAACAAGCTGATGCAGGTTATTATCGCAACCTGGAGAGACTTGTATCCAAAAGAGAGCCAAGACTGGTTAAAACTTAGAGCTGAATACCAATTTAGTGAGAAAACAATCAAAGAGCAGGTTAAAGCTCATTCTGGTAGAAGCCTTGCTTCAATTCCCCTTTATATCCACAAAATAATGAAAGAAGTCTTTAAAGACGACAATGAACTCGATAGAAAATATTATCTAAAACTGGTTAAGAAATTTCCAATGTTTAGATTCGCAAACAAGGCTTAATATGAACAAGTCAGCACTTTGTATAATTGTTGAGGGCGATCAAAAGCTTGATGGCTTAAAAATCGCAGTTGATAGTGCTAAAGACTTTGTTGATGAAGTTTGCATTACAGCTAATGGGAAATCCACTACAGAGACAAAGGAATATTGCAAAAAGAACGGCTTTAAGTATTCTTTCCTAGAATGGAAGGACAACTTCGCAGAACAACGGAATTTTAACTTTGCTCAGGCTAGTATAGATGTAGATTACATTTTATGGCTTGATAGTGACGATCAACTTGTTGGTGGAGAGTATCTACCAAAGATTTTTGATCTTGCTAGACGAAAAGAATATGACCAGGTGTTTTTTACCTACTGGTACGGCAACAGATTTGTTGAAGGAAAAGAGAGAAACTATGAGAATCTAATTGATATTGAGCTTTATCATAATAGAGAACGAATAATCAAACGAAATAAAATTAAGTGGGTCGGTCGCTTACACGAGACCCCAGTAGAATTTGATGGATCTAGGTTAAACTATACCGGGATTAAACACACGCTAGAAGATCCCCACCCAGTTTTTCCAATAGCCGTGCTTCACCGCGATGCCACGAGACACTCTGATGCCGAAAATGAGGTTAGGGGTGACAGAAATAAGCGCTTACTGGAGAAACAACTAAATGACGAGAGGGAAGCTGGAAAAATAGACCCGAGAACCGTCCTTTATCTGATGAAGATTTACGCCTACTCTAAAAGCGATAGTTTACACAAGAAGTGTATCGCTCTGGGTGAGGAATATTTAACCAAATCTGGTTGGGATGAAGAAAGAGCAACCGCACTAATCTTAGTTTCAAGTTGTTTTTATTATCTTGGTCATTATGAGAGAGCTAAAGCAACACTGCTTGGAGCACTTGACGAGTGGCCACAGAATAAGGAGATTTATCTGGCGCTTGCCAATGTTAGTTTTTCTCTTGGCAAATACGATGATATGAAAACATATATGGATATTGCCAGCGCAATAGAACCAGATAAAAAAACAGCAGGAAATAGAAATATTATTGACTGGAAATTTAAGTCTTTAATGTTAGACCTCAAATATAATCTAAATGTTGTTAAAAAGATTAAAAAAGCCTTTGAGGCAGCGGAGAAAATATATGAAATTGAACCAAGTGAAAAAAACCTCGAGCAACTCAACTACCTCAGCGACCTTTCTGATTACAATGATGCTTGCGAGCATATTGACCTTTTTACTAGGTATCTGGCTAAAGCCAAGCTTTATGATGAATTAAACGCCGTTTTAGATAACTTCCCTGCTAAATTTAAAGAATTACCTTTCTACAACAAGCTAATCAATAGTTATAGCAAGCCAAAAACTTGGGCTGACAATGAAATCTGTTATTACGCCAGTTTTGGTGGAGCTCATTTTGAGAAGTGGGATCCTAGTAGCTTAAAAGATGGTATTGGTGGTAGTGAGACCGCTGTTATCAAGCTGGCTAAAGAATGGACCAGTCTTGGTTTCAAAGTTACTGTTTATGGTGATCCTAAAAAAGAGGGAGTTTACGATGGAGTTACCTACAAGAGTTTCAGGCGTTTCAACCCAAAGGATAGGTTTAACATTTTTATCCAGTGGCGCTCTGGCTTCTTAGCAAACAAGATTGTTGCTAAAAAGTTCTTTGTAGATTTGCACGATGTATTTAGCGAACAAGATTATTTAGACATATTGCCAAGCATTGATAAGATTTTTGTTAAAAGCCAGTATCAACGTAGCTTGGCTCCTAATATTCCTGACGATAAGTTTGTGATTATTAGCAATGGGATTTAATTATGAAAAAGCTTAATTTTTTTTATGGAAGTTCTTATGATAGGTCTTTAGATATTGTTTTGTTTCTGTGGCCAGACATTGTTAAAAAATATCCAGAAGCTAAACTTAATGTTTGCTACGGCTGGGATATGTTTTTGAAAGTTGCCAGTAAAAATCCTGAGCGAATGGAATGGAAAGAAGAAATGGACAGGCTAATGGAACAGCCTGGAGTTATTCACCACGGCAGACTTGGAAAAGAAGAATTAAAAGCCGTTAGAAAAGAATGTGGTATTTGGTTATACCCGACATATTTTACTGAGATTAACTGTATCAGCGCTCTAGAGGCTCAAAAAGATGGTCTTGTACCTGTTGTTACTAATTTAGCAGCATTAAAAGAGACAGTCGGTAGTGGTTTCAAGATAGAGGGTGACATTAGAGATATAAAGATACTCGAGGAAGTTAAAAAAGCCGTTTTTAGGCTACTAGACGAGCCCGACCTCTGGGAAAAAGAGAGTAAAAAGGCTAAAAAGTTCGCTAAAAGCTACTTTACCAACAAAATTGCTAAAAAGTGGGTGCCATTCTTTGAAAAAGAAGATAAGCAACCGCTAGTAACAATTTACACTCC
>Ga0075125_10000965_pt1 | contig 13470 bp, 26 predicted proteins | sample AntAceMetag02UKN_FD_69810 | JGI IMG/M metagenome (GOLD analysis project Ga0075125, IMG submission 69810) | Saline lake microbial communities from Ace Lake, Antarctica - Antarctic Ace Lake Metagenome 02UKN | ecosystem: Environmental > Aquatic > Non-marine Saline and Alkaline > Saline | place... | reverse complement strand
GGCAGACACTCTAACCAATTGAGTTAAGAACCCTTTGTACCCCTGAATGGATTTGAACCATTATCCCTAGTTCCGTAGACTAGTGTTTTATCCGTTAGACTACAGAGGTTTTAAATGTGAACTATTTAATGTGAGTCTGATAGGACTTGAACCTATAATCTCCTCCTTAAGAGGGAGTTGCTGTACCTATTTAGCTACAGACCCGATGTGCCATCTCTCCGAATCGAACGGAGCTATTTCCGTTTTCAGCGGAACGCATACACCAGTGTTGCTAAAATGGCAATGTACCTCATAAAGGATTTGAACCTTTATCACATGTTTAGAACACACATACTCTTTCCAATTGAGCTAATGAGGTAATGTTCCCCGAAGTCGATTCGAACGACTATTTACTGATTCAGAGTCAGTTAGCCTACCAATTAGCTGACTGGGGATAAGTCAGAGTAGTTGGAGTCGAACCAACAACCTCTCGGATCCAAACCGAGCATGCGACCTTTTGCACCTTACTCTGTTGGCAAGGATTAGATGAATTGAACACCTACCATTTGTTTTGGAGACAAATATTCTTCCGTTAAACTAAATCCTTTATATAAAACTAGACATAATAGATATACTTTAGTAAGTCATATTATCTCTAGCTTAATTATATTATACTATTTTTTTCTTATTTTGGCAACAATAGTTAATATTTATTTTTTTTCTAGACAAATAGTTGGAATTTCAGAACCCGATAAATAAGACCCTATGTCTTCTTTTAATATCTCTATGAATTTATCTTTTTTGCCACAATTAAAACAGTATTTTAAGTTACGTTTAGAAAAAGTGTTACCCTCTTCTTTTTTTAATTCAAGAACATCATCTTTATCAATTACATAATGAACTGTGCTACAATTTTTACATTGTACATATTTAATGTCTTTCATAAGTTTATGCTTTGGTTGTTTTTTTTGAATCTCCTTCTATTATTGTTCCAGGACTTTTATTTGGTACTACTGGTGTTACTTCTTCTTTCTTTTCAACCTCTTTCTTCTCCTCTTTTTTTTCTTCAATTATTTTTGGTAAATCTTTTATTTTTTTTGGTTCTTCTTTTATCTCTTTTTTTATCTTAAGTGTTTTTTTAGCATTATCTTCTGTCTTACTTTCTACCTTTGGTTTTGGTAAGTAGTCTGCTTTTGAATCAGTTAAGACAAAATATTGAAGCTTATCTGCGACTGCGAGAATTTCTACTTTAGCTACTGGTATTCCATTACGATTAAAGCTACCAACGGCTTGATTTAGTTTTCTTATGTCATCGTATTGATATAGTTTCATATATATTCACTCTCCTTTCAATCTATAATTTATAGACTCTATCTATTTAATAATACATGTTCCTTCAGTGCTACATGGATTTTTTAAAAAATAGACTAATATATAGAATAATAATATATTGACTAGCATAAATGCAAGACCAAGTAGACTTACAACTATATCGAAGTGTTTTTTATTTACAAAAAAAGAGGTGAGTCTATTAAGTTTTTTTTCAGAAAGCCACATTACAAATCTCTTATGAATTATTTCATCAAAGTAATCAGTACAATGTTTAAATGTAAGTTTATTCCAAAAGCATTTAATAGCTTCTAATAAAAAGACTCTTTGTTTTGGTAGGAATAGAGCAAGAATTCCAAAATAAATAATTAAAGTTAAGCAAGTTAAGCAAAACATATAATTTAATTATAGCAGATTATTTAAATATGTCTTTAGAAACAATAGGGTTAGGTAGTCTTGGAATTTCTTTTCCTTCCTTAACTTCTGGAAATTCTTCACTTTGAATAACTATCTCAAAATTATTTGTAAGAATATCATAGTGAATTCTTAATACTTCTGAATCTTTAGGAACCTTATTTATTATTGCTTTTTTACATAAGTCTGCAACTATTTGAGAATTTACTTCTAAGATTTTAATCTTTCTGCTTTTCATAAGTTTGTTTCATATTTATAAAATTTTAGTTAATATTTTCTCTAAATTATTATTTTTTAGAATAGTAACTATTTTTAAATTAACAATATTTGTATGATAAATACATCCACCCTCTGAACAAGTTCCTAAGATAGTTTCTCTAGTAAAATCTCCCGACAAATCTGATTCTCCTAATATTCCTTGTTTTCCTTGATTGCTATCATAGGTTAATTCATATTTAATCTTATTAAATTCTTTTACATTATAGACTGTAAAGATGATTGTTTTATCATTCTTAGATGCTTCAAGACTAGTTACTTCTTCAGCTTTAACATTATAGGAAATAGTTACAATACTGCTCATTTCTCCTATGCTTGTCTGAAATCGAAGTAATCCAAATATTAGAAAGATAAGTAATAGCAACCATTCTATTTTTTCAATAATTTGATTATTTCTAAACATATGATTATTAGACCAGGAATAATGATAAATATAATTAGTCCAGGCAAAGTTTTAACAAATATGAAAAAGTAACCTAATAAAGGAATAGTTAAAAATACTTTTCCATAGATTGAACTTAAAGAAAATGTTTTAGAATCAATATCATTATTAAAATCCCCTTTAGTAGTTAAAGAATCGTCTTCAATGTTATAAATCCTATGAGTAAGATATCTCTTATTACCTGTATCAAGAGTAATAACATCTCCTGTTTGATAAGTCTTTTCAGGTTTAACTAAAATAACACTTCCTGTATTAATTATAGGAGTCATTGAACCTGATTGAATTACTAATATCTTATAGAACCCTAAAAAAGCTAGTATTACTGCTCCTAAAATTAAGGTTAAAAGAACAAATTTTATCCAATAGATTGTTTTAATTATTTGTTTCATAGGTTTAATAAGTTGCATAAAATTAATTACGCAACCTATAAACTTACCAAAGTAAATTTATTGTCCTGTCGTTTGACCCAATTCAAAGGTCATATTAACGGTCATACTGTCTCCCTGAGCTTTGTTATCGTCGGCGGTATCCTCCCACCAATCAAAAACTGCCACCAATCTGACATCTGAACCCGCTTCGATCAAATAATTCTGATCATAATTACCTGCAATATTTCCAGTTGGCCCATTGTAAATCATAATGTCGCCACCACTATAGCCACCAACCTTATCCACGTCGATGTAAAGACGAAGATTGACAACATCTTGGAGTTCTCCCTTTCCACTGCCTGGATTTCCACAGGTTGTATCACCCGCATTTATTTCTGGTTCAATACAACTGTTCTCGTTGTTAGTTACTGAAATACTTTCCAAATCGAGATAGCCATTAAGAGTACCAACGTTTTTCAATGTCCAACTACTTGTTGGCTGATTTCCTGGTTTCATGTTGAGTACTGTAAACTTAACAACATTAGTATTACCACCATCAACGTTGAGATCTAATGTACCTGCAGTGAAATTATTTCCTGTGCTAGTTTCGTTATCAGAAAACCATGCTACTGTTGCACTAATGATAACTATGCCAACTAAAGCAACTAGCATTAAACTTAATATTAGTTTTTTCATATTTTATTTCACCTCCTTTCATATTTAATTTTATCTTTATTAATGTTTTAATAACTCAATTAAAACAATTAAACTTAATATGTTAGCTATTAAAAATCCGCACGATATAATTAAAAAATATCTAATTAAGGCATCCTTCATTTTTCTTTAAAAAAGGAACGAAAATCATTTTTATCTAATACAACAATTTCCGTTCCATTTGATAACTCTATAGATAAACAAGGTAATTTACGACATTTAAGAGCTTCTTTATAAATCTTATCCCAAATATCTTCCGTAATTGAAAAGCTCTTTTTTGTTGTTGTTTTACAATCGATTAAAAATTGCCCCATATCAACATCTCCAGGTGCAAACCATAATCCACCACTACGTGGTTTGGTTTTTCCCTTAAAGAGAACTTTGTCTTTATTTTCTTTTTTTTGCCACTTTTTCATATTCTTTGTAAAAATACCTTGCTAGAAAAAATGCAATTATAACTAATAAAATACCAAAGAACCATCCTAAAAAAACTATTTTAGACTCTAGTTTAAGAATTGGTTCGGTAATTTGAACAATAGCTGAGTGGGTACTAATTCTTATATTTTCAATAGGTATAGTACTACTCTCACTAGCAATTAATATACTTTTCATATTTTTTTATTTAACTTTTAATCAAAAAGGAATGTCCTCGGCGTTAATATCTTCTGGTTTATCTATTTTTTCAGGTTCTTCTTCTTCTTTTTGTTTCTTTTTAGGTTCAGGTTTGGGTTCGGGTTGTGTATTATTAATATCTTTCTGTTCTTTTCTTCTGCTATCTAACGCTATAACTTCACTAGCAACTATTTCACTAGTATAATGGTCTAGTCCTTCTTTGTCTTTCCAAACTCTATTTACTATTCTTCCTTCTATAAAAACCTTGCTTCCTTTTCTTGTAAATTGTGGAATAATTTCAGCCAATTTACTCCATGCAACAACACGATGAAATACTACTTCAGATTTCTCTTGTCCTGAAGAATCTTTCCATTCTCTATTAGTAGCAACTGAAAACGTACAAACCGCACTCCCATTTGGAGTATATTTTAGTTCAGGATCTTTTGTTACATTTCCGATTAAAAGAGCCTTATTTAGATTTCTTGCCATATTATTTTTGTAAATTTATTAACTTTTTCTTAAATTTATTGTCTTTTCTAATTTCATTTTCAAGTTCTTCTCTTCCTTGAAAACTTTGTCCTAAAACGTCATACCAAGCACCTCTACGTTTAATCTTACCCTGAATTAATAACATTGATACTAATTCATCAGCATCATCAAATACTACTTGTGTATCTTTGCTTTCTAAATTAGGATGATAAAAAATAAAATATCCATCTCTAAAAGGTGGACTAACTTTAGATTTAGCAACCTTAAACTTTACTTGTTGTCCTATTACTTTCTTATCTTCTTGAATTAAATCTCCTCGAGCAACTTCAATTTTTAAAGAAGCATAAAATCCTAAAGCACGACCTCCTGTAGTTATATTTGGATTACCAAATCGTGTAGGCTTTTCTCTTATTTGATTAATAAAAAGTATTAATGTTTTATTTCTTGATGCTTTAGCTGTAATCTTTCTCATTGCTTTACTCATTAGTCTGGCATGAAGTCCTATTGTTTGCTTTTCCATAGGATTTTCTTCTTCATATTGAGGTAATAAAGAAGCAACGCTATCAACTACAATTAAGGAGATTTCTGTGTCTAATAACTTATCAATAATATTAAATACTCCTTCTCCTGCAGATATTTGAGAGATTATAAGACTATCGGTATTTACACCTATTGTTTTGGCAAATATAGGGTCAAAAGCATTTTCACTATCAAGATATACTACTTTCTTACCTAGCTTTTGAAACTCTATTATTGTTCTTAAAGCAATTAAAGATTTTCCTGACGAAAAAACACCATAAAGTTCTACAGTTCGCCCTAATGGCCACCCACCACCAATAGTCCAATCAAGATAAGGAGAACCTGTAGATACTCTTTCCATCTTAATGGTTGGCATATCGCCAATTCTTCCTATGGTATGACTACCATAGGTCTTATTTATTTCATTTATTACTTTATCTAGTTTATCTATCATAGGTTACAGGTGAACGAGTCGCATACATCCGAGCTTTTAATTCTTGGTCCGCCGATATCTTCTTTTGTAACATTTCTTCCTTAAAGAAATCATTTACTAAAGCTTCTCTACCTTTGAAGTCCTTAAAAACAAATTCAGCCCTACGATTGTCTTTCCAATCTACGCTTAGAAGTTTTTTCTCTTTTATAAGTAGCCATGAGGCTATGTGGAAGTTTGTAGTTTTATATGGTTCTTTCATATTTTCTAAATTATCAAATTAGTAATAAATTATACTATACCTTTAATGTTTTAACAACCTTTTTTTGTTTATGAGCTTTATCTAATGATTTCAATAGTCTTCTTTTTGTTTGTACGCTTCTTTTATAATACTGAATTCTACTAGAACCTTTTTTAAATCTTGTATTTTTTCCTTTATCTAAATTCTTATCACTTCCATATTTTAAAACTGCTTTGCGTAATTTAGATTTCATTCTTTCTGATATTAGTGATTTTGTTAAGTCTAAACCCAATAATTGTTTATATTGTCGTACACTAATCTTATGATGTTTTAGAATATGTCTTGATAAATTCCTATACCATCTACCACATATTGTTCTACTTCCATCTTTTCCCATAACGGGAAATTCACAAAGCAATGCATCCGCTAAAGGGTCATATGCTACTTTTCCAAAGGCCATTTTAAATTTCTCCTAAATGTTTTATTAATCTTTCTTTTTTCTTTTTTAAATATTTCTCTCTACCTTTTTTACACATTTTTTCTCTATTCTTTTTATAATATTTTTTATATTTAGCACGCATTTTTTCTTTATTTTTTTTATAATATTTCTTTTGATATGTATTTATTTTATCTTTATTTTCTTGTCCATATTTTTTTGCATATTTTTTTGCATAGGCTTTAAATTTTTCTTTATGTGCTAAATAATATTCATGATTATTCTGTTTTACTTTCTCTTTATTTTTTCTAGCCCATTCTTTTTGAGAACGATAATTATCAAATCTATGTCTTGCTTTAATATAACAAGGTGAACAAAGTTCATTTCCTCTTTTAAATTTTCTTCTTATATCAAGTTTAAATCTTTTTCCACATTTACTACAAGTTTTATAGAGCTTTTCAATTCTTATCGCTTCATAATAGTCTTTAATTGCCCTTCTAACTTCTTTTGGATTATAACCATTCTTTTCCATAATCTGCCTTACTCTTTCTCTTGTAAGATTATAACGCTTTCCTACTAACTTAAGACATAAATATATAAAATAATCTTGTATAACATTACTATCTCTTTTTTTATTAAAGTCTATCCATTTTGTTTTTCTTTTATCCTTTGTTGGATTTGTTTTTTTATATTTCATATTTTTCTTTTGATTTAATTAATATATCTTTTGTAATTTTTCTTTTTTGACTAATATCTAATGACCTTTTTAATACTTTTTCAACTAATAACACGCTTAAATCAACTACTTTCTTTTTTATATTACCTTCAAGTATTTTTCTTTCATGCTCAATTTGTTCTTTTGCTTTTTTTCTAATGTCTTGAGCATCATCTTTAGCGTCTTGTATTATTTGGTTTTTTACAATTCCGCCTTGTTTTTTGGCTTCTTGCACAGCTTCATTCTCTCTTTTTCTAATAGTTTCTTTTACTTGTATTTCTTTTTTCCCAAGTTCTTCTTCTGACTTTTTTAAATCATTAAAAATTCTTTCTTTTTCTAATTCTTCATGCTTTTGCTTATCTACAAATTTTATAAATGGTTTTGCAATAAACTTTTTAATAATTATAAAAAATAATACAAAGTTTACAATTTGAGCAATAAGCAATTTTGGATTAATTCCTAATTTTTCCATAATCTATTTTTTTTATATTTCATGTTTTTTTTCTCATAAATTCTCGCTTGTCATTTGTTTTTATTTTAATTATTTTACACATTTCAATAATACGAGAACAAATTCTATCTCCTAATCTACTTGTTAACTCATCTAGACTAAAATTACTTGTTATAACTGTTGGAAGCATGCGACTATATCTTTCATCAATTAAGACATAAAATGTTTCCGAAACCCAATCAGATGCTTTTTCAGCACCAAGGTCATCTATTATTAAAATAGGGGCTTTGGATAATTTATCAATCCTTTCTTCATTCTTCCAACTACTACCTTTATTTTCAAAATTACTCTTTAATGAAAGAAGAAAGCGAGGGGCTTTTATAAATTGAGCGTCTTTCAGAGCTTGAAATATTTTAACTGAAAAATATGTTTTGCCTGTTCCCGCTTCTCCCCAAAGATAAAGTCCTTTAATAGGATTTTTAATAAATTTATCTACGGCTTCAAATGCCTTTTTATTTCCTTCTTCTATAAGTTCGGGTGGCAATTTCCAATACCTTTTATGTATTCCTACCCTTTCCATTCTATAAATAAAATATTTACATTCATTATGAACAATTGGAATATTCCAATGGTCCCAATCCCAAACAGCTCTTATATCCTTACCACAAAGCCAACATTTAGTAGGATTAGGTTCTTTTGTTTTAGTCTTCGATGTAGGCATATTTTCCTGTCTTTGCCTTATTAGGGTTTTGATATCCACCATATTGTCCTCCTTTTTTAGGAACTAAATTTATTAATCTTTCTACATGTTCATAGTTTTTCATTATCCAAAAGTAACTTGCTTTCCAACCTCTATCATTATTACCCGAATAAAAATCATCCTTATAAGCATTATCAATTGCTAATTTAAGGTCTTTAGGTTTAAATTCTTTTAATCTTGTTTTTGTTTTAATCTTTTTTTCTTCACTTAATTTTTCCTTTACTCCCGCTTTCTTACAATAATAATCAAATATTTTTTTTATACATAAAGTATTATTATCTATAGTAATATTATCTATCTTAGTACTATTATCTATGTTTAGTTTTCTAAACGCTGGGCGTTTAGTTTTCTTAACGCTGGCGTTTAGTTTTCTAAACACTGAATCTATTTTGGGAAGCAATCTAACATAAATCCTAAAATTTTTTGCATGTATTGTTTCAATAAATCCTTCTTCTTCTAATTTCTTAATTCTAGGTGTGATTGTCGCCTTTGTTTTTCCTTTTAAAATAGGTGTTTCTTTAATATAAAATCCATAGTCAAACCAAGTATAATTTTTTTCATTTTTTTCTATTCGCATTTGACTTACATCTTCTGAAGGACTACTACAAAGCCAATATAAATAATCTAATAAAACAGCTTCTTCTAAGCTTATTTTTGAACCTATTTCTGATAAAGCAAGTTGGTTTATAGTAATTGTATATCTCATATCTTTTTATTATAAATTTTATTTCTAGTCATTGCGAGTGAAATTTCCGAGTTTTAAGAAATTCCACCCACACCGATTAGAAAGGAATATCGTCTTCTTTTTTAGGCTTAGTATCAGGAGCTTTTCTTTTCATAGTAATTTTTCCATCTAACTGCACATCATCAACATTGTAACCCTTACATCCTTTGCTTCTCCAATTAGCACAAGACCAAAAAATTCCACTTCCATCTTTTCTCTGTATTAATTTCATGGTTGCTTTACAATTTGGACATTTGGGTGAAACTTGAGCTACATCCATTTTGAATTTTTTCAAAAGTTCTTGTTGAGTTGGATAACCTCTTGATACAGTATTTGTTTTTCCAGTTCGAGGTTGAATATCATCACCTTTATCATAGAGTAATAATCCAAATTGTTCTCCGAAAGCAGAGAAACATCTTTTAAGAGCATCAGTAACACAACCTTTAATAGCCATCTCTTGACCATCTTCCCCATAATATTGAACTACTCCAATATCGCTTTTAACTACCTCTTTATCATCAATCTTTACTGTTAACTTCATAGGAATTGTATAAAGTCCTGTCTTTTTTACTTTTCCTTGACGATCTCTATAGTCGGGTAAAGTAATGTGTTCCATTTTTTCAAAGATAGGTTCATAACTCCAATTTCCAAGACCAAAGATTGTATTAGCATTTTGTTTTACCCACCAACCCTCAAGATAATCTAACATCATGCCTCTACCGCCCTCTCTTTGTTTAATAGCAACTTTAGGTAAAGGTTTATTTAATTTTTGTTCAATAGTTTCTTTTTTTTCTTTAGGCATATTTTACACCCCCTTTTGAATTTAAGAATTTATAATCTTTTTCATTAAAGTCTTCAAGGTGGTCAATAGATTTCATAAAACAATCTTGACATCCATGATGCCATTCCCCTCTATAATTTATTTCTGTTCTATCGTGGATTTCTCTTTTTTTTTCACAAAAAGGGCAAATATATGTTTTTATTTCTTTCTCTTTTTTCATATTTTATTAGTTAAATTTTTAATAAGTGTTTTAAATTCATTCTCAGAGGGTTTTTCTTTCATTAATTTAGCAAAGCCCCTAATTGTATTGAAGATTTTATTCTCAACATACATAAAATCATCATGAGTTGAATTTTCATCATAAATTGTCTTAATAACTCTTGGGTCTTTTGAAAAAGTATTAAATGAATCAAAATTATGAAGAAGATTGCCTATAAAATAAATAATAATCGATTTTGGATCTAATATAGATTTATCTTTTGATTTTTTATTTTTATCCATTTCAACATAAAGTCCATTTGAAATAAGAAAATTCACAATCTTTGTGAATAAATTACTTCCTTCTTGATATTGCCAAAAATCTTGAGAAGATAGATAATTCTTTAGAGTTGTTGTTTCTTTTTCTTTAAAGCCTGGACAAAATCCTTTTTGGTCTTCTTGAAGCATAAACATTTCTTTTTTTTCTTTTGTTTTTGTATCTATTTTTTGAATTCTTCCAAGAGGATATAATCTACAAATAATAGGTCTATTTTTATGAATACTACAAAGCCAACTATCAATTTCTAATTTACCTAAAATCTTATGAGATTCTTCTGGATTAGTTTTTATAAAACTAAGAAGTCGATTCATTTCTTTTAAATCTCCCTTTGCCTTTTCTTTAATTTTCTTTAAAATCTTATCTGTTTTAATTATAGGTTTTAAGAAAGGACAATGAGTAAATTTACTTTCACCCATTTTAAGAAAATTAAGAGTAACAACAGGAAGACCTGACGAAGGACCTAAATAAAAATTAATATAGTTTTTTTCGAAAATCTCTTTAGTAGAAAGTTTTAATCCGTTTCTTATTCTAATCATATCGTAACAATTTATTAGTACATCAATATTCCAACAACACTTCCCGCAAGCCGTACACTTAAATTGAAAAGTATCGTTTGGTTTCAGTTGTTTCTTTTTCAATAAATCATCTACTATTTTTTTTTGTTCTTTAATATCCATATATTATCTTAATTTTCTTTCTTAATTATACTAAATATTCTTTCTAAAATCAACTCTAAATTATATCACTAAAATATTCAGCTACTTCATTTTGAACATATGTCATCTTCTCAATAATTTTCTGTGCATCTTCTTTTTTAACCTTTTTTTTATCAAGATGGGTAAAAATATTTTTTACCTTTTCAAGATATTCCATGTAGCGTTCAAGAAAAATTTCATCAACTCCAACTTGAGCCTTTCTACTTTTAATTTCTTCAGCGAGCCTAAGACTTGACCAACCTTCATCATTTGCTTTCTCAACCCATTTAAATCTTAAATTTCCTTTAAAGTCTTTTGCCTTTCTATCAAAAGAATCAGTAAAAGAAGCTACTAAATAATGATTCCAAGTAAGATTCATTTCTCTGTATATCTGTGAAAAAGCCTTAGAAACTCTCCGATAATGTCCAATCATTGCTTTTGACTCATGTACTTCTTCAGCAAATTTTTTTATACTTCCTTCACCATAAACAGTTGTAATTCTATTAGCAATATCTCCTTTAAACCATTGATTACGAATATCAATTTCTTTAGAGGTCATCCAAAGACTTACGAAGTCTTCCCATCCTTTCGCTTTTGCCAAGTAGGAAGGGTCTAAGCTTATGGGTTCGCCTTGAATAATCTCTCCTGTCTTTATGGGTTCTAGTGCTTTTCCCATATTATTTTTTAATTAAATTTAACTTAAATAATTTAGAACGCATATCACTATGTTGGAAAATTGATTTTGAAAGCTTTTGAGCTTCATGGTCAAAAATATTTAGTTTCAAACCCCATAATGTTTTAATTGCCTCATCGCTTAGCCAATCTTTTTTAGTATAAACATATGCAATTAAACGAATAGCGAAGTCCGAAAATTGATTAGGAACAAGTTTTATTCTATCATTAACTCCATAACCTCCTTTGGAAAGAATATTTACATAAGCATCATTAAGTCTTCCTCCTGCAAACAATTCAAAACCTATAGAAATTGGAGAAACTGAATCAATTCTAATTTTAAAAACTGTTATTTCTTTATTCATGTTTTTTATTTAACTTTTAACAACTTCTCTAAATATTTTAATGGTTCTTCTTCTAATACTAATTGTTGTCCATGATATTGCCAATATCTTAGTTCAGTTTCGTGATTTATAAGTTCTTCTCCAAAATAAGCCTTTAAAAAGTCGTGGGAGAAGATAATTTCATAATATTTTGTTCCTGCTAATCCTCCTAATCCATTAGAAAAAGACATCATAATCTCTCCTACATTATCGTACCGTTGCCATTCATACCCACTCTTAACTACCTTCTCTATTGCCTTTTTTAATATTGTTATATCTTTCATATATTTTTTAATGAACTATAACTTTTTTGAAAATAAAACTTTTCTTCTGGTAATTCTACTGCAATTAAATTTTTATTTGCTGGTGGACAAACTGCACCGTCAATGCCTATTTTATTAGACATTATAATTGGTTGACCAATTCTACCCCAACGTGGTTTAAATGCCGCAGAATGTCCAAAAATAACCTTTTTAGGCCATTTCCAATCACTATCTATGAAACCATCTCTTGCCCAAATTAAAGTATCTGGAAAATTAAGATTTTCTTTAATTGTTTTTGTGCTTGGAACAAGTCCCGCATGAACAAAAACATATTTATCTTCTTCATGTAAATACACTGTTTCTTTAAATAAAAAATCAAGATGTTTTTTTGGAAACTTAGCTTGTCTTGGTGCAATCCATTTTTCACCTTTCATCTTCCCAAAATGACCATTATAATTAGCATAAGTAGTTTTACCACCATTATAAAACCAATTATGAGAACCATAACGAGGAGCACTATTTAACCAATCTCTTAAAATATCTTCATGATTACCATATAAAAATATGAAATGAGGATATTTCTTATGCCACTTGATTAACTGCTCAATTACTTTTCTACTATCAGGACCCCTATCAATATAATCACCCATAAAAATAACTTTATGTTTTTCATAATCTAATCCCGCTTTTTCTAATTTTTTCATTAGAGCCATCATTTCACGATAACATCCATGAATATCGCCGATCGCCCAAACCTTATTTTTCATACTTTATTTTTTAATATTTGCCTTACCTTTAAGTAAATTTAATTGCTTGACACTCTTAATATTTTTAATCTGTTCTCTTAGAGTTTTTATTATTTTATATGATTTCTCTCTTTTTAATATATCTTTTTCTTTAGTTGTTTTTAATAACTTACGGAGATTTTTTCCTTCTTCTATTCTCATTCTATCAAGACAATTTGGAGCAAATTTCATAAAAGACATTAATCTTACTTTGTCTAATATAAAACTACTCTTAAGCTTCTTATTGGTTAAAATAACTTTTTTATCAATAAGTTCCCACTTATACTCGTTTAAATTACGAACTAGGCTCATATTTATCCACCTCCTTAAACTTAAACTAATAACTTCTTTTGCCTTTTCCTTTGTCTTTTTTTCCTTCTATCAGCGGTGCGTTTTTTCTTTTTGCCCTTTGTCATTATTCTTTCTTTTATTTAACTTTTAAATAACTATTTTA
>Ga0075125_10000963_pt1 | contig 13477 bp, 16 predicted proteins | sample AntAceMetag02UKN_FD_69810 | JGI IMG/M metagenome (GOLD analysis project Ga0075125, IMG submission 69810) | Saline lake microbial communities from Ace Lake, Antarctica - Antarctic Ace Lake Metagenome 02UKN | ecosystem: Environmental > Aquatic > Non-marine Saline and Alkaline > Saline | place... | reverse complement strand
GATTTATCTAGATAATCAGGATGAGTTAAACTTATAGTAAAGGGATAAAGTAATGTTCCAACAGTCCAAACTGTTGATTCATAATCAGGTTTTAAAGCAAAAGTTCCTATTTCAATACCAGTAGTTTCCATAAGATAATAATCTATTGTTTGCTCTTCCATCATCCCATTAACGTCTGTAATATTAAAATAAGTGTTACCTAAATTATCAGTTATATTAATATTAACATCAGGAATAAATTCTCCATCATTATTTACTACTCTAATATCTATTGTTGCTGATAAACTCATTGAACAATTATAATTGGTATACCTACAATAAAGGTGAGCGAAAGGGTCAGGAATATTCATTTCAGTAAGGTCAAGATTAACATAATTTGATGCCATATTATGGTCTGCACCATAATCTCTTATATAAAGTAATTTCTTATCAAGGTTTGTTCCCTCATAAACAAGTTTTAATCCTTTAACACTACCTTCACAAACCGAAACATAACCATAATCATCACTACTACCATAAATTGTGAAACCATCAACATTAAGATTATCAATAATTTTAAATGTTCTAAAGGGATATCTTCCACCATGAAACTTAACATCTTTAACATTAAAATAATTATTTCCAATTCCAAAATCATTCAAAAAAAAATCAGGAACATTAAATATTTCAACATTATTAAGATTTATAGTGCTATTAATAGAACCAAGGTCAAACTTAAGTTCACTACCTTGATAATAATCAGTATAAGGACAACTTCCTATAGGATAAATTCTTATACTATTAAGATTAATAATTGAATTACTACTGGCATAAAATCTTAATTGATGATTAATATCATTACCGCCCTGTCCTGATTCTTCACTAAGAACAATAAAATTTCCTCCCAGAAGACTACCTCTTTCTTCATCAAAATTAGTTCCAAAAGTAATAGTTTCACCACCATAAGCATAAGCATAAAATCCTCTTTCACCATAAATTCCCTTGCCAAGATAATTAAATGTTACTGTAAAATCATAATCATAAAAATTAGTTTCAATACTTGTAGGAGTCTTAAATTCATAATTCTTATAACCAATTTTTTCAGGGTTTAAATCTCCTGATTCAAAATGAAGATTATCTAATAATATGTAATCACCATCTGCTCCTCCTTCAAAACTAAAATAAATTCTTGATAACTTTGCCCAATAAAATCTGTGACCATAAACTGTTTCGTCAGTAATAAAATGATTAATAATTACTTTTGGACTATAAAAATCATTATTTAATGTAATAGTAACATTAATCCAAGTTTCATTAATATTAACAGAAGTAATATTAGAATAACGCCAATAACCTTCTTGCCTAATAAGAGGAGACTCACCCAGATAAGAAGATATTCTTATGTCAGTAAGATTAATATCAGGATTATTAGTTTTGATAACAAAATTCATAGTTTTCATAACATTAATTGGAAGATACTTAAGAGCACCATAATTAGTGTTAACATAAGATTGATTAGTATTCCATCCTATTGTCTTATCTCCTGTTCCATTAAAACTAATATTAATACTATAATTGTTTTTACTTGCTTCTGTGCTTAAACTTATACCGCTAACATTACCCAAATACCTTGATGTATTATCACTTGCGTAAAGAACCCATTCACCACTATTATTTTCTGTAAGTTCATTACCATAAATCATTGGACTAATAAGATTAGTAGGCATAACACTATTATCATTAACATAATCATAAATGTCCTCAAAACTAATATTCTCTTCACCAGCTCCTTGAACGAATAAGTTTTGGGTATCATTACTCCAAGTATAAGTAACAGCACCAAGAACACTAACAGATGAAACTATTAACATTAATCCAATAATCATTAATTTTATTAATCTCATTTTATCTTATTAACCTCCTTAATATCTTCTTCCAAATCAACAATCCTATTATTTAATAAAACTATTTCGTTTTCAGCTTCATCATTACAAACCCACTCACAATTCTTAACGCAATCAAAATAATAACTTTTATCAAGTTTAACCTTTTCAAAACTTAATAATATTTCAGCTTCACGATTAAACTCATCATTACAAATCCACTCACAATTCTTAACACAACTATCATAATAATCGTCAGTATTTTCTAAATCAATCTTCATTTTTTCAAAGTCATCCTTAATTTTTTCAAGCTTACCAACATCAATTATTTTAGTTAGAGTCCACTCCTCAACCAAACCATCAACAACCTTATAATCTTTATCACCAGTCTTCTTTGAAAAGATTACATCTAATTTAGCAAACACAAACAAAGATAATAAAATTAACAACAACAATCCAACAACAATCAAACTTTTTTTATTCATTTTCTTTTTTAACACTCCGTTTCTATAAGGCTTAAATCTCCTATTATTATAGTTCCATCAGGACAAATATGCACTCCTCTAGTTTTATTAACATTATTAGTTATGTTACCAGTAAATTCTATGTTCCCTATTATGCTGAGAGTCTCATTAGGATTAGTAGTTCCTATTCCTACGTTTCCGTCAATGTATGTTGCGTTTCCTGAATTGTTAGCCCAAAGACTTGTTATTCCTGTAAGTAGGCTCCCATCTCCTTTAAAATAAGTTGCTGTAACGTTTCCTGTTGCATTAATATTGTTTCCTACTTTAAGATCATTAGTTACATGCATGTTATTAAATAGACCGCTTCCAAGAGTGTGTGTTTCTCTTAGCACCCCATTTTTGTATTCGCACATATAAGTAGGAGTTCCATTCAAATTAGAAATATCTATTGTTGCATATCCTATTCCGTATCCATCAGTATTTATTATTGCGTTTCTAGAAAGTAATACTCCTGTGCAAGCATTGCTTGTTGTAAAGTTAAAAGTATAATTGAATTGAGTGTTAGGTTGATAAACTCCTGCAGTTAATGGTCTTACATGAATGTTTAAGCTTGAACTAGCGCTAACTATTGTAAAAGCAAACATCAGCATAATTATTATGATTATTAAGTTTTTATTAATCATTTTCTTGTTTTTCTCACTAGCTTTCAATCTAATAAGAACTATCGTTGTTTAAGTATATAAATGTTATTATTCAATTGTTGGTCTTGCGAATAATCTTGATACTATTCCTCTATTATTGACATATCTCTACAGATAAGTAATATGTTGATCCCGGGGTTGGTTCTGCGCCACTAGGATACCATTGTAGTGCGTAAGCTCCGTCCCAAATATAGTCTGCAGGATCTTCATATAATAGTCCTCCTTGCAATACACGAAGTATTCTAGTTGGTGCCATCGGCATGTCATCTGAAGAACCTACATAACTATGTGTTAAAGTAAATTGTTCTATTTCACAAGGATCTTCTTGTGATTGTTCCCCTGAAGTAAACATATTATTAATAGTGTATTAAAATTAATGTCGAATGGTAATCCACTCTTCTTTTTATTTTTTCTTTTAGCCATCTTAAATTTTCACCTTTCGTTTTTTGGAAACATCGTTTTATTAATGTGTTCTATATCCTGATTTATCTCTCTTACTTTTTTTTTATGGGAATCTATCTTATTTTCTATTTCTTGTCTTTTAATGTATCCTTGTTCTTTGTCTAATTCATTTCTTAATCCGGATACGCTTTCAGCATAAGATTTTAGTTCTGATCTTTTTCCTTTTATTATTCCTGTTGCGTAAGCATGATCAGTTCTTCTTCGCTTATTTTTTAATTCTGGAAAAAAACTTCCTTCATTATAATCTTTATACATTCTGGGAGTCATCTTAGAATCTTTGAAAGCTCTAATGCTTTTCTTAAAATCTTTAGCTTTGATGCTTGTTTGAATCCTGTTTTGATCTTCAAGTATTATCATTCTTCCAGGAGTATCCCCAACAGTGAATTTAACTCTAGACCCAAGTCTTTTTCTTTTAACTTTTCTTCTTCCCTTATTAACTACTATCTTTTTACCATTACTTAATCTTCTAAAGTGTTGTCTAGGTCTACTTCTTTTAATCATCTTATTCATCTCCTCCTTTTATTTCTAAAAGTCTTTTTCATATTCTCACCTTTCCCATTTTAAAATTTATCTTGTATAAAATATTAAGAACAAAGTAAACTATTAAACCAGCAATAAATGTTTGTAATAATAAAGTAGTCCAAGATAGTGTTGTTTCACCTAACAATTTTGCAATAATACCCAGGTAAGTATTGTCAAATAACCATTGGAAAGCAAGAGGAGTTGCTCCTCCTTGTAAAAAATAATATATTATGTCTTCTAACCCTCCATATAACATTATTGTTGTTCCAACATATATTCCTAATGATTCAGATATGTCTCTTCTAAAATAATAAAACATTATGCTTACACTTATAATCATTAAGCTTGCGAAGCTCCAGAATAATACTCCATAAAGGTTTCCTGCTAACGCGTATGGTTGACCAGGATATCCCCCTATCAAATTCCACATTTTAAATCCTATCGTATCAAGATATGCGAATAAGGTTATTAATCCAATTATTGAAATCCACATTACTTTCAAGTATTCTTTCTTTTTTTTGGTTTTCTTCATTTGGGTCTTAATATTAATAATAATATTATTCCTCCTATGATAAAAATTATTGTTTTGTAATCATTCCAGAATTGATTAACATCGAATTGTTGATTATTTCCTGTATCAATATATCTTATTTCAGTAACAGTATTATTTATTACTATTGTTTCAGTAACTGTTTCAACAATTACCTCTTTATCTCCGTCTGCATCACCCATAACATTATAAGCGTATTCTAACTCGTTACTGCTTAATAAGTTTCCTGCATTAGTTTTTAATAATGCTGCTATAGTAATATAGTTTTCTTCTAAGTAATCTGTTGTTGGAACATAACTTATTATGTTTTCTCCGTTTAGTAAGTTTTTGTTTATTGTTGTTGTTGTTCTTTGATCTATTATTTTCGGATCATTATGTATTAATATTACTGAATCAGTTTTTTTTGCGCTTTCCAAATGGATTTTGTGATATGGATCTTCTTCACTTACGCTTATTATATCATAATAGTTTTTTGTGTGTTTTAGTGTTATTCCCATTCCCCATTCACTATCTTTTATTGTTGCTTGTCCTTCATTCCAACTAACATCATATCTTACTTTAGCGTGGAAGTTTGTTGGCGTTGCAGTCCAATAATCATCTATTTTAGTGCTTCCAGTAGGACTTATTGTTACACCATTTATTTCCGTATTAAAACAATTCATGTCTTGACTTGTGTATCTTTCCAGAGTAGGATTTTCTGAGTGAAAATCGTTTCCTTCGCATAAATATTCTGGAGTGCTTATCCTTAATAATGTTTCATCTCCGCTCGTAATTTGTTCATTATATTTATTTGCACCCCAATAAATCGTTCCATCATCTAATAATCTTATACTATTATCAAAATCAATAACATCAACTATTATTGTCGGATCTTCTTCGTCTACGCTTACGAATCCTGTTAGTTCACTGCATCCTGTTCCTATCTCATATGCTTCTTCACAATCATCAGTTATTCCTAATCTTTCCCCGTCTGCAATATAGAATATTCTCCATGCTTGATTTTCTTGTATTATTAATGGTTCTCCTTTCGCTAAGTCGTAGTATACTCTTTTGCTTCCTGTGCTTACTCCTGCGTTTAAGAATATGCTTTCATGGTCTGTGCAGAACCTTTCGAATCCTACAAGATCCGCTATGGTTATTTCGTTTGGTCCTTTGAAAGTCATACTAGCAATGAACTCTCCACCAGCTTCATCACAACCAAATAATCTTTTAAAACGAGGATTATATATTTTCACATGATAAATATCTTTAGATAATTGCCAACTTGGATGATTTTCAATATTCTTATAATATATAGTTTCCTTAGGTAAAAAACATAATTTTAATTCTTCATCATCGACTGTTCCATCTTTAACTAACTTATTATTGATAAAAAAGTTATAATGACCTAATTCATAATCATCCCATAATAATTTAATATTATCATTTAATCCTCCTATAAAACTTGTTCCATCTAATATTATATTACTTGTTCCACTTGAAAATTCGGTTAAGAAATCTATAAGATATAAATTATTAACACAAACAGGTGCATCATTACAAAATGCTTCTGAAGCTGTAAAAACCCCATAACAATCTATTCCTTCAACTTGTCCTTCAAAGGAAAAAGGTCGCATTACATTGCCAGTTCTCCAATTAACTTCGCCACCTATGAGAGCTGAATTACCATATATGCTTAATTGATTATTTGATACTTCTAAAAGATTATTAACATTCTCTCCATTAACCCCAGTCCATAGGTTAGGATTATAACTATCTGCTTGTAATTGCGGATCGTATTCTTCGTATCCTTCTTCTCCTATTATTAATTCTCTTCCTATCCCTGTATAATTTATTAATATTATTATTGCTATCACTGACAAAAGTATAAAAAAGTATTTTTTGTTTTCTTTTTTCATTTTCTTTTTTACCTTATTAATTGATTTTCATAATACTGTGGGAAAAAATATCTGCTATTGCTATTAGTGGTGTTATTATGAAAACGTTCTGAATATTTAACCATTCAGGTATCATCATAAAGTTTATTAGTTGTAATAATCCTAATAATATTATTGCTATTATTATTAGATGAAACCAGTATTTTATTGTTAATAATTCTTTTGGTCTTATCCATTTAGGTATTTTCAATCTTTAGTCACCTCAAAAACGTATTCTTTGCTTAAAGGATCAGAGTATTGATTTGTTGCTTCTATACTAAATTCGAATGTTGCGTCTGTTCCTGATTTTAAATCTTCAACATCAAATATTACTTCGTAATCTTTGCTGTCTCCTGGTTGTAATTCATAAGTTGGAAGATTCAAAGTTTTTGTTCTAACTCCTGATGTTGTGCTTGTCGTTGATCCTATTTCATCTACGTATCTGTATTCGCTTGATTCTACTATTGCTTTAACACTCTTAACACTTAATACATCAAATGAGTTATAAGTTTTGTAAATATAGTTTCCTTCAGTTACTTCAACAGGATTTTCCTGTATTGATTTCCATCCGCTTCCTGGGTCATACCAAATTCCATAATCTCTAATTGAATCTACGCATCCAAATGTTATGTCTCCACCGCACATAGTAATCTTTGTTGTAAGAGGATTAGTATTGCTAATAATTATTCCGTAATCATCTATTATTGGAGGGTTAGTATCATATAATAAGTCCACGTTTGTTGGAGGAATATAATCTTCAGAGCTTATTACTTCAATATTATTTATTTTGTAATTTGCTCCACCACTAACTTTATGGGTTCTTTTGCTAAAACTTAGTTTTAATGTTAAATAATTGGGTCTTGTTCCTTCTCTTATAGGAACCGTTCCTAAAATGTTTCCTGATCCGTCTTCTAACTTATATTGGTTTCCTTCATTAATTATTTTTAGTCCATTAAGAGTTTCAGTATCATAACTTGCAATGTTTGAATATGCAGTATCAGGGGCTACGGCTGATAATGAATAAATAGTTGATAATCCTAATCCTTGATCAACATAAACTGTTAATGATGCTACAGATTTATAATCTCCTAAGCACATACTTGATAATGTTCCTTCAATATCAATATTCATATTATCAATTTTTTGTAAGTCTACTTCTGATAATTGAATTGTAGATGATGATCCTGTTGTGCTGCTACTTGAATGAGTAACATAATTTATTGCTATTGATGATTTTATTGAATCTCCTCCTGTTAAGGTAACTACCTTATTAAGATAATCACTTGTCCAAGTTCCTAATTTTGGTTCTGCACGGTATTTGAATATCATGTTTTGAAAACTTATTGTTCCTTCATCTCCTGCTCCTGTAAAGAATGATTGAGTTGTGAAGTTTGAATATAGGAAGAAAATTAATATTAATGCTATTATTCCCATCCATGGTTTTATTTCAATTCTTTTTTTCATTCGTATTCTCCTGTGAAGTCTGCTTTTGTGAAGCTTATTGTTATTGGAACTTCACCATTATTTGTTGTTGTTATAACATATGATACGCTTGCAGTAATGCTAGGCATATTATTTAATCTTACAACTATTGCTTGTTCTGTCATACTGGTTGTTAAGTCTTGACTTCCTATTAAGTTTCCTTCACTATCATAATATTTTGCTGTTACTCCCACATCTTGTGATGTCGTGCATGCAGTCATTAAAGCTAAAGAGATTATTAATAATAACAAAATTATTTTTTTTACCATCTTGGAATTTTTATTTTCCCCCCTTTCATTTTTTTCTTAAACATTCTTGTTTCTTGTCCGCCTATTCCTATTATTTTTTTGAATGTTAGTTTGTAGTGCCACATCGCAATAAATAGTATTATTAATAATATCCAGTAAAGAGATCCTAAAATGTTTATTAGGAATACTGTTATTATATCATCTGGTGTTCCTGTCGGTAGGAGAATCCATGCTGCAATTGCTATTAATAATAATGTTCTTTTTACCATTTTATTATTTCCAAAATACTACTTTCTTTGGGTGGAACTTCTTTTTCTTTCTATCATTTAATAGTTCTTTTATTATAATGAATGCTACTATTATTACCATTAGTCCTATTATTATTTTTGTTTCCATCGTTACTTCTTTTCTCCATATAATTTTGTTTTTTTCGAGATAATCAACCCTTCAACATTGGTTAAAGGGAGGTTGACAGGTTATCTCGTTTTGGTTGAGGTATTTTTTTTTTTTGATGAAGTGATATTAAAGGTTCTTTAGTTGTTTGCATGAAAAAAGTTCCTTTAAATTATTTTCATCTGTATACTTGTTTTTGCCTCATGTTTCTTATTCTTGGAATTATGAATAATGCCATTAACACTATTGCTATTGTTGTCCATCCTCCTGGTATAGCATTTGCTATGCTGTTGCTCATTACTATTATTGTTGTTCCTCCTATCAAGAATGATACCGCTAATATTATTACTCCTGTTATTGTTGATGCTGGTTCAGGGATTATTATCATAACCCATCCTACCATCATTCCTATTAAGCTTATTGTTACTAATCCGAAATCTAATCCGAAGATTCCGCTTCTGCTTCCTATGTTGCTTATTAGTGAGAAAGCAAATGCTGCTGCAACAATTAATACTAGAATGTTATCTTTGATTATCTTTTTTATTTTCATTTTTTTTTAGTACCCGCACATATTATTTTCGCATTTTTGTCCCATTGGACAATCATCATTTTCGTTGCAAGTTATTACGCAGTATCTTTCTGTGCTCTTGCTGAATCTTGCTAGGTTATCAAAATCACATATTCCTATTTCTTTGCATGTTTTGTGTGATTCGCATATTGTTAAGTCTAAATATTCGTAACTAAATTTTTGTTGGTAAGTTTCTTTATCTCCTGTTAGTTCAAAGGTTATTTCTATAACATTTTTTTGTGCATCTTTTCCTTGCATGTTTATTTCTTGTGATTTGTAAAGATGACTTGTTCCTTCGCTTATTAGAATTAGATGATCTTTAATGCTTATTACTTCCCCGTTTTTTCTTATTGTTGCTTTGGTTAATGTTACTGCTTCTTCATAATAATTTTTTATTGTTGAGCTCATAATCATTGTTTCTTCTTCAGTTAATGGGGTTGTTGATAATAAGTAGAATCTTGGTTCTAGTGTTCCTGAAAAGAATGATTGTGATTCTATATTAAATTGTTGTTCTTTTTCTGTTGTTGTGAATCCTCTTCCGTCTGTCCTTACTACTTCTATTATTTGTTCTCTATTGTTTGTTGTGTAGAATGAGAAGTATATTGCTGCAGCTATTATTATTAGGATTATTATTGTTTTTGTTCCTATTAGTTGTTTGGTCTTTTTCATAGCTTAACACTTTTTATTTTTTGTGGGAATAAAATGTTGTTTGCTATGAATCAGTCCTTGATGTTGGTTTAGGTTTTTTTTGGATTTGCCCTGAAGGGGGTTAAAAATGGTTAAGTATTATTTTTTTATTTGTGATAAGTATTCGTTAGTGCTTATTCTTCCTGATAAAAACTTTTCGTCCAATGTTATATTATAATCTTTTCTTGCTTTTGTTTGTTGTTCTTTCAATAAGTTTTTTTCTCTTTTTCTTTGAGCGGGAGTTTTCTTTTTTATTATCTTAGTTTTTATTCTTCTTTTTTTTTGACCTGTTATTTTGCTTCCTCTGAAGTTTCCTTTTTCATCATGTGCTACCATGAAAGTGCCTATTTTCTTGTAAGTTATCTTTTTTCCTTTTGTTCTTATTCTTTTTTTGTAAGGTTTTATAATTATTGTTTTTCCTTTGGGAGTTTTCCTTTTGTGTTTGTTTATCGTAATATTTTTTTTTACCATTGGCATGTTCCGTCTTCTTGACAACAACTTATTGTTGGATCGCTTTCATGGTTTGCAACATTTATTGTTCCATCATAATTAGTTGGTGGGTTTGCTAAGCATGTTAAGTCTGCATCTGATCCTATTAGTTCATTACATCCATCTCCTTGCATCCAGCTTTCTTCATAATCTGGCAGACCATAATTTTCTTTTCCGCAAAGGTTTGTTCCTGTTATTGCTGGGGATATTATTTCATCTCCTCTGCTGAAGGTTTCTTGCGTTTCATTTATTATTGCTTGAGTATTTATTTTTGGAATACTTATTTTTGTTGTTAAGTATTCTCTCCCATCGTTGAATGTATTGGGTAGTAAGAAGTATATTGCTATTACTGCTAGTAATCCTATGAATAGTATTGATTTCATGCTCATTTTTTTATTGCACCGGTTTTATATTTACTTTTATTGGTTGTTTCTTATTTTTGCTCTTATTTACTATGAATCCTTTTTTTCTTATTGTTTTAAGATAATCTTCTTCACTTAAAGTAAATAAATTTTTTCTTAGTTCCTTGAAAAGCTTTCTTTGTTCTTTTTCTTTATAGTATTTGTTTGTTTCAGGAGTTTTTATTATTGTGTAACTTATTCCGTCTCTGAATACCATTTCTGCTTGTTGTCTTTTATCGCTCATTAATGCTATTATGTCTTCTGGTGTTGGAGGACTTTCTTTTCTGTCTGGGTGAGTGTGATATTTTACTTCGTAATCATCTGGTATTATTACTTCGTATGTGTCTCCTGGTATTACTCCTATGTTTTCTATTTTTCCTTTTTTGTCGAAGTCTATTGCTCCTCCCCATTCACTATTAAATTCTTTTGGGTTGCTTAAATTATTAAAGATTTTTCTTTGTTTTCTTGTTATCGTTGGAGTATTTTTTTTTCTTCCTTTATTTATTGTTACCTTCTTCCCACTTTTTAATCTTCTAAGATGTTGTCTAGGTCTGCTTCTTTTCATTATTTTATTCTCGGTGTATTATTATTTGATTCTTTAGTATTTAAAGCTTTCGGTTTATTTTATTTGAAAAAGTCTTTGGAATACAATATTAATATTGTTCCTGAAATCACTAATATAAAAAATAATAGTTTCGCATTTTCTTTTTGGGTTGTTGAAGTGCAATAATCTGAATCTAATAAACATTTTATTACGTTTATTTCGCCTATTATTGTTAAATTTTTGTATTGAATGTTTATCATGCTATTATCATAATCAGTGTAGATTCCGTTTCCAATAATGATGCTGTCGTCATCTCTTGATACTATGTTAGCTTTGTATAAGCTAGCATAAGGATTACTGCTGCTTCCATCTCCTGTTGTATCATTTCCTGTTGTGTTTACATAGTATGTTGTTGCGCTAACGCTAAAACTACAACTTATTAGAATTAAAACTAAAAGTAATATTATTGTTTTTTTCATTTTCTTTTACCTTATCTTTTCTTTTTTCCTTTATTTTTTCTTTGACTGTAGAATACTCCTACTGCTCCCATTATTAATAAGCTTGCTACTAGGAATGTTGGGAACCATAATTGTTCCCAATTACATTGTATTTCATCATCGAATATGCATGTGAATAAAGTATCAAATTCTATTCCGCAATCTTCTTGGCAGTTAAAGGGGTTTTCTCCTTCATCGCATGTTCCGTCTCCGCATACTGTAACATTTGTTTCTATTGTTTGATAAACTTTTGTAACTCCTCCTCCTCCTCCGCTTGGTTCATCAGGTGGTGCTACGTATTCTTCTGTTGTGAAATTGGTTGTTGTAGTTTTTGAATTACCTGCTATGTCTGTTAGGGTTAAGTTTATTAAGTATCCTCCGGTATAATATGGTACTAGTAGGTCTGTTGTTGTTCCGCATGGTATTGTATCACCATCTTTTAGTATTAGTATGTCTCTGAAGTATAATTCGTAAGCGCATGTGCTTACAGTGTTATCGTCTGAGTAAGTGTAGTTTAGTGTTATTGTTTGATCATTGTATGTTTGTGGTAATGGACTTATCATGTTTATGCTTGGGCTTATTGTGTCTATTATGTAACTGGTTACAGTAGCGTTTTCGTTATTGGTGTATCCTTCTTCATCTTTTGTTGTGCTTGTTACATAATATGTTCCGTCGCTAAGTCCTGTATGGTTGTAGTATGATAATTCTGAATAACTTTTTATTGTTGTTGTTGGAGGATTTGTTGAGTCACTTTTTATAGTATAATTTATTGTGTCGCTGTCTGAATCAGTGCTAGTATAATTTATTAGTATATAGTTTTTGTTTATGTAATCTCCGTTTGAAGGAACAATTATTGTTGGGGTTGATGGAGCATGGTTTATTTCAAAACTTCCTGTTGTGCTAGCGCTTCCTAGGCTTGTGTTATCATATACGAAAATGTAGTAATTGTATGTTTGACTGCTTAGTCCTGTTATGTTGTATCGGCAGTTTACTGTTGGGTATTGTGTTGTGTTTATTGTGCTGTTGCAGTATTCGTTTATTGTGCATCCGTTGCTTGTTGCGCTGTCTGTGGTGCAAAAGTATGTTGTGTGTAATTCGTCAGTGTTATTATCGTTGAATGTTACGCTTAGGTTAACCCAACTATTATTATTGGTTGGATTTGTTGAATCACTCGTTATTGTTGTGGTTGTTGTTGTTGCGTTAGTATAATTTATTGTTGGTGCTAGGTAACTTGTTGCTATGCTTACGCTGCTACTGAACTTTTGTGTTCCGTTCTCGTATCCGTCGTTTGCTGTTATTCCACATTTCCAATTATCTCCTAATGTTGTGTTCCCGCTTGATAAATTATAATTGTTTATTCCTTGTGCTACGTCTTCTTTATACCATTCATAAATTAGTGTTATTGAGTCAAGGTCTGAGTCTGTCACGCTTCCATTATTACATAATAAGTTGTTTGTTGCTGATGGAGTTTCAGGGGTTATTGTTGCACTTGCCACAATTGGTAGTTGGTTTGGGAATGAGTTGCTTATCTCGCTGGTGCTTATTGTTCCTCCATGAATATCTGTTGCGTTTATTCTTATTGTAGAACTTGCTAATGCTGTTCCTGTACAATTATAATATGCAGTCATAGTATATGTTGATGTAGTATTCTTTACGTATTCGCACGTTCCCGTACTATTTTCTATTGTTAA
>Ga0075125_10000961_pt1 | contig 13491 bp, 13 predicted proteins | sample AntAceMetag02UKN_FD_69810 | JGI IMG/M metagenome (GOLD analysis project Ga0075125, IMG submission 69810) | Saline lake microbial communities from Ace Lake, Antarctica - Antarctic Ace Lake Metagenome 02UKN | ecosystem: Environmental > Aquatic > Non-marine Saline and Alkaline > Saline | place... | reverse complement strand
ACTGAATATGGTATAGGGTCAATACTCAGCGGTGGAGGCTCAACTCCTTATAATAATACTGCTGAGGGATGGGCAGATATGTATGATAGTTTTCAGGAAGATGCACTTTCCACCAGATTAGGAATACCAATTATTTATGGTACCGATGCGATTCATGGTCATAATAATCTCTATGGAGCTACTATTTTCCCTCACAATATTGGTATTGGAGCAACAAGAGATCCTGAACTGGCAAAGCTAATTGCGCAGATTACGGCAATTGAAGCTTCTGCAACTGGTATAGACTGGACTTTTGGCCCGTGCATTACTGTTCCACAGGATGAACGCTGGGGTAGAACTTACGAAGGATTTAGCGAGGACCCTGAACTGGTAGCGGAGCTGGGAAAGGCCGCAATTGAGGGCTGCGAGGGTGATGATCTTTTAGACAGTGATACAATTCTTGCCTGCGCTAAGCATTTTGTAGGTGACGGTGGGACTGCTGGCGGTGTTGACAGAGGTAATACTAAATGTTCAGAAGAAGACCTCAGGAATATTTATCTTTATCCATATTTGAGTGCTATTGAGATTCCTGTAGGGTCGATTATGATTTCTTTTAGCAGCTGGAATGGGGTTAAAATGCATAGCAATTCATATCTAATTAATGATGTACTAAAAAAGGAATTAGGTTTTGAAGGATTTGTTGTTTCAGACTGGGCCGGGATAAATGAGATTGACGGTAGGAGTGGTATAAGTGAGATGGATGTACAGGAAGGAATAAATGCAGGAATTGATATGGTTATGGTGCCGGATGATTATGAAAGTTTCATAAGTATACTCACAAATCTTGTTAATGATGGTAAAGTTTCTAAGGACCGTATTGATGATGCGGTACGCAGGATTCTTACAATAAAATTTAAACTGGGGCTGTTTGAGGAGCCTTATGCTGATCGCAGCGATGCCGGTCTTATTGGCTGCGAGGAGCATCGGGAGATTGCAAGGCAAGCAGTTCGAGAATCTCTTGTACTTCTTAAAAACGAAGGAGCTCTACTTCCGCTTTCAAAAGATATTGGCAGTATAGTTGTTGCAGGGAGTAAAGCAGATGATATTGGAAGCCAGTGTGGAGGGTGGACTATTACCTGGCAGGGCAGTACAGGCGATATTACAGTAGGTACATCAATTCTTGATGCGATAAAGGACACTGTTTCAAAGGATACCATAGTTACTTACTCCGAGGATGGCACAGGTGTACCACAGGATGCTGATGTTTGTATAGCAGTAGTCGGCGAAACTCCTTATGCGGAATTTGCTGGAGATGATAGTGACTTATTACTTTCTGCAAAGGACATAGCTGCTATTAATAACGCACGGGAGGCCGGTATTCCGATAGTGGTAATTCTTATAAGTGGGCGTCCAATGATAATAACAGAAGAGATTGACAAATGGGATGCGCTGGCTGCAGCATGGCTTCCTGGAACTGAGGGGCAGGGAGTTGCGGATGTTATTTTTGGGGACTATACTCCTACAGGCAAACTTTCATATACCTGGCCCAGATCAATCGAACAATTGCCTATTAATGATGCTGATGGCTCGAAGGGTTCTCTCTTTCAGTTTGGTTTTGGTCTTATATATTAAGAATATGCCTAAATTAATCAGCTGATATTGCTTCGGTTGGACAATTCTCTATTGCTTCTTCAATACACATTTCATCGCTTTCTTCATAATCATTCTTTATAACTTCTGCTATATCTTCTTCTTCATTTAATTTAAAAATATCCGGACATGTTTCTTCGCATAAACCGCAGCCGGTGCAGAGCTCTTTGTCTATTTTTACTTTCATTAATTTCCTTTCCACTTTTTATTTTATAAATCTTATTTATTCTTTAGCAATATTGTTATGTAATATACAAAATTTTTTTTTCTATTTCAATAATTTTTTTTTAATTTTATATTGGGATATCAGTTAAAAACAGAGGATTTATTGACTATTAAAAATAGGATTGCTATTATTTCCTGGTTAATAAATTGTTATAATTTTTCTAAAATTTAGAAGGCTGGCAGAAATTATTAAATGGAGACTCTTATAAAAAATATATTTCCCAGAGAGTTTTACAGAAGAGATACCCTGGAAGTCGCCAGAGATCTACTTGGTAAGGCACTGGTGAAATTCAAAGGACCAGAAATTGTTGGGGGAATAATTCTGGAAACAGAAGCTTATTATGGCCAGGACGATCCTGCAAGTCATGCTTATGGTGGAAAGACTCCCAGAAGTGAGATAATGTTTGGTAAGCCAGGCATTGCCTATGTTTATATGTGTTATGGGATGTATTATCTGTTAAATGTTGTAACTGAAAATGAAGGGAAACCAGGCGCAGTATTAATAAGAGCTATAAAACCTCTGTGGGGAATTGATATTATGAAAAAAAGAAGAAATGCTAATCCGGAGAGCAGACTTACAGACGGACCGGGTAAATTAACCATAGCACTGGGTATAGATAAACAGGACAACGGTGTCGATATCGTAACAGGTGAAAATGGATTACATATATCTGATTATAAAAAAGGGAATAGCAGTTTGAACATAGCTGTAACAGGTAGGATCGGAATTAAAAAAGGTAAGGACAGAATGCTTAGATTTTTAGTTCAACGTAAATAAACACAGTTTATGATATGTTAAATAATATGTTTTATAATTAGATGAATATCCAATATAGACAGTTATTACTTAAGTTATAAATATGATAGATTTTGAAAAATTAAATAAGTTACCGAATATTACCAGAAGAATGTATGTAATTAAGAATATATGTGAGCTAAAAAACGTTGATCTGGAGTACTTATTTAGTCTTATGGATTTATATAATATAAAAAATAGGGGAAGATGGTTCTGGCAGAAGCCAACTTTTACCGGAATGCTTAAGGAGAACTATGATAATTTTAATGTTGCTGTGAATGAAATAGTAAAGTGTTTAAAGAAGGCTGATGAGAAGAGGACCAGGGAACAGATAGAATCTGCTGCCGGTATACTGGATAAATTCCTGACTGGTATTGAAGTGGACTGCAATGTCAGGCGAAAGAATGATTTTAATTATGTAAAGGGATTTTTAAACAAAAATTTAAAAGTGTTGATTAATGATAGTTTAAAAAGATTGAGATAATATTTTTATTTTAATCAGAGACCGGGTATTTCTCTCTGTATTTTTGACCTTCCTCGTAGGTTACTTCCCCATAATAGTAAGTTAAAATATCCGGACTGGTTAATTCTGAAGCAGCTTCATATGTGCCGGCGATGATCTTTATTTCATCAGAGATGGTGTTTTTTTCAACTTTTATTATTTTACATTCAGGTCCTTTTAGATATACCTTCAAATCAAATTCGGTGTTGTTTTCAATTATCAATATACTCTTTTCAGGACCCCAAAATTTACGCCAGGGAACAGCTGGAGCAGGTGGATTATAATTTGAAGAAGCTATAAATTTTAATTTTGAATCAATAAGCAGGGGATTAATCTCTTCCTCTAGTTCAGTATTATATTCAACAATTATTTCATAAAGAAATAACGCTTTTTTATAACTACCGGAATCGTATGCATTTTTAGCAATATTTTTAAGAGTATTGGGTGGTACACTCTGGAATACTTTCCTCTTCTCATAATCTGAAATATTATTGTAGTTATTATTCTGGACTTTCAGGTCTAAAATTTTTAGAAATTCTTTAACACCTTCTATATAATTGTGATTATCTGCCAGTTCTGCTGCCTTATCAATGTAGGTATTAAATAAAAGGTAACCGGCGTCATCGAAATATTCACTATCATTATAGTTATTAATTATATTCTCAAGGGCTTCTATGGATTTTTCCAGGTTTTTGGTTTTATTGAAACTCAGTGCTGCTTTATATAAATATTCAGGGATATTATAAATAGCAATAAAGGCTTCATCTGTATCGTGAAAGTTACTGTTAATATCTTCAAGCACTTCAACTGCATTTAAATAATTTTCTGCAGACTGGCTATATTTTTCGTTGTTGTAATAGTACTGAGCTAATTTTGAGTAACAATCTTCAAAAATCACTTTTATTTCCAGATCGTTATTACTGATTACTTTTGAATCTATAGCTTTTTCAAAGTTGGTAATTGCTTCTGTGTAATCGCTGTTGTAATAATAAGCATATGGAATTTTTTCCAATGCATTATCTGCCAGTCGGCTGTTGGGGTAATTATTTAGAAGTGTATTATAATAATTTATTGATTGGGAATAGTCTTCATTGTCATAACTTTTTTCTGCTTTACGGCTTAGAGCAAATGGACCAAAAAAATTTGATAGTATTAGTCCTGTAAGAGACAATGTAAAAAATACCACGAAGAAAGAACTTCCTCTGGTTCTCCTTATAAAGTTAAATATTATAAGTATAAGGCTTATTATAATTGCCGGCATACAGACAAATGGTAAAATATCCCAGAACTTTCCCTTGTCAATATAAAAGAGGTAACCCATACCTATTGTGGTTAATATAAATAGAATCATAAAGAAAATTGGACCAGGGCCAATTCTATGTTTTCTTCTATGCAAGTACATAGCTTTAGACTTTTAGTAATGAATTTTAGGATATTATCATAAAAGTTAATTATTAAAAATAGATGATATAATACTTAAAATAAGTATTATTATACAATTTAATATTGATGTAGGGATATGTGCATATATATTCGTTAAGCATTTTGTATGATTGTGCATGAAAGTTTGAAGATGTATATAATATTTGGAGAATCCCGCATTGGTTTGTGGCGAGTTGTCAGGTTTTTTCAAGCTTCATTATTAAAGTGTCCCAGTATTTTCCATTGTAAAGATGATTTTTCTTCAGGGTCTGAACCAGCTTAAATCCACATTTTTTATATACTTTTATTGCCCGGTGGTTATATTTGTAAACATTTAATTTGATAATTTTTAGTTCCAGCTCAGACATTGCGAATTTTATAACATTTATTACTGCGTCAGAGCCGTAACCTTTATTCCAGTAACATTTCTCACCGATTACAATACCCAGCTCACACCCACCTTTTTCCCAGCTGATTTTATGCAGCCCACAATTGCCGATATGGAGATTTGTATTTATATCTTCGATAGCAAAGACTACATCATTCCTGGAACTCTGGATAAATTCGAACCATTTAAGTTCCTGTTCTTCTGTATAGTCACAAAAGTTCTGGCTCAGATACATATTAACGCAGGGTTCCTTTAACCAGGCCAAAGTTCTTTTTAAGTCACCTTTTTCCAATACTCTGAGTATTATTTTCCTGCCAAAAACTTTTTGTGCAGAGTAATTATTTAAATTTTTCTTTCCAGACAAGATATTTATTACCTTTTATTTTTTACCAGGCTTCTCAATAAATGCTTTTACAAGATCAATAGGAACCGGGAATACAATGGTTGAATTCTGTTCTGCTCCTATTTCTTTTAAAGTTTGCAGGAATCTAAGCTGTATCGAAGCTGGATATTTGCTTAATATCTTTGCGGCCTCGGCTAATCTTTCAGAAGCCTGAAATTCTCCTTCCGCATTGATTATTTTTGCTCTTCTTTCTCTTTCAGCTTCAGCCTGTCTTGCAAATGCTCTCTGTATGGATTGAGGCAATTCAACATCTTTAATTTCAACGTTTGAGACTTTAATTCCCCATGGATCTGTTTGCTCATCTATTATTACTTGAAGTTCTTTATTGATTTTTTCTCTTCTTGCAAGCAAATCATCCAGTTCAGCCTGGCCAAGTATACTTCTTAGTGTGGTTTGAGCTATTTGTGATGTTGCTACTATGTATCTTTCTATTTTTATCACACTTTTTGCTGGATCCATTACCCTGAAATATATTACTGCATTTACTTTTACCGGTACATTATCCCTGGTAATAATATCCTGCGGCGGCACATCCATGGTGACAGTTCTTAAGTCGACCTTAATCATCTTATCCGCAAACGGAATTATCAGGAATATGCCGGGTCCTTTTACTCCGCTTAATCTTCCAAATCTAAATATTACACCCCTTTCATATTCTCTTAGAATCTTAACAGCTGAAAGCAATAAAAATAAGACAATAATTACACCAAATATTATTGCTGCTACTGTTTGGCCTGCTAACATTTTAACCTCCTTTTTTGTTTTAATTATTTTGTTTATTTGATATTTTTACCAGTAAAGTTAGACCTTTTAAAGATACTATTTTAACTTCCTGGCCTTTTTTAATTTTTTTCCCATCCACTGATACTGCCTTCCAAATTTCCCCGGATACTTTAACCAGACCCCGTGGGTTTAAGTTCTGATAAACTACTGCAGTTTCTCCGGTAATTCCTGCTTCACCGGTAATTGGTTTTTGTCTGTTAACCTTATGAACTGCCCTTATTACAATAATTAAAAAACCGGATATTATAACTGAAGCACTGATTATCAGGCTTGTAGCTATTTTAAGATAATGAGCTTCAGTGTCAATAAGCAAAAAGGATCCTATAAGAAGTGAAGCTACGCCTGCTATTGAAAGCGTTCCACCAAGGCCAAGCGCTATATCCAGGATGAATAAAATTATGGACAAAATTATAAGAGCCAGTCCCGCATAGTTTATAGGAAGAATGCTAAATGCATAAAACCCCAGAATTAGAAATAAGACACCAATTGCTCCTGAAATACCCAATCCCGGTTGGTAGAATTCATAGATTATTCCAAATATACCTATGATAAATAATATATAAGCAATATTCGGATTTACTATAATATGAAGAAACCTGGAAATAAAACTCATTTCAATTTTTTCGGTTCTGGCAATCTTTGCATTTATAAGGAAAGTTTTACCTGATTTCTCAATGACTCTGCCGTCTATTTTTTCGAGCAAGTCTTCTATATTTGAAGCAGTAAGATCTATTACTCCAAGTTCTAATGCTTCGGTGACTGTAATAGAAACACTTTCCCTTACTGCCTTTTCTGCCCAATCAGCATTCCGGCCTCTGGATTCGGCAAGGTTTTTTATGAAAGAGACTGAGTCATTGGTTACTTTATCCAGCATATCCTGGGATATTTGTTGTTCTCCACCCAGGTTTACCGGATGAGCAGCTCCTATACTGGTAGAGGGTCCCATAGCAGCCAGATCGCTGGCATAGGTTATAAATACCCCGGCGGAAGCTGCCCTGGCGCCTTCAGGATAAACAAATACTATAACTGGAATATTTGTATTCAGGATATCAATTATTATTTCTCTCATAGATGCTTCAAGTCCTCCAGGTGTATCTATTAATATGATAAGACCGCAGCCTGAATCAAGTGATTTTTTCAAGCATTTTCTTAAGTGATTGGATACAGGGGGATCTATTATGCCTTTAATCTCACATATATAGAAATTAGTTATTTCTGTATATTCTGTATAATTTATTTTATCATTACCGCTTTTATCATCAGGTAAAGGGCTGTTGATCGAGCCTATTAAAAGAAATGAGCTGATGAATAGCGTGATAATTAAAAATTTAATAATATTTAATTGTTTAAAGGCCGGCCAGTTCATTTTTATTTTACCAGGGTTATTTTAAGGACTTTTTTATCCTATTATTATTATACTATAAAGTATTAAAAAATATTCAGGGTATTTTTTGTAAGATCTTAAGATCTGATTAAAATTTGGTACAAAATTTGAAGATTTGCCTGATTACTGGATCTATCCCGAATGCGGGGCATATAAAGATGAATTTGAAGTATATGAAGAATGATTATAATTATATATTAAATTTAAATATGGACTTTTATTGCAGAAACGGGACAGCAATCCCGACATAATTCACATAAAATACATTTGTCTTTATTGAATTTTAATTTAAAACTTTTGCTGTCAAGCGTAAGAGCCTGAGTGATACATATAGAAGTACAGATTCCACAATCCACACACTGGTTCATATCTATTATTATGTCTTTTGCCGCTTCCTGAACGGAAACCCCGGTATCTGTAAGATATTCAATTGCCTGGTCAATTTGAGCCTTATCACCCCTGATCTCGATTAGCATTTTGCCCTCCATATTAGGAGTTATTTCAGCCCTGAGTATATTGAACTCCAGATTAAATTCTTTTACCAGTTTATATGTAATTGGCTTTGTGACAATATTTTCCGGAAAACTTAGGACCAGTTTTCTTTTTATCATCAGAGTTCCTCCTTACTGAGGATTTCCAGATTATTGGACTTTTCCTCTAAGGGAAGGGGGGCCACACTGGCAGTTAAATAAAATTTACCATTTTCAATTTCTTTTTTAAGCACATTGGATATTTCCAATGCCCTGGAATAACTTGAAATTGAGCCCGTCTGAACAAATTTGTCATTAATCTTTATCTTTCCGCTTCTGAGCTGCTTGTAATTAATCTTTCCGTAAGAAGGTTTGTTTCTTCTTTGAACAGAATAGTCAAAAATTTCGGTATATATATCCTCATCTTTAATTTTTAAGAATTCTATCATCTCTTCATCGATCACCGGGATGGGAATACCAATACCTACAAACATAGTGACACCGTAACCCTGGAAAGTGCATGCTTTCAAGTACCGGGGTGACATCTCTTTTAAATTGCCTATAAGAGCAAGGCTCCCGGCCGGACCGCATGGAGTACCATTTGCCAGTCTCTCTTTACCTGGGTTATGCTGAGTTCCATACCAGGAAACATACCCCTGGCTTCCTGCCAGAAAGATTCTGGTACCTATCCCAATAGTCCTGTAATATGGGTCATTTAGAAGTGGGCTGAGTTGACCTGCGCTGGTATAGGTAGCGTTACCAAAATTAGGGAGTAATTTTCCCATATAAGTATAAATTGTCCTGTTAGAAGAGTTAGCAGCTGCCGGATAATTCTGGAGTGCATTTCTGGGGTTAAAGAGATAAGCCTGGTTTATTGTATCCTTAGTTATGTAAGTTTCAATTTCTCTTCTGGAATAACAATTAGTGCCATACGCTGTTGCTCTTAGTTTTACCGGTTTCCCTAAAACTAAATCTTCAATTACATATGCTCCACCGTAATTCATTCCTTTTGTCTCTGAAAGTTCCGCAGCGCCGATATATACATCCACGGCGGCTATTCCGGCATATGCAGGTACATCATTTAACCACACTTTTGTCATCTTTATAGGAGGATCCGGGTGCCCGAAATTTATAAATGCTCCCGAGGAACACATAGGTCCAAAAGTTGCGGTTGTCACCACATCTACTTCTTTGGCTGCTTTTTTTATTCCTTTTTCTTTAACATAATCAATTATTTCTTCAGCGTTTAATACTACAACTTTTCGGCTTTTTATTTTTTCATTTATTTCTTCAATTGTTTTTGCCATGATATGCCCAGGTTCTGATATAGATTTAGTAAATTATAATACTCTAATATTGGTATTTTGCCAATAATCATTTGGTTTTAAAGTAGATTTTTGCCTGACTATATAATATAATTTTTTAGAAGATTACCGGGACAAGACACTTAAAATTATAAAAAAATTTAATTTTGCAGATGACGTAGTATTTTTTAGTGGAAGGTAGTTATAAAAAATTGATGAATCTAAAATTTAGAAACTTGCTTGTTTTAAGTATTGCGGCAACTGTTTTTTAATACCGGTTCTAATCCTGACAATGTACATGTTTGGCTCGGTTAATTGGATAATGTTAATAATTACTGCTGTTATTTATTTGGCAATTATTTTTTTGGTTTTTTTATATTACAGCAGTTTTAGGAGAAAATAACTAATAAGCAATGATACGAAGTTATGATATAAATATTGAGAGGTTGCTTGCCGGCAGGCTTGATTCGGATAGAAGTATATATAGAGACAGGGTTAAATACAAAGAGAAATATAATTGGAGGATTATATACAAATACAGTGATCTTTTAGTCAGCTGCGATAGGAATATCATTCCTGAACTTGAGAGATTAATTAAGAAAATTTACCATCTGCTGGAATCCTGTATAAGGGAAAATCCATCCTTTCAAAAAAGTTTATCCCCACTGGAAATTAAGCCTGAGTATCCTCCTGTAATAAAAAAAATGTGCCGGAAGGCTGCTATTTTTAATGTAGGGCCAATGGCTGCTGTTGCCGGTGCGGTATGTGACTATCTTGCTTCAGGTTTGGATAGATACTGCAGCCGCTTAATAATAGAAAATGGTGGTGATGTTTTTATAAAGAGCAATAAAGATATAGAGGTTGGCGTATATCTCAAGAATAAGCATTTTAAGGATAAGATATATTTAAAAATAAAAGCAGCCGGTACTCCTTGTGGACTTTGTTCTTCATCGGGAAGTTTTGGCCATTCACTTAGTATGGGGAGCAGCGATTTAGTTGTTGTTCTGGCAAAATCTACTATTAGTGCAGATGGTGCAGCTACTTCAATAGCAAATAATATTAGAAGCCCCGAAGATATTTCTAAAACTATAAGAAGTTATAAAAATATAAAAGATATAGGAGGTATTATAATTATAAAAGATGATAAGCTGGGTGTTTGGGGGAATATTGAGTTTATAAATAATTAAATTTTCTTGGTTTCTTTCCTGGTTTCCCGGGCATCATCAATATCTTTTTTTTTATCTTTTAATTTAAAAATATCATCATTTGAACCTATCAGACTTTCTCCTTTGAACAGCCCACCTTTAGCTATTGTTAGGAGAGCATCTTTCTGAGTTAAGTTTCCAATAAATTTTCCTGTAGCAGTAATTTCAACTTCTCCGGATGCTATCATATCTCCTTTATAGGTACCGGCTATTACCACATTTTTGGTTCTAATATTAGCTTTTACTTTCCCTTCTTTTCCAATTATAATTTCTTTTTCTATTGTAATTTCACCATTGACTGTGCCATCGATTCTTGCTGAACCAGGGCAGTTAATTTTCCCTTCTACTTTAACGCCCTCGGCAATAATAGTAATATTTTTTGAACCCTTTATTTCAGTACTTTTTCTTAAAAGCATACTTTTCCCCTTTTAAAATTAAAGTTTGCTACTTTTGCAATTATAAATTTTGGATTGAAAGTATTTTTTCCAGATTATTATAGCATTTTTTAGCTAAAATTAATGAAAATTTTATCACTTTAAATTTTATCTATGAAAATATAGAATGATATTAAATTGTGAACTAACCTTATGGTTATAAAAAGATGAAAAGCAAAAATTTATTTTCTATAGTTTTTAAACCAATCTTAATTTTTTTGTTTATATCAGTAATCACTGTTTCATGCCAGATTACCTGGTATGGTGAGGAGAATATTTCTGAGGCCGGAGAAGCCGGGGACATGAAAGAGACCGGCATCCAGCTTCAGGAGCAAGCAGGAGAGAAGTCTAAAGATGAAGCGGAAGAAATTACTACAGTAAATCTCTGGATCAGTAACCTTGTTCCGGAATACATAAGCGCAGAAGTCAGATATGAGTTAAGTAAAATTTTTGATGAAATAATAATTGTAGAGGAGAAAGAGGATTCCGATGTATGGGTTGAAATTGATATTAGCGGTAATGAATCAGGAATGAAATGGGTTTTAGCACCGGTGGTTTCATTTTTCAGGAGTTTTGACAATATATCCTATGAAAATATAAGAGAATTCTGGACCGGGGATAAAGAGGTTTTAGATTATATATCAGTTGATGGCTCTGAACCCGAACTTATTGTGACTGAGGAAGTTTTTAAGGTGCTTGAAAAGATTTTTGGAAAGAGCAGAAATAAAAATATAAAAGTAGTTAGCAGAGAAGAGCTTTCATTAAATATTGAAAATGATAATGCTCTTTCAATTGTTCCTTTTAATGATATTGAAAAAAAATATAAGGTGCTTGATTTAGACGGTATGTCTGTCTTTGATAAGGACATGGATATCAACAGTTATCCACTGGCTTTAAGTATAAGTGTGGGAAGCGATAATCCTGAATTTAAGAGCAGGATAAATGAAAGTTTTGAGGGGATTACAATTACCAACAGGGATATGGAAAAGCTTGCGTCGGTCATTATGACCGGGGTAACAGCAATAGTCAGGCAGGTGGCAAGAAAAATAGAAAGTGATGGAGTTTTATCTCCGGGTAAGGAAATAGCAGAAACACTGAGAGACGCAGATATTACTCATATAAGCAATGAGATACCTTTTGTGGAGGGCTGCGACGGAACAAGACCCGGGGGTTTAGTTTTCTGCAGCAGTCCTGAGTATATAGAACTGCTCAGGTATGTTGGGGCTGATGTAGTTGAACTTACAGGAAATCATATGAATGACTACGGTCATGAATGGATGGACCATACTCTGGATATGTATGATGAAGAGGGATGGCCCTATTTTGGCGGGGGAAGAAATCTTGAGGATTCATACAATCCGGCTACTTTTGAGACAGGGAGTAACAAAATAGCATTTCTCGGAGCTAATACTTTTGGCCCTGCCAGTAATTGGGCCACAGAAGATGCTCCAGGCTCGGCGCGTATAAATGCGTGGGGCGAAGTAGAAAAAGAGGAAGATATGAGAAAGTTTGAAGCGATAATAGAGGAGTTAAAGAAAGAAGGTTATATAATAATATTTACTTTTCAGTATGAGGAAACTTATAACTATACCCCTACTGAGATTCAGATTGCTGATTTTAGAAGAATGATAGATGCTGGAGTTGATATAGTAAGCGGTAGTCAGTCTCATTATCCCATGGGTGTAGAATTCAGAGGTGACGGCTTTATAAACTATGGGCTGGGAAATTTATTTTTTGGGCAGCAGCGAGATGATCTTGGGAATAATCCCGGAATAATTGCAAAGCACATCTTCTATAAGGGTGGGCATATAAATACTATTTTAATTACTACCATGCTTAACGACTTTAGCCAGCCTCGGCTGACTACTCCTGAAGAGAGAGTAAAGCTTTTAAATTCTATTTTTGCTGGCAGTATAAAATAATTATAATATTCAGTTGCTAAGTAAAGACTATTTGATTTAAGAAATTATTGTCATTTTTATAAAATAACTTCTAAATTTTTAATAGCATATTCAAGTGGAAGAATATTGATGCTGCCATCTGACATTTGCCTCTTCCCGCCATATATTAAGTATGCCTTTGCATAAGGGTAATCGTTGAGGAAGGCCTTTAACCCGCGAAGATCAGATCCTGGGATTTTGCCTTTTCTTTTAACTTCGAATATTTTTAAACCTCTATCTCCATATAAAACAAAATCCACTTCTATATTATTACTTGTTTTCCAGTAGTGAACTACCTTTGGGCTAAAGAACCAAAGGCTTCCTGCTTCATGGCTTCGTCTAACGACGACAGCTCCACAGGCTAAAGACCGCCAGAGTTTTCTGGCTACTATTATAAAGGCAACAGCCAACGGCAAAGTAATCGCTATTGATTCAAGCGGAAGCTCAGGCAAAAGAATTATGATCTATCACGGAACAGATGAAAACGGCACTGCATACGTAACTATATACGCTCATTTAAGCGAGTTTAAGATGGGGTTAACTCTTACTCAACCCATGTCTTGTAGAACATCTTGTAGGTTCCACCCAGCTTGATGACAGTCGGAT
>Ga0075125_10000958_pt1 | contig 13522 bp, 16 predicted proteins | sample AntAceMetag02UKN_FD_69810 | JGI IMG/M metagenome (GOLD analysis project Ga0075125, IMG submission 69810) | Saline lake microbial communities from Ace Lake, Antarctica - Antarctic Ace Lake Metagenome 02UKN | ecosystem: Environmental > Aquatic > Non-marine Saline and Alkaline > Saline | place... | reverse complement strand
GGTTTTTCTCCATCAAGTATCGCTACAACCCTTTCTCCAACTTTTTCCATTACATGTTATCCTTTGTACGTAACTCAATATTATTCGGACAATTAAACCAGTCAACTTGATGCTCTGAAGGAATCGAGGAATAAACATACCCTGCACCCTTCCCAACTCCTGAACCAATATTCATATATATGAATGCTACTTTCATTTATACCTCTATATTTAAACTTTTTCTGTCATTGAAAATTGAAACACGAGTCATCTTTCTTAATTCTTCTTTTAATAATTTATTGCTAAGTCTTAAAGTTCTATTTTCTTCTCTGAGCTTTTTAATCTCTGACTGTTTCTCTTTAAGTCTATTTGTCTTAATTCTCACTCTGGATTCTGCTTGTTCAAAATTAGCTTGTACCCTTCGCATCTCTGTCATTAAGTGATTTTTAGAAGTTTCTGACATGGCACTATTTTTTAATGATTTAAGGCTTACTCTGTCTATACTATTAGGCATACTTGAAATATCTCACTATTTTTATCTCTTGTCAAGTTTTCATCTGCCAATCTTCATCCCTGAACCGAGTCCTTTTGGTATATTTCTTGTAGTACGCTCTCCATAAAAATCCGGCTTTCTTGTTACCTGTTTTCTACTCGTAAAATATAGGACACCATACCCGACTGAATCAGCTCCATGAGAATTATGGACAACTACTCCTTCAGCTACAAAGTTTCCAGTTTCAGGAACGCATAAATCATAAACATCTCCATTTTCTATATTTCTAATAAACCTTACTTTATGATTTTTCAATTTATCTAAGTGGTATTTTTCTCTTTGTTTTCTATTCTTTTCAAGTTTTGCTTCCTTAGTTCGACTCGGAGTCAATCCAAGAGAATCTCTTTTTTGTCTGTAAAGAGACGAACATTCTTTTGAGCAGTAAACAGTTTTATACGTTCCTAAGAACTCTTCATTACAATTTTTACAGAACTTATAATAACTCATTCTATCATTATAGAATTCTCTACCCTCGGGTGTTACATCAACCTCAGTTCTTTCAAGCATATCCTTACCCTGAAAAGTTTTCCGACAATGCTCATCCATACTAAGTGCCTGTAAATTATTAGGGTGATTATTATATCTATTATGATCTACATGATCTATATGAATTTGAGGGTCCGTAAGAGGCTCCTTAAATCTTGCAAATACAATTCTATGTTCACTACCCTGAGAGCCATCATTCAAATCTACCAAAATATACTTTCTATTCAATCTTTCATAAAAAGGCATTAAACTATCTCCAACCTTAAGTTCATCTGCTCTTTTATATTTGGTTGTTCGTAACATAAACTTATGCTCAAGAGTACATTTAATAGACTTCCCACTATCAAGACCAACTTCAATTAGGGGTACATTTTCTCCTGTTATTCCAGCATTCTTTACAACTGTTGGAATCAGCCTTTTTTCATTCTCAGAATACCCCCAAACATAATCCCCCTCTTTTATATCTTTTATAGAGAGCCACCCACTAAGAGTTCTTACTTTTGTATTTCCCTCTAAACAAGCCCAATTATGGTCTGGTGAGTCCCTATTCATTCCTTCTGTTGTCCGTGTCCAAGCATAATTTGACATGTGTTCTATTGAGTTTTCACAAACAGGGGATATCCAAAACTTCTGTCTTGAGGGGTCAATGATTTTTCTTGTGGCTACAATACGGTCAAGAATCTTATAACCAGTTAGTGAAATCATCTGCATATTTCTATAGTTGTTATTTATAATTCTCCCATTGCCTATGCCGAGTTGACCAGCCTGTTGGAATTGTTGTCGAACTGATAACTTGCTATTGATTGTACGCTGTCCGGCATCCGGTCCGGCTACATGTATCAAGTCAGCATAATGGTACTTAATCGCATTTGCAAGGAAACGTTCAAAATGAGCTTTCTTGTCACCCACAAAAAAATCAAGCTCTGAGGGTCTAACACCACACACCAAATCTATATAAAACCTTATGTCTTCATCAGTGCCTACAACCTCATCAACAAGTATCACATTCCCTGCTACATCCAATTGTTGAACTGTCCCAAACGTCATATCAGCAACACCTAAATCCCATGCAATGATAGTTTGCCACTCCGGGTTAAATACAATTGGTTCTTTGGTCACATGAGTGCCACTTTTGAACTTCTCGTAAACTCTGCCCTCTATAGAAATCTCATAATCAATATCTAATTCTTGAGCAATTTGAGCCTGTGTCAAATCTTGGCACTGATATTCATACCAAGGGGAAGTCCAAGAACCATCCTTTTTCTGAACGGCATCTTTTCCCTTTTCAGGATGTTGTGTCCAGTGAATCGAAACAACATGGACTGTGGATTTAGGGCTGAAACGTAATCGAGAAAATACATTGCCCTTTCCACGAGGTGTAGAATTGTAACATCGGCAACGGCAGGCTTGATGAAACGCCATAAACACTGATTCACTTTTTAAGGTCTGTGCTGTCTCATCCCATAACCCTATTCTATAACTACCACCCCTTCCGGCATTTGTATGTGCCGTCTCTCCGACCATGAAGGTATTGTTTCGAAGATTCCGAACGTGCATATATTTGAAGGATAAATTCTGCTGAATCTCAGGCCGCAAATGCTCATACATAAAACGGACTTTCCCAAGCAGACTGTCAAAGGTACTTTCTGAACCTCCGTCATCAACATAGCGGTCTTTGTAACTCAAAACGAGTCCAGAAAAATCAGGATCATATAATAAAGCCCACAACATAAAAGCCGTATACAACCAAGAAAGTCCCATCTGTCGGGACTTTTCAGTAAGCATTGATTCCTCATTCAAATAAGCATTATGTAATTCTTTTAAAAAGTCTCTCTGATATCCGTAAAGATTAAAACGGACAGTTGAAGGTTCTAAATTAGGATTGAAAATCCAGCACTCATCATTTATAAAATCCGTGGGATTATCAGCATAAGCAAGGGTGGCTTCATAATCACTTATTTGTTCTTGTATCTGTTCAAGTGCTTCTCCCAATTCAGCGGATTGCTGATCAAGATTCAAATAATCATCTGTTTCAATTAAAGAGCCTGTGAGAGTGCTACTGTCCCGTTGCTCCAGCACTTGCTCCAGTTGTAGACACAACAATTTCCGCACTCCGAGTAATTCTTCTATCGTCATCGGCTCGGGAGTCTGCAAGGAGTTGTCGGAGTCTGTCAACATCAAGGTTTCCATTAGCATTTAAAACAGAAGTCTTATTTGTAATATTCACATTATTATTAAGACTTATTTGTTTATCCTTTCTCCCCCATTCCTGCGGAAATCGTCTGCTCAAAACTTCAAGACTTAATTCCGGCTTCTTTGGCATGTGCTTAACGACTGACTGAATACAGAATTGCTTAAATAGCCTCCGTGCCTTTTCTACAGCAACAAAGAATCGAATATATCTTTCTGTACTCTCGCCAAATTCAATCGTCTCATCTTCAAGGGCTTCTCTCCCTTTCTCCTTCCAACTCATGACTGAGCGTTCAGTAACACCACACAAAATAGCGGCATCTTTGAAGCCCAGTCCCATCTTTATATAGTTACATATTTCTTCTTGTAGTTCATCGTCAAGAACTGTTTTCCCCGCCATTTTTATCCTCTGTTGTTTTTTCTTTTTCTGAGTAAAAGCATTGGACAGAATCATTCCCCTCTCCCAAAGCACTATAATAAGATGCTGTCCTTACATTTCTTAAACCTGAAGAAGAAACAAAAGCAGTTACATCATTCATATTTGAGACTGTCATAATATTACCTGCTGGAATATTTAGGGCTTTAATTTCATCAAGTGATAAATCCGAACCCTGATATGTAAATGTCCAATTTCCCTTGTTTTGTTTTTCCTGAATCAACTCGGCAAGTTTGGATTGATCATACCTTATTGAAGAGTTTTCCTGACCATCAGAAATAACACAAAATAAAAATGTCGCGCCTTCTTCATCATAATCTGACATTTGTATAATAGCGTCACCAACAGCATCATAAAGAGCTGTGCCACCATTAGGGGAAAAGTCTTTTTCTGTAATGTCAGAAACATTTTCAGGACTTGCTCTCCATATAAGTGCATCGTGTACTTCATTATTGAATGTGATTATTGAGATTCTTTTTTCAAAATCTGTTTTTGCATTCCGGCATGTTTGTATCTGTTCATTCATGGCATCAATAGCAAACTTCCGTAAGTTACCCATTGAACCACTTTCATCAAGAATCAATACAGTATTATTGGTCTTCCGTTGTGTCTGGTTGGGTTCCCCCACCTCTATGTTTAGGCTCGATTTTTTCTTCCCCATTTTCTTTCTCCTTTTCCTTTTCTGTAAGTTTTTCGTTTAAACGAGTCAAAGCCCTTGCCTTGCTTTTTAACCCCTTATTTTCAACAAGTAACTTGTTAACAGCCTCATTATTTTCTGCCGACTTTTTCACAAGTTCTTCATAAGCCCTTATTATAGCACCTCCGTCTTGATTGTCTATAGTACCGTAGTAGCTCCAATTGCTCAATATCTGTTTTACTGTTCTTGACATGTTAACCTCCTATGCCACAAAGAGAAAAAAACTCTGCTCTTGAATTATTCTTATCATCTCTAAAAGTTCCAGTCAATCTACTGGTTACCATTTCAGTCTTTTGTTTTTCCACACCTCTGCTACTCATACAGAAATGCTTTCCCACAACAATTACTGCCACCCCGAGTGGTTCCAAGTTCCGTTCTATAGCATCTGATATCTGCATGGTCATCCTTTCTTGGATTTGGAGCCTCCTTGAGAAAACATCGACAACTCTTGCGAGCTTTGAGATTCCCACAACTTTCCCGTTTGGTATATATCCGATATGTACCACCCCGACAATAGGAACCATGTGATGCTCGCAATAAGAAAAGTATTCAATATTTCGAAGTACAACCATCTCATCATACCCTTCGCTTTCTGAAAACTGCTTCGACAAGATTTCATCAGGGTCTTGGTCATAACCTAAAAAAAACTCCGTCCAACTTTTGAGTATCCTTTTCGGCGTTTCCTGTAGTCCTTCCCTTTCAACATCTTCTCCTATGTACTTTAATAACTCTCTTATTTGATGTTCAGCAACTTGTGGGTCTGTATTGACATTCTCCATCTTGGGTCTTCCTTTATGATCTTTACAACCTCTTCATAGTTTTCTCTGCTCCATTCCGGCTGAAGAAAGTAATGTTCAAATTCAGAATCAAAATACTGTTCTAATTCCTGTCCTGTATAAACTACCTTTAATTCATTGCCCTCTCTCTGAGTCCAATCTTCTCCCTCTTTCGGGGAAACTGTTAACCAATCATAAGGCAAATCGGAAATACCAATGGTTCCGTTTGTCTCTATATGAGTAATTATCTTGTTCATCAAAAGAAAATTAGCAAGGCTCATATCATGCTGAAGAAGAGGCTCTCCACCTGTCAAACAAACCCTGTCATTTCCAGTACTCTTAATGAACTTTATTATATCGTTTATTGATTTCTCATAAACAAACTTAAAATCTGTGTCGCACCATTCACAAGAAAGGTTACAGCCTGAGAACCGTATAAATGTCATAGGAGTTCCAGTCCAAAAGCCCTCTCCCTGAATCGTGTAAAATAAATCATTCAGTTTATAACTCATTTTTTAACCCCTTCAATTCTTTTAATATGCGTTCTTTATCTATTTTAAATTCATCACTCCAAATTACGTACATTAAATAACCTCTTTCATTAAAAAAAGCTCTTCTTTCTTCCTCATCATTTTTAACATCATACCAAGGGTTATTATCAGAATGCCAAAATCTTCCATTGTATTCAACAATAATCTTTTTATCCTCATTTATAAAATCAGGAATCTTCCCACCTATAGAGACAGTCCCATCACCAACAAAAACAAAAGGCAAATCATTATCAGTCATAAATTGAATGACTTGTTGCTCTTCCTTATTAGGACAATTATGTTGATGTTTCTTTAAAGACTTCAACATTTTTTCAACCGTAACTCTACTCTTCATAGGATTGTTTTCAATCATTCTTTGACTTCTTTGGAATCTAAGCTCTTCTTTTTGATTAGCCTTTTTCAAGCCTTTAATAATGTTTTCTCTTGTATCTTCGCTATCCCACATTTTAAAAGCGGCTCTTCTTGCTGATTCACTTTTTACATTTATATCATAACAACCAAATGTGGCAGTATTTTTTGGAGTCTCTGCTATCTGAACTTCATCTATTTCAACATGTAAGTTTTTTGTTTTATTATATTTCCATAACTTCTTATTAAATAATCTAAATATACAATAACTTAAATTCTCCGCAGTTGGTTGTTCTATATAATAATTTAAAAGATTATGGTCAAACTTTTCAGTTATTTCTTTTAACCATTTCTTAGCAGTAGAGAAGTTTATAATCCACCCTTTATCTGACAATCCCTCGGACTTTAAAATCACCACAACTTTCCATCTATGGCCGTGAAGTCCATCACAAGCAGTTTCAGTGTCTTCAAGGAAGTGTGCGGAATCAAATTCATCTTCAAACTTAATTTTATACATAAGTACCACATTTACTTTTATACGGCAAATCAAGATAATGCGCCCCGGCAACTCCCATTGTTTTTTTCAAATAATACATTATGAACTCCTTTGATTCATGTAGTCTATATACTTCACCCATTCCTGTAAACCGTGAATTGAAACTGCATGATGGTCTTTAATTCTATACTTTCCCTGTGTTTGAAACACCTTCATTTTTCCATTTGAAAATACATAGAGGTTTCCAAATCTTGCCCTCATCCAAGTGGTACTATCTACGCTATCAAAATCATACTCCTTGAATAATTTGGTATGACTGAAGCCGAGTCCATGAATTCCCACATCTCTATCATGAGCCTCTTTAATAAACCATTTAAAATACTTGAACTCATCTCTCTTAATGTCTTTTATCGCTATTCCACCAAGGGCAATAAACTTGTGACTTTCAAGTATTTCATAAAACTTATCTTTCCCCCTTGAACGATGAAAAACCGGAATACAAGCAAGCCCTGTTCGGTCCTCAAGTCTTGCCCTTAAATCCTCAACTCTTGGAAGTCCCACAACCACATCAATATCAATTTCAATGAATCTTTTAAATTTATTCCGTGTTATAAAATCCGCGTAATTATCACAATATTTATCCCAGTCAATATCACCATCTTTACCACTCATAAAAGTAAAAGCACCTGAATCAAGAATAAAGTCCTTGCAGTCTTCAGAATGTATATACTCATAAAATCTCTTACTACCGTATAAAAAGCTACCCATTATAAAAGGGGGCTTCACAATAGGCAATCTTCTGCCCTCTGAATGTAAACCAGCAAGAAACAACTTCATCTAATAAACTCATGTCCACATTCGGGACAAGTAACGGTCCCTACAGCCTCAGTTGGCTTGTTCTCGTTTTCTTCAAAAAACGTGTCAATATTTACGTCTGAAATGTCGGCTTTTTCAAGGTCTAAATCCGGCAACTGAACCAAGTCTTTTACGTCATCTATTTCAATATTCAACTGCTCAAGAAAACCCTCAAAACCGGGCAACGTAATCTCACCATACTGTGAAACAACCGCTAAGAGTTTCATACGGGCTTCCCTACGTGTCTTTGCCTGAATACTCACAATTGGTACGTCTGGAACCGAATAGCCCTCTTCCTTTAACGTTTTCAAAACCCGAATCCTTTGGTGTCCATCAAGAATATAATACTTGTTTGAACTTGGATAGACAAATATAGGAAAGGAAAACCCATAGTCTAATATACTCTTTTTCAGCTTATCAAAATTAGGCTGAGAGAGTACTTTCAGTGTACCTTGAAAATCTTCTAACTCTTCAATTGGAACAAAGGCTGTTCCTCCGCATTTAATCTGAATTGTTTTCTGTGCCACATTTTACTCCGTTTTTTTCTAACAAATTTAAGAACACTTTTAAAGGAACAATGAATATTTCTTCAGCTACATTTTTATGTTTCGTTGTATCTAATCCCATAACTTCTAAAAACTTTCCAAAACGAATTGCTACAAACTCTCCGTTTTTAGTCCCCGGGTGCTGACACACAGCAATTGGAATCAATTCATGGTACTTACAAATTGTTTTTACATACATTTCAGCCTCTTGCAAGGCTTTCTCAAAAGAAAAATTGATTCGATATTTGCACTCAATTCCAAAAGGATAAGCAACCACATCTATGTCAGGCGTTCCCCAATCAGGGCGAATAATTCTCTCACCATCAAACTTCTTGGCAATCTTTCTTTCAAAACCTTTCCAAGCACCTTTATTCTTAGTACTCATTATTATTGTCTCCTATTTTACTTCGCATGTGTCGTTTGTACAATACTTCTCGCCCTCGGCTTCAACTGACAATTCAGAGAAATCCATAGGCTTAATTTGATCATAAAGTTTCGTATATTCATCTTTTTCTATACTCTCATATGGGGCTTGTTTGTATCCGTGGTCTAAATGAGGTAGAAAACTAATCGCTTTCAACCTGTCTTCAAAGGCTTCCAGAACTTTTGGAATATCTCTTGCTTCTTCCTTCTTGAAAGTGGCTGTAATGCTGACGTTATTATCAGCCCAATATTCCTGATAATCTACGGCATTTTGTACCTGTTCCCAAAGAGTAACCTCTGTTTTTGCCCTGTCGAAAAACTTCTGGTAAATGGGAAATGAAACAACTTTGGTATTCTTTGCTGTCCGGCAATTCTCAACAGGAAATCCAGCCCTTGTCGCTATATCAATCAGTGGATTTCCGTCTGCTACTTGTATCCTGCGAATGTAATACTTCGAATGAGGATAATGAATCCCAGGACTTACCCCCGGCAGTAAACTGACAGTGCCGGAAGGTTTTACACTCGTTATTTTTATGGATTTAGGAACACATAACCAATTAGAATATTTTTCATCAAGGTCTTTTAAATAATTATATCCATTATCACTCCATTGCAACATGTCTCTACGACCATGCCGAGAAAAAGCGTCAATTATTCCGCTTTGACTTGTGCCTATTCTTCGATTTTTCATCATAACTTGATTTGTTTCTGGAATATGTGTCGGAAGTAATGTTATTGTTTTTCCGTAAAGGTAGGCAAACTTCAAAGTTTCTTTGTATTCTTCATATGAATTATGTCTTGAAGGAAATGTTTCAACCAAAGCACACAACTCGCCGGATTCAAGAGCCTGTTCTACACAATTATGAATCACCACTCCATTCGCAATGAAATTATGATTATCAATAACCGAAATATCATATACGGGAGTTGAAGTAACTTCAAGTATTTCAATAGAAAGAAACTTGTAGTTTCCATTACAATTTTTATTCCCGGTTAAGTATTTTTCAGGCACAGCCATAGATTTTGCTTTGACTCTAAACTTTTTCTTTAAAAACATACCCGTTTTTGAATCTCTGTTTCCCCAATCTGGATGTCCTTTATTAGAAAAACTTGAGTGATTACTTTGAGAAACAACTTCTAAATTTGACTTAAAATTATGATAAGTAACTCCATCAATATGATGAACAAACATTCCAGAAATATCTTCATAAGCTGCCGCAATAAATCTATGCTCAGAATAGTACTTCGTTTGTGTATTTAATTTAACTCGTAAATAAGATTCAGACTTCTTTATTCTCTGTAAAACAATGGGAGTATGATTCTCCACAGATAATTTTTCAGCTTCAACTTCAATAATAGCACCCTTGTTATTAAGAACAATAAATCTATGGTCAGGAGTGCATCTTATTTCAGAACCATTATTTAACTTCACAACACATAATTTATTTACAGTTTTGGTATGAAAAACTTTATGAACGGGTTTTATCTCAAGCTCCCCCTTATTATTCATAGTATATATATCCCAAGAACCTTTTAACATGTCAGAGATACGTTTTTTTCCCTCTGTAGTTTCTATTAAAGTATCACCTGTGATACAAGGATTTACACCTTTAGCATTTAGGTCTTTTCCGTTTTTGGCATCTGCCATTCTTCCATAATGCCGGATATTATCAAGCCAAATTAGTCCCGGCTCGCCATTCAGAATAATGCTTTCTGCAATACTATCATAATCAGTGTTTCCTACTTCAGCAAATATTGAATTATTAGAAACCCACCGCCAATTATTCACCTCGTGTGAATACTTCCGATAATCCTTCATTTCTATGTATTCTTTTGTGGGAAACCCAAGAGCTATTTGAGCAGAACGCCGGACATTTCCTGAGACAACACAAGCACCAATCATGTTCATTATATCGACTATATCAATAGAAGATAAAACACCACCTGTTCTTGTTGACAACATAGCATTTATATTTTTGTGTAAATCTTGAAGCGGTCCCGGCCCACTTGCCACCCCTCCAAAACTCTTTATTGGTTCACCATAGGGTCTTATACCTGAATAATCGAAAGAAGGTATTCTTTTACCATATAAATAAGCCCTTAATAAAAGTTCTACAGATTGATACCAACCCTCTCTTGTATCAGGAATACTGAAAGTCATTGCCTTTGAAGACGGCTCATGAATCTTCATTAAACCGCCCCCTTTAGTATCGAATCCGACTCCTACACCGTGCATTGAACTGTCCATAGCAAAGGTAAAGGGGAAAGTCCCTTTTGTCTCTATATCCTCTGTACTGATAAAAGCACATGAACAAAGTGCCATGCCCCCATGCTCGTCTATGAAGTCCGTTCCCATCATCCATAAACCCCTGCCGGAAGGCAGAAACTTAAACCTGAACATTTTTTCAAACATTTTCTGTGCTGAAGATTGAGCCTTATTTCCGTTCCAAGGAAGTCTCAATCCAAGACAGTGTTTTTTCTGTATATTATACGTCCCCTCAACCACACGCTTTACAGTTTCCCACCATTCCTCTTTCCGGTTATTTATCATTCTTGAATAGGTCCTGTAATATGTAAACTCTCCGAGAGGTCCCCAATCGGGACGTTCAGTTTTATAATTCTCTATAAATTGATCAGTCAAAGCAAAATCAGTCATTCATTTCCTCTTAAAATATTATGGACTATCTCAGGCTAAAAACTTGTGCCTGTTTAACTTTCTCTATTATATCTCTGAGCGTCCCTTTCGGGGCTGGCATCTTACGTGGTAAGGTCCTTACTATGTAGAAATGCTTCCTTGTCTTTTAATCTTCTTGAAAGTTCCCGACTACACAACTTCACTTTCTCTGAGTAACCCTTTTCGAGAGCTGTCAATAATTTGAATCTGGCATCACATTCAAGAAACACCTGTTCATTATCAACCACCTCTTGTAATAGCTTTACCCAACGTTTTTTCTGTCTGTCATTGAGTTTTTCAGGCGCTAAATCCTCTGCCCGATCCATTGTAAACTCTTTAACAGATTTGGCTGTTGACCTTTCAATGTCGGCCTTTGATCGTTCCCAATCAGCATACGACTGAAAACCAACAAGCAAATTATAATACCTCATTAAGTCTTCATCTGATACAATCACAAGATTCTGAAGTGGAAAATTATTGATCTTTTCGATTTCCTCACTCTTCAAAGCCCGTGGTATAGGTATCTGTGTACTCATCACTTCGGCTGTAGCATCCTTTGTGGCACGAAATCTTGCTACAGCCTCTTTAAACGTTTGAACTGTCTTCTCTCCTTCCATACTCTAACCTCCAATTAGCAAAGTATTCTGTGTAATCTCTAAAATCATCAAAACAGTTTCCCTTGAACTCGCAAAAGAATCCATTTTTATCAGCAATGGACATACAAGCGCGACAAGGAAATTCACTGGTTGATTCCAAACATTCCCAAACCAAGTCTGCTTTCTCAAGAGTGGCATCTATAATTGAAGCATCCCGAGGTAGTACAAACTCTTTTATTTCTTGTGTATTTTTATTCTCATATTGAAATATGACTCCATCTGAATCAAACTCATGTACATAAAGTTGCCCTTGAATAACATGAGAGGGAAGGGGAGCATCAAGTTTTTTAAATAAGTCATCTCTCATACTCTTTAATTCAAGTATGTATTGCTTACCACCAAGGTGGAATATACCATCACAATACCCGGATATTCTGTGTTCAGTATCTACAAAATGAGGTTCTGTATATTTCCCTGATTCATCAGTGCCGTGAAGTAAACCCATTTCAAGATAATATTTCTGCATCCTATCATGGAAACTATGTCCGTTATCAAATATTCTCTGAGTCTTTGCTTTTATAGGTCTTGTATTGACTGGAATTCCAAGTCTGCTAAATACAGCTTTTCTCGGGCATGATGCTATGGAAGAAGGGTAAAGATTCTCAAACCTTTTGTCTCTGTCTTTTTTTATCTGCTCTTGGTAGGTAGTTTCCAACCAAAAATCAAGCTCTTTTGTGAGGCTTATTTCACCACCTCCCGCCGCTACTCTTACAAGGTCTTTTAAACTCAAGTCAACACCTCCTTCAAAGTCTTGAAGTCTACAACTGCGATTTCAAGTCCGTTTATCTCTATAACCATAACCCAATCGCGGTTTATACTATACGCTTCGCTCCTGATCTTGTCTATAGTTTCAGCCTTTAAAATGTACTGGTTTGATCTGGTAATTTTAGCTTCAACCAAAAAATCCTTCAACTTTACATCACCGGGATTCATTGGCTGATTTCCTGAACCTTTAACCGTCTTCCCCTTCAACTGAACTGCCAATCTCTTCTCCTGACTCTTGCTCAGGTCCTTGTTCGTCTTCGGTTCTAACCACTTCGGTTGCCCTCTGCAAGCAGAGCTGTCTGTATTCTTCTTTTTCATCTTCATCTAACTCCTGAAGCCAATTTGCTACACCGTCTGCACCCTGTACCCGAGAACCATCTGGAAACGTAAACCATGAACCTGCTCGCTGTACAACCCCCGCCATAGTAAGAAACGGCACATATTCAAGTAAGCTGAAATCACCAACTTGATAGGTATTACGAGGCTGAATAAAAATCTCAAACTCTCCCTTCCTATGAGGGATTCCAACTTTTGATTTCTTAACGAAATATCCAACCCTCTGTCCATACTGGTCTTCGTTCGGGTCTTCTTCTTTCGTAAAGCACAATTCCTTTCTTACGAATAATTCAACTTTAAGAGCATCGGCATATTCTTTGCCCTTTCCCCCGGGAGTTTCTTTTGTGGGATGAAATCCAGCGAGTCCCATATAAATATGATTGATAATAATTACCGCTGTTTCTTGTCCGTGTCTTCCTGAGTAATTAAGAGCCGCTTGTATTTTTCGAAAACCCCAATTTCCCATTCTCGCTTTTAATCCAGCCGCCTTTGTCCCCGCCATTGAAACTTCAATTTCTTCTTGTGGGGCTGTAGCTCCAAGGGAATCAAGAACTATAAGAGAAAACTCTGAAGTCCTTATGAGAGAGTCTATAATGTCAAAGGCTTGGTTCCCCGTGTCCGGTTGAGCAATATACATTTTGTCAGTATCAAGTCCAACCTGTCTTGACCAACCATCATCCCAAGATTGCTCTGTGTCTACCCAAGCAACATTTTTGTCTGGATAAACAGCTTGAAAGTTTCGAACAACTCTCATGG
>Ga0075125_10000957_pt1 | contig 13523 bp, 24 predicted proteins | sample AntAceMetag02UKN_FD_69810 | JGI IMG/M metagenome (GOLD analysis project Ga0075125, IMG submission 69810) | Saline lake microbial communities from Ace Lake, Antarctica - Antarctic Ace Lake Metagenome 02UKN | ecosystem: Environmental > Aquatic > Non-marine Saline and Alkaline > Saline | place... | reverse complement strand
GTTTCATTTTAAAGTCCTCAAGAGTTATTATTTATCCTATCGAATTTGTATCAATGCCATTGCCTGCAGCTTCTACCGCGGCCCAATGCTTCTTAACATCCTCCTCGGTAAGCGTCTTTTGTATAATGATTTGCTGCTGATTGTTGTCCTTCTCGAAGAAACCGATATGTCGACCGAGACTGTCCAGGGCTTTTTCTTTATTGTGGAGTTTGAAATCTCCATAAGCGTCAATCGTCTGGATCGCAGCTGCTACATCGCAAGGGAGCTTATGCAGTGGTATAGTTTTGCCGTCCTCGTCCTCAAAGTCCTGCATATTAGAGAAGGCCAGCTTCTTGTACTCCCTGGTGAGCATTTCGGCCGTTACGCCGCATTTTTCGGCTATTTCGCTTTTCAAGTAATCAAGACGAAGTTTAATGCTTACTATTTGCAATAATTGAGTACCTTTGGATCCTGCTGTTTTTTTGGAGTATTTTGCTTGAATAGCTGCTTGTGTTGCGTTGTTTAATTTGAGGTAGAACTGGCAAAAGTCCTCATATCGCCTGTTTTTTAGCGGTTTAGAGTAGTCAACTGGTTTTGTCGATTTCTTAGCCATTACTGAAACAATACACCAATGATGCAGTAAGTCAAGAATAATGTTCATAAAAAACAACATTGGCTTTAGAAATGGTGATAATTCGCATCATTTTATTTATTTTCATAAAATTGTAATATTTATGTGGATTATAGCCGAAAGATAGTGTATGGTTTACATAAACATACTTATTTATTTAAAAGGATAGACCAATGGCAAAAGACAAATCAATTATGGTAACGCACAGAACCCACGAGATATTGAGGCGTGAGGCTGTTAAACAGAGTTCTGAGAATATCACCGAAGGCACTATTGGCCTGAAGGATGTAATGACTCTAGTTACCGAAAACATTCAGGAAACCCGCAAGTTCGCTGATCTGCCTGAAAAGGACGCTTAATCAACATTACAAGTTCTAATGGCGGTTCCGGTCTGTCCCTCCTTCTCATTCTCAGCAGGTCGGACCGTCAATTTTGAAAGGTAGATTATGAATATTCTAAGATGGACATGGGATGTCGTTGCTTCTTTATTTGCGGGTATCCTGGCAACAACGGATTCGCCGGGAACCCCTGCTTGTAAGGTTATAGATGTAGGCGGCACGGCTTTACGCCTAAATCATTCTCAGTACGTCATATATCTCAAATTACAACTCGAAGCCGCTGCGGACGCTCTCAGACAAATCGCTGACTTAACCGGAAACAATCCAGCGATTGACCCTACATGGAGAAAAACAATCAATAAAATTGCCTCTGATGGCTATGAGGCTGCAAGTAAACAACACTTTAATCAGGAGCTTAAGAATGAAGATAGAATTGATTTCACTCAAGATCAGGAATTTCAAGGGCTTAAAAACCTATGATTTCCTGCCAGACGGCAAGGACATTTGTGTCTATGCCGAGAATGGCGTGGGTAAGACTACGTTGAAAGATGCGTTTAGGTGGTGTTTAAGCGGCAAAGACAGCCAGGGCGATACTGATTTTGGTTTGCGGCCGGTCGATGGTCAGAATAATCCGATCAAGGGTCTGGTCACCTCTGTTGAGCTTTGCATTACAACAGATGGCGTTCATCATACCTATTTGCGCGAACATCACGAGAAGGTTGCAAAAGATCAATCGCGATCTTATACAACAAAATGCTGGATCGATGAAGTTTCTATGCCGATTGGCCGCTATAAAGCTGCTATTGCTGAAATCCTCCCTGATGAGACTTACAAGCTGTTGACGGATCCCGGTCACTTCTTTGACGATGATAAATTCCATTGGACGAAGCGGCGGGAAGTCCTGACCTTGCTTCCTGGCGAGATCAGTTCTCCTACGGGTTTTGAGGATTTGCTTAAAAAGATCAATGGCCGCGACATCGCGGATTACAAGAAGATTCTCCGGGACCGCATAAAAGGTTTTAGCGATGAACGCGACGAGATCAACCCGCGAATCGACGAAAACCAGCGTAATCTCACTGAATACGTCGAAAAGAACCTCGATACCGCAAAAATGGAACTGTACCGCCTCGATCTTACTAATCAGCTTGTCGGTTTAGATTTGCAGGTTAAGGAATTGCAGGAAAGCCAATCCGGGCGGCAGGGTAAGCTTGATAGTATCAATGCTCTGAAAGACGCCCTGGCCGAAAGAAAGCGTAATCTTCTGAACGACACAACCAATATTCAGGGCATTCTTGCCGAAAAGACTGAACTCCAAGAAGCCGTTGCCAAAAAACAGCAGGCAGTGACCGATGTTGAGAACGCTATGACGCTGCAAACTTCCAAGATCATCACAACTAAAAAGGTACTTGCTGATAACCAAGAGCGGTTAGCAGGTTTTCGTACAGAGTACGGCGATTTCAAGGCTAAAGTGCCTGTCAAGCGTGAAATGTCTGAATTTGAGAAGGTTTGCCCGACATGCAAGCAGGATCTTCCGGATGCACTCAGGCAGGAATTGCTTGCTTCGATTGATGTGGATCATGTCGCGGCTGTTAAGACTTATAAGGCCGGGCTTAAAACCAAGGCTGATTCTGGCAATGAACTCACTAAGACCATTCAAGTAGATCAGACCAATATCGATTCGCTGGAATCCGCCCTGGCTGATCTCAAAGAGGATCTCGGCAAAGCCGGCATTACTCTGGACGAGTCAAACCAGTACCAAACCAAACGTCTTACCGAAATTGACGCCCAAATAGCCGAGAATAAGACTGTACCGCCTGAAAAGGACGATACCTGCATAGGTCTTGAGAAGATGATCGCAGAGGCCGAGAGGGTTATCGGTGCTCCGGTCGGCGAGCAGCTTGAAGCCGCACAGAAGAATCATGCTGCGTACCAGGAACAGATCAATAACCTTAACGACCTTCTACGCCAGGCAGATACCGCTAAGGACATCCAGCCGCGTATTGACGCTCTAAAGGCCAGCGAGAATGATCTTGCCCAGAAAATCGCTGATGCTGAAAAGGAAATGTGCGAGGTTAAGGCCTACGAAAAGGCTGAATGCACCATAATTGAGGATGCTATTAATGGCATGTTTAGTTATGTCACGTTTCGTTTGTTTAAGGAGCAACTCAAGACCGATGAAAATGGTGATATCCAGACGGTTCTATGCTGCGATGCTCTGCTTAATGGGGTTCCTTACCGCGATATGTCCGCTGGTCAGCAGATATTTGCGGAAGTTGATGTGTTTAACGTGCTTTCCGAGCACTACAAACTTGATATACCGCTGTTTGTCGATCATGCCGAGTCTTTGACGTTGGCAGTCGAAACAGATTCACAAGTCATTATGCTGGAAGCTAAGACTAATGATCTTGAAGAAGATGATCCGGATTACAATTCAGACTTGCCGAAGGATTATTACAGCGAGCTTCGGGTTGTCAATCTCTATCTCTAGCAATCTTTCATAGTGCCGGTGGACCCTCCGAACAAGCCGGATAGGTAGCCCCTGCCGATCTCAGGGGCATTTACAAGCTAAGTTAATTTAATTCAGGAGATAGTAAAATGGCATACAATAATAATCAAAATCAATTAGCAAAGCAGGTGAGTATCAACCAATACCTTGAGGCCCCGAAAGTCGTTGCCAGGCTTTCCGAGAAGTTGGGCCTTGAGGAAGCGAAGATGTTTAAAGCTGCTTTATCGTCAGCGATCTCGACAAATAAGAAATTACTCGAATGTACGCCGGAGTCGATTATCGGTGCTGCTCTGATCGGACACAGCCTGAAACTGCCTCCAAGTCCGCAGCTTGGCTATTACTACATGGTCCCTTATAAGAACAAGGGCGTACTGGAAGCAAACTTCCAGATCGGCTACAAGGGGTATATCCAGCTTGCCATGCGGTCGGGGTCTTACAAGAAGCTGAATGTCACGACCGTTAAAGAAGGCGAGTTCGTTGCATGGAATCCGCTTACCGAGAATTTTACATCGAAGTTTATGGACGATCCTATCGAACGCGAGAAAGCCAAGACCATCGGGTATTGCGGTTATTTCGAGTATACCAATGGTTTCACCAAAACCAGGTACTGGACCCGCGAAGCTGTTCAGACTCATGCCGACAAGTATTCGATGGCTTACAGCCTTGCCAAGGATAAGGAACTGAAAGCCGGCAATGTCCCCTTTAAGGAGCTTTGGAAGTATTCAAGCTTCTGGTATAAGGACTTTGATGTTATGGCCCTCAAGACGGTTATACGCAACATGCTCAGTCGCTGGGGTATTATGTCGGTTGATATGATTACTGCTTACGATCAGGACACCAAATCCGAGTACATCCCGTTCGACCAAGCCCAGCTTGACGCTCAGGGGACGATTGATAAAGAAGCCGGGTCGCAGGAGATCAATGCCGATTTCGAGCCGTCAAACCAGGACCAACGGCATGAGCAGACCGGCGAAGATGTTGATGGTGTTGACGAATCGTTTATGAATCCACAGTAATCAAAGTTAATTTTAACACATATTTGAAAGGAAGAAGATGTTATCGAAAGAAGAAATTGCAGCACAAAGGAATAATTTTGTTCATTTGCTTGAGTCAACCAAACGTGAAGGCGTTGACAAGTTAATAACGTACCTGGACGATGAAGGCTTTTTTGAAGCTCCGGCATCCCCTGGTAAGATATTCCACGGTTGTTACGATGGTGGGCTTTGCAAGCACTCACTTGCTGTTTATGATGAGCTTGTTGAGAAGGCCAGGATTTACAAACCGCAGAAGGCGTCTGGTTTCGGTCAGATGCAGCTTAAGTTTACCGGCACTAACCTAATCATCGCCGGATTGCTTCACGATGTTTGCAAGGTCAACGCTTACCAGCGAACCAAGGACGGTACAAGCTGGACCAACAACCGCAGCAAAGACAAACCCAAAGGCCATGCCAAGCTCTCTCTTGAGCGGATCCAGAAGTTTATCAAGCTGGAAAAGATCGAAATGTTTATGATTAAGTTCCACATGGGCCTCTATGGTTGTATCGAGTTCCAGGACGAAGGTAAGGAAGATCTGGGCGAATACCATCTTCGCGGCGATCATGCAGCTTGTGAAGGCATGAGCAAGGAAGCCTCCAAGAAGTACCGGTACGGCAAATCGCTGTCGAACGTCTACTATCACAATCCGATTGTCAAGGTTATGTCAATCTGTGATGAGCTTGCGACTTTTAAGGAAAAAGCAGATGAAAACTAATTGCCTACGTTGCGGCGTCCAGTGTCAAGTAGCCGGGGATCCAAACCCTGATGCTAAAATGTTACGCAGGTCTAAAGGGCCAGGACTATGCGTCAATTGCGCTGTGCATGATTTCTTAAGGAATACTTACCCTTGCAATATGCTCCTGGTGTCATCGGGACCGAAAGTCTTGGTTCATCCCCATATACAAGAACAATTTGCGGGGATAATGCGGGTTGGATTGGCCGATGCGATGCCCGACGAAATCGGTTGGGATTTAATAATTGAAAATTGGGATTTACCGTTTCCGTCTAAAGTCGAGGCGGGATCTATGAATCCCTGTTCGCAACAACAACTTGATGATATAGCGACTGGCGATGAACCCGGCCTTGGTGATATGCCTCTATTCTCGCAGCGACACCCAGTATGCGGTGACGATCTAACGATTGGAAGTTTTGGCCAGTTAAACGATTTAAGTCCCGGCTTGGGCGACGATCTTAGAAAGGCATTGGATTCGGAATGAAGCTCAGCAAAAATCTTATTATCGAACGAGGCAATATTGCAAAAAGTAGTTCCAGTTGGTATGTTCTGGCTACAGAGCTTAATAAGTCGGATACAATTGGCCATTGGCAGTTAGTCAAATCGCTTTTTGATGAACCCTTAGATGGGAAAGTGATTGATGAATGTAGTAAGCGGTTTAGAAACACTTTTAAATAGAGCTATTAGTTTTGGTGAAATTATATGAAGTTTGAGCAGCTATATTCCGGCAGTGGTGGTAATCTTTATGAAGTCACTGCTGCCAACGGCAAGCGGATCATGCTGGAGTGCGGCGTTACCTGGCCGAAGCTTCAGAAGGGTCTTGATTACGACCTTAGCAACTTCGAGGGCTGCCTGGTGACTCACGAGCATAAGGATCATTCCAAGTCATTATGTGATGTAATGGTCGCGGGGATTGATGTATGGGCTCTTGCGGATGTTTTTATGTCTCAAGACTTAATCGATCATCGCCGGGCGAAGTGTATTCGGCACAATGACCTGATCGACTTCGACAGCTTTCAGGTCAAAGTGTTTGAATTGGTCCATGATGTACCAATAGTCGGCTTTATCGTCCACGAGAAGAAAACAGGCGAAAAGCTGCTATTCTGCACTGATACTTACTATGTTATGCGTAAAAACGATCACGATGATGGCTTTACTAAATACGACTTTAAGTTTCCGTTTCAGATTATCGCTATAGAGTGCTCGTATTCCAAAGACATACTCAACAGGCTTGTTAAGTCCGGCGAGATCAATGAGATGGTTGCAAAGCGGCTTTTAACGAGCCATATGGAAAAAGATAATACTAAGAAATATATCCAAGACCATTGCGACCTGAGCAAGTGCCGGGAACTGCATTTACTCCATTGCAGCGGGCTTAATCTGGATAAGGCTGCTACTAAAGCGGAGTTTGAACAGGAATTTTTTATTAAAACAATTGTTGTAGGAGATTGAAAAATGAAAGTTACATCAAAAACAGTAAACATAACCCCCGAATACGCAACCGAGTTGCTTGCGAAAAGTCATGCCGGCCAAGAGAGGCGTAGGAACGAAAGGCACGTTAAAAAACTAGCGAGGATAATGTCCGAAGGCAACTGGCAAAGCCTTAATGGTGACACCATTGTTCTCGATACGGACGGATGCGTCATTGACGGGCAACACCGCCTTCTCGCGGTCATACAGAGCCAATGCGTCATTGTCGCGATCTTGGTCACTGGCGTTAACCCTTTGGCTTACTACTCTATCGACCTTCAGTCCAGGCCGAGATCTATAACCGATGTATTGAAGATTGAAGGCTACAGTAACTGTGTACCTTTGGCTTCTGCCCTGCGGGGCGTCTGGTACTACCGCAGGGGGATGGCCATAACCAACTACACGTTTAATCCGGCCATTCAAGACCTGCTGAACTTATTAGAGAGCGATAAGGATAGTTTTTTATCTGCGGTACAATCTTCTCATAAGATTAAACCTGTCTTACCTACTGGAATGTGCTCATTTTTAGCATACATCTTCTCAGAGATAAGCACTATTGACTGTGTTGCATTCTTCGGGTCACTTAAATCCGGCGTTGGGTTTAAGGTTGGCGACCCTGTGAAGCTGCTCAGGGACAGATTATTATCTGACTACTACTCCAAAGCTAAGATTTCACGAACAGAAAAGTTGGGTCTTTGCTTCACTGCCTGGAATTATTATCGTGCCGGTAGAGAAGTAAGAACCCTTCGGTGGGTAAGGCGTAATGGGGATATTTTACCGGAAGCACTTTAAAAATAACATTTGACTTTAGCCAAGGATAGGTTATATTTTAAGAACATATGAAGACTGCGACCCAAATAATTGAATATAAACCTCTCCATCTGCAAGTCTGTCGCGGTCTTCTGGTGGTAGGGGTTTTTTTATGGAGTAAATTATGAAAGTGCATTTCGATACCACTACTGGAACAACTGAGCTGGTGATTACGCCTGAATACGATGGCGAACTTGCCGCCTTGTCGCTTTTCAAGCAACTCAACGAGGATGAGCATGTTGCTGACGTTTACCATAACATCGTCCTATTAACCGACAAGGAATAAACATGCAAGGCTGGATTTCACTACACCGACAGTTCCAGGAACATGCTTTATGGCAAGAACCTCGGGTTTTTTCTAAGGCCGAAGCTTGGATTGATATACTTATGGAAGTTCAACACGACACGAAACAGACGGAAACTATGATTAAGAATACGATTATTACATGCGATAGGGGTCAATCGATTAAGTCAATCCAGACTTGGGCTGAACGTTGGACTTGGTCAAGATCGGCGATACAGCGTTTTCTCACTCTGCTAAAAAGACAGGGAATGATAACAACAGAGAATCTCACAAAAACGATACGCTTAAGTGTCTGTAATTACAACACTTACCAGAATCCGCGGTCTGAAGGTGAACTGAAGGTGATTCGAAGGCGGTCTGAAGGTGATTTGTTCCCGGACACAGACAATAATGATAATAATGATAACAATGGGAATAATGAAATAAATAAACAGTTGTTTGACGAATCCCGGAAGTTATTCAAGGGAACTAAACGCGGACTTGACCCGGAGTTTAAGAACTTCAAAAAGAAACACAAAACCTGGAAAGAGATAATTCCATTACTCAAACCGTCCATTGAAAATCAGATTATTTGGCGAAATGAAGACAATCGATACTGGAAAAACTTCCAAACTTGGATCAATAATTCATGCTGGACAGAGGAAAAAGAGACTTATGAGCGAAATAACGACTCCAGCTTATTGAGTTTTGCCGAAAAGGAAGAAGCCGCGAAACAGAAAATAGCAGCCGAAAGACACGAAAGGATAATGAAAAATGTTACCAACCGTAATGATATTGGCTGAAAGATTATGGCCGAAAGCCACTGACATTGATTTTGAGCTTTTAGGTAAGGTGCTGGCCGATGTCCCAGAAGATCGAGCAAAGTCTATCCTGGAGGACGCTAGAATCGACAGCAAGTACAATGCCGTACCACTAAAGGACATTAAATCTAGAGTGCGAAGCTGTGGCGGCAATAGTTCGGCAGGGGCTTATATTGAATGCTGGGCGGTTCACCAGGTAACTAAAAAATTCTATAATTGCTTCGTATTGGCTCAAACCGATGAAGGGGCCAGAATGATGATGATAAGTTATCTGCAACACCGATGCCGTGTTGAGCCAACAGACTATACGCTATTTATCGGAAAGGAATCTCATCAGGGTTTTTGGGATTACCAACACGGTAATATAAACAGCAACCCGGATGATGAATTTTAATAATCGAAGTAACCGGAAAAGACAGAAGGCAACTATAAAGGAAATGAAATGAAATTAACAGACACACAAGAAAGTATTGGCTTTCCAATAGCTGGTATTAAGGCTATGCGGGAGATAGAGAAGCGGTGCAAGGACTTAGAGAAAGAGGGCTGGTTGAAAGTTCCTGAATGGTTTCCTGTCCCGCTGCCGGGTTATAAGTATCGTTTCCCGGGCAATTACTTTGCGTATATGAAACCGAAGCCTAAATTAAGGCACTGGCTAATGTATAGATTTAAAGGCTGGGTTCGTGATCGGATAATGAAAACAAGATTTAAGAGTCTGATAAAAAAGGAATGGCAACTATAACCGAACCATCCCCGGATAGTTCAGCCCATAGCGGCGAAAGGATAATAGCAGAATGAAAGTTTTAGTAGCTTGTGAATTCAGTGGCAGAGTAAGAGACGCATTTATCGCAAAAGGGCATGACGCGGTTTCGTGTGATTTATTGCCAACCGAACAGCCAGGCCCACATATTCAGGAGGACATACTTGACGTTATTGAGTACGGATGGGACTTGATGATTGCTCATCCGCCCTGTACTCACTTATGCGTTGGCGGGGCAAGATGGTGGAAACAGAAACAGGAGGACGGTCGACAGCAAGAAGCAATTAAATTCTTTAAAGCAATAATGGATGCCCCTATCGACAAGATCGCTGCGGAGAATCCAGTCGGTATATTGTCAAGTGCTTATCGAAAGCCAAATCAGTATATTCAGCCGTTTTGGTTTGGTGATTCTGTACAAAAGAAAACCGGGCTATGGTTAAAAAACCTCCCGCAGCTGCAAAAAACCAACGTAGTTGATCGTGGAATGATCTATGTAGACCCTCGCGGTAATAAACACGGCGGCGTCCATACGATCTTAGCAAAGAAAGCATATTCACCTCTCATGTTATTGCCCCGCAGCGAGGAACGATGGAAAATAAGAAGTCGAACCTTCCAGGGCACAGCCGACGCAATGGCCGATCAATGGAACTTTTAACGAAAGGATAATAGACAATGGCACACAAAACACCAGTAGTAGTAAAAACTTACGAGCAAAGTAAACCGCAACACGAACTGCTTGGCAGAAAAGAGATTCGCACGTTTAGTCAATGCGGGGAGTTTTACGATTACTCCAAGTTTACACCGGCAAAGTGCATGAAGCCAAAGGAGGTGAAACGTGGATTACGATTATGAATTTACAATCGACTGCGAGCCGAAGGCTCAGGGTAGACCGAGATCAAGGATTATACAACCGAAAGACAAAAGCAGACCTCCGTTTGTGTTGATCTACGATGATCCGAAGTCGGCAAAGGCAAAACTTCTATTTGCGGTTGAAGCAAGGCAATACGCACCGGAGAAACTTATCGACCAGGCGATCAGAGTTGATACGACTTTTTATATGCCGCGTCCGAAAAGCCATTACGGGACCGGCAGAAATTCGGACAAACTCAAAGACTCGGCTCCGACGTTCCATATCAAGAAGCCAGACCGAGACAATTTCGACAAGCTCGTTTTAGATGCGCTTACAGGGGTGATCTGGACTGATGATTCGATAGTGTGCAAGGGTTTCATCGAAAAAGTCTATGCGAGGAAACCGCGTGTAGAGGTTAAAATTAAACTGCTCGAAGAAACGAGCGAAACTTTATTTTAAGAAAGGAAAGCAGAGTTATGGATGTAAAAAAGATTGCAGAAGTAGCGCACGAAACGAATCGGGCGTATTGCGAAACGATTGATGATTTCAGTCAACCGAGTTGGCGTAATGCCCCGGTCTGGCAAAGGAAAAGTGCCGTCAATGGCGTCAAGTTCCACATTGCTAATCCAGACGCAGGTTGTGCATCTTCGCACGAGTCGTGGTTAGCTGAAAAGCAGGCTGATGGTTGGAAGTTTGGGGAAGTCAAGGACCCCGAAAAGAAAGAACATCCTTGCTTCGTGCCTTACCGCGAATTACCGGATGAGCAGAAAGTTAAAGATGCTCTGTTTGTCGGCGTTGTTCGCGCAATGAAAATTCTGTTATAACGCAGATGTTTTTAATAACCGCCCTGAGCCGGTAGATGGTTCAGGGCAAATTTGAAAGGCAGGTGCCAAATGGCAAAGAAAAAAGGCGGTACTGAAGAACCAGACAAACTGCTCGAAGAAACGAGCGAAACTTTATTTTAAGAAAGGAAAGCAGAGTTATGGATGAAATGTTCAAAGAAGAATGCGACCGACTAAGGAACGAGATCAAAGAAGTCGGCACAAGCACTAAGGATTTAATGTCCTCCAGTGTTTTTAATGGAGAACAGGCGTATGTCAGGCAACATGGTGAAATGAAAGCGAACATCATGCTTGCTTATCGTCACCTAGAAGATGCTCGTATGCGTATTGGCAAGATCCTTCAGGCTGCCGGGGATGGTGTCTCTATCCTTGACAAGAAGTAAACGTAGTGTTTTTGATAATCGCCCTGAGCCGGTAGATGGTTCAGGGCAAATTTGAAAGGCAGGTGCCAAATGGCAAAAAAGAGAGCAATGTATATCGTGGCGACAACCGCCGTGGTCAACAAACTGAGCGTTGGATTGCACAAGGACGGAATATCGTTTACTGCGTTCAGTGTCGGTGCTAAGGATAACGAGAAGATGGCCGAAATGGTCAAGACCGAGGCCGAAGTAATGGTCAAGATCGGAATTGACGTTAAGCCAAAAGAAAAAAAGAACTTTCCCGACATTGAAGTTAAGGGGAAACTGAAATCTTTCGTTATCAACAAAACTTGCGATGCTCCTAAGATTGACGGCATCCAGTTTTCGTCTAGTCAGATCGAACAGATCGCGAATTACATCCGATCTGAACAGGAAATCGAGTTGACGTTTACGCAGTTGCAACAAGAATTGCAGTTTGACGAAGATTAAGGTCTTCACTCAGGCAGCCGCGATCCGGGTTCCGTCCATGTTCTCGGATCGCGGTGTTGAAATTTAACTTTACAGGAGAATATCATGGCATTTATAAGAACAGACGGAACGCTACAATTCGACCGTATATCAAGACCTGAAGAAGTCCAGGCGAATTATTTAGCAAGTAGGCGGGATGGCATTGGTATTGATGACGGTATCAGCATTTATACGGGCCTTATGCCGTGGAACTGGGGTACTCCTGGTTGCAGCCATACTTCGGTAGGTTATTGGATCGATGGCGAGCTTTGGTTCTTCTCAAGCACTTCACGCAAGGAGCTTAGCGGCAAGAACGGGACTCGCTGGATCAGAGGCACTAAGTTGCTTCGGAATCCAGAACGATGGAAATTACAGGTTAAAGCACTTAGTAAGCGCAGTCTTGCGGGCGAAGCGGAGGTAGCAATAAGGGTTCGCAGGGCTAACAGGCTGATTGGACTTGGTTACGACTTCTACGGGGTCGGTGCTGACTTCATCAACCCAATTCGTGTATTCATTAAACGTGAGTTGTGCGAGGCCATCAAGAAACTCAAAAAGATCTACTGCTCTAAAACCGTGCACGCTGTCCAGACAGGAATAATAGCAGTCTATTCGCCTCGCAGAAAGTACAAGTGGGCAAAAAAGAATGGCTATAAAACAATTGAAAATACATGGAGTTATCTGAATAAGATTGGAGTCTAAGACATGAAGATCATACGAGACATACTCATAGCGGCAATGATAATTCTTGCGGCTTGGCTGATCGGCGGATGTACTCAATACGAAAGAACATGGCCTGATGGAAGCCACTTGAAAACAAACACGGCATTCGCAGGGGTGGACGCTGACGAAGTGTACCATGACAACGCAATCAGTATTTATAGCAAAATTAAACTAACCCCGGAGCAAATCAGAGTAATTGCTGACTTTCTTCGTAATAAATATGAGATTGAGACGGGAGAATAGAATGGCATTACTAAAGAGAAAATACGAATGGCCCGACGACCATGATAGTATTCGCCAGCTAGACGATGATGTTTTAAAGAAATTATGGAGATATGCACCAGTTGCTAAAACAGAACATCAAAAAAAATGCAGCCTTATCCTTTGTGACGAATTAATCGACAGAGGATTGAAATAGGAGAATGGAATAAAATAAACCAGGAAAGGTAGATTATGAAACCAGACCAGCGAAGTATCATAAGTCCAGACTGGCTTTTTTTGACGACTGAATTACAAAAGGGTGTCTTGAAGGGTGTCGACGAAAATCTTTTCCCGCGATACAATACAATAATGGGGCATTCAAAAACACCTATCCCAGACTGGATGAGTAAAGAGGATTACATCTTGGCGGCGATCTGCCGAGGTCTTGGCTATCCAGATATGAAGTTCAGCGATATTATCAACCACGCTCTTGTAGCTGGCATGTTGGAAGTTGCGGCGTTTCAGGCTGGCTTAGAAAAAGAATTGCATATTACGGAGAGCGGATAAAATGAGCGAACCAAACGACAAACTCAAACTAGCAAAAGAAACGATCCGCTTGCTTCTGGATGTTCTTGAAAATCCAATAAGCGAAACCAATTATATTGACCGGATGGAAGCTATT
>Ga0075125_10000955_pt1 | contig 13532 bp, 24 predicted proteins | sample AntAceMetag02UKN_FD_69810 | JGI IMG/M metagenome (GOLD analysis project Ga0075125, IMG submission 69810) | Saline lake microbial communities from Ace Lake, Antarctica - Antarctic Ace Lake Metagenome 02UKN | ecosystem: Environmental > Aquatic > Non-marine Saline and Alkaline > Saline | place... | reverse complement strand
GTTGGTGATATAACAATGCCAGAAGGATTATCTGAGATTGAAAAAGAAGCTTATGCTTTAGCATCTGATATATATGTATTTGAGAAAGGGGGATTTAGTGAAGAAGACTGGAATATGCAAGTTGGTCAATTACAATCAACTCTTAAGGAAGGCGGAAGAGCGATTTCTACAACACAAGCAAGTGATTTATTAGCTAATGCATTAACACAATATAAAAATACAATAGGAACACCACAATTAAGATTTGATGATTTTGGAAGCGATTTAATAGTCCCAGATGAAAGGTCAGGAATAGAGGCAGCAGGAGAAGATATAGGTAAAATTATATCTGCACCAGCAAAACAGATAGTAAAAGAAGCAAAAAATATCCCAGAGATTATAACACAAATATCTATGTTTGGTATTCCAGCTGGTATAGCAAAAATATTAGCTGAAAAATTTATTAAATCTAATTATAAGAAGATTAAAGATTTTCTATTAAGCGTAACAAAAGGATTCATAAAATAATATGGCATATAAATTTCAAGGATATACATCTGGGTATACAAGTCAGATATATAAAGCTGGTGGATATGGAGCTAAAACTACATCACAATATTTTGAACCCAAGACATTAGAAGATTATGAGACATTAGCCGAACAATATGGTATCAAAAAGAAACCATCTCTTATTAAGTCTGTCTTTACAAAAACATTAGACCTTTTTCAACGTATGAATTATGCTTCAGCTGGAGCAGCTAAAGCATTACTTAAACCAGAATTAGGAGAAAATCCATTAAAAGAAGCGTGGAAAGGTCTAATAGGAAAAGAAAAAGAAACATATAGTGATGTACTCAGAGAGGTGGGGGTAGAAAATAAATATGTTAGAGGCATAGTTGGTTTTGCATTAGATGTAGCATTAGACCCTTTTACTTATGTAGGTGGTGCTATTTTTAAAACTACTGGTAAAGTTATAAAAGGAACAGCAAAACTTGGTGCTAAAGGATTAGCTAAAGTTGCTCCTAAAACTTATGCAAGATTAGCATTTACTGGTAATACATTAAAAGATGCTTTAGGTGAAGCATTTGTTCACGGTTATAAAGTTACTGGTGGAGTCGTAGATAATGTTGGTATTGCAATGAATAAAATGGGAATTGTTAAAACAGATATTGTAGAAAATTTTACTAAATCTTTTGGTAAAAAGTTTAATAAATATACTAATAATGAAATAATAAAAGCTGGTGATATATTAATGAAAAATAGAGTGCTAGAAAAAAGTGTTAAACGAGGTGCTAAGGGTATAAAATATTTAACTTCAGATAGTAAAAAAATAAATACTATCATAAAAAAATTAAAAAGTCATGGTGCTAGTATAGCTAAAAAGACAGACCTTCCATTAGAAAAAATATATGAAAATTATTTTCCAGCAATATTAAAGAAAACTCCATCAAAAGGAGTTACTAAATCATTAACAAAATTACAAGAAGGTGGAACTAAAGAATGGAGAAACAAATTAAAGATAGGAGATGATGCGTTAAATAATCCAATAGAAGCATTGGCTAGAAGAGATTATGAGATTACTTCTAATGTAATTAAAAGAGAAACATTAAATGAATTAATAGAAGGATTTGGTACTAAATCAGTTAAAGAAGCAGCAAGAAAAGGTATGTTACCTGTTGCTATAGGCAAGGGATTTAAAAAAACTAAAACTGGACAAGTAGCAATACAAGAAATATTAGGTTATCTTAAACCCAGAGACCTTAAATTTGTAAATGGACAATTATATCCTGATATGAAAACAATAGATGTGTTAGCTAGGGCATCAGGATTTGATGGTTTTACTAATAAGTTTAAAGAATTAGTAACAGCTTGGTTTCCAGCATTTCATGTTAGAAATATGGGTTCTGGTTATGTACAAAACTATGAAGAATTAGGTTCTGCTGTTTTTAGATTAGATAATCTTACTGGTGGTTTTAAAACAATGGCAAAATCAAATGATATTTTAAAAACTAAAGGATTTACAGGAAGTTTTAAAGAATTTTATAGAAAAATAATAGAGAGATTTGGAAGAGCATCTAGGTATGTTTCTGACTTGGGTGATGAAGTTACTGAAATGGTTGATGGTTCTATTAAACTAAAAGGATTAAATATTGGTAGGAAAGCTGGTAATTTTATAGAAACACAACAAAAAGCACATGCTACTATAACAGCATTAAGAAAAGGATTTTCTTTAGATGAAGCATTTAAGTTAGCAGAAAGAGCAGGGTTTGATTATAGTAAAATAACTAAATTTGAAGCGTCTGTTATGAAAAGACTTATACCTTTTTATACATTTGCTAGAAAAAATGCAGTATTACAGACTACAACATTAGTTAAACATCCTGAAAGAATATTAAATCAACTCAAATTTACTAATTCTCTTAGTGAAATATTTGGTGGTTCTAAACCTACTGAAGAAGACCTTAAGGGTATTCCACCTTGGGCGCAACAAGGATTAGGATTTAAAATAAGTGAGGGTTCTATTGTATCTAGTTTTGACCTACCTATACAGGAGTTTATGGAGAGAGTAACTGACCCTATAAGAACTTCTCTTATGAGTTTAAATCCTTTAATTAAATATCCTGTAGAGGCTAAAACAGGATTTGATTTTTTCAGACAAAAACAAATTGTTGATTTGAAATCAATAAAAGAGCCTACTGCTAAGCTCTTAATGGATGATAGAATGCCTAAGATTATTAAAGATGTATTTAATGTTAAATCTTATGAAGGTAAAGATGGTAAAACTTATTATAAAGCTGATTCAGGAGCATTACATTTATTAAGAAATCTTCCTACATCTAGATTTCAAAGTTCATTAGATAAAGCATTTGGTAATGATGTTGAAACTATTGATAAAATATTATCACTATTGACAGGTGCTAGAATATATGATATAGATAAAAACTTACAAGAATCATTTACGGAGAGAGATTTGATAGAAGCATATCAAAAAGAGCTAGAAGAATTAGGAGAAGGTTTTAGCTATAGTAAGTTCCTTACACCAAGATAGCACGCTGTGAGAGCTCGCGTGAGGTCCATACAGCGTTTTATATACAAAAGATGAACATTTACTTGTTTATCTTTTTATTTTGTTAATTCTAAAATATCACTGAAACTATTATATATATATTCTGTAGGGTCAAGGTTTTTTTTACGACATAAATCTATCACAGATGAATCTAAATAAGAATACATATCAACCTGTGTTTCAAGCCCTAAAAGATATTTAGCATTACTCATTATCTGATGGACTCTTCTTCTATTGAGATGTAATTCAGCAAGAAATTGATTGAAGCTAGTATCATTAGGGTCAAGTTCTGGAATACCCTCAAATTCTCCGTTATCATAAATCTCCTTAAGTTGATTTAAAATTATACCAAGAGCTATCTTAGCCTCATTTAGAATAGACTTAAATTTTATAGCTTCTTGTTGAAGTTTATAAAGTTTCTCTCCTAATTCTTTCATTATAAAGTTTATTTATTTGTTATCTTAATTCTTGCTAGGTCATTGGCATCTAATAATAATTGGTCTAGTCCTTCGGTTGTAGGGTAATATTTACCTTTATTATTCTCAAGATACCCCTTTACAACTAACGCTTTAAGTCTATCATTAATAGCTATATGACTTAATGATGAATCTATAATATCCCTAATAGTCCTTATAGGAGGAGAACTATTGTGTTTATTAATATAGTTTGTTATGATTGTAAATACATCCTTTTGTTTTTTAGTTAGGCGGAGCATTTTTTTATTTCCCTTTCTAATATTCGTTTATTATATTTAAAATCTAAATGTTTTCTTCTACCTGTATTTTCTAATGATTTCTTTTTAAGATACTTAGCATTTTTAGGATAAGTTTTTTTATACCACTCACTAGCCTCTATTGGGTTCTTGTGCCACCATTGAATATGATGAAAAAAACAAAGAGCTTTAACATTTCTAGGCATCCATTTCATGTGAGGATAGCCACCTTTAGGATAGATATGAGACACATGTAATTTCTTAGTGTTATCACACTTAAGACACTTTTTATCCCTTACTACTACTAACTGGTGCAGTAGTTTTTTTAGTTCCCTCACTTCTGGTTTGGTCATATATTTTCTTCTTTATTTTTGTAGTGCTTTGTTTCTTATAGTAGTCAAACTTCTCAAGTCTAACCTTATGTTTCTTAGCTGCCCTCTTTTCAGACTCCTCAAACCCATCACTAGAAAACATAACATCTATTTTATGCTCTTTAAGGTTGTTATTAGGGTTAATACTATGTTGCTTGGCCACAACTAATAATATTCCAGAGTGCTTTATTATCTCTTCTCTTTCATTATATGGTATTATTGGGGAACTACCTTTATACTTTTTAATAGCAGCATCACTAAGTAGCCCTATCACAAGCACATCACATAGCTTATAACATTGTTCTATAGCTCTTAAATGTCCTACATGGAATAGGTCAGCACTCATAGGTAGATATCCTATTGTCATATATTTGTATACCTTTCTGATTTTTTAGCTCTATTTTGTAGTGCTTTCGTATCAACTTTTTCCATCACTCTAACATAATCAATACCTAAATCTAATAATAGATTATGTACTTTAGGATAATTACGACTACTTTCATCTGCCATCATCATTCCAACTGCTATTCCGTGTGGTATATTATGTTTCTCTGTGAGATAATATGATAGTGCGTGTACTTGAGAAGTAGCTGTTATTTCTATGGCCCTACCTGCATAATTAGCCGCTTCAAGCATTTCCTTAAGAGCAAATCCATGTTTACAAAATTCTTCTATGTGTTCCCATATAATGCTCTCTGCTATTTGAGCATACATAATAGATTCTGGTGTTGATTCAGGAGACCATTGTGATTCTATAGCGTGGCATAGAGCATCTAATGCCCCAGAAACACGACCCACATAATCTAATGATTCTAACCATTTAGGTATAAGCTCATACTCATCTGGTTTATTTACATTATATGTTTTCTTTATACCATTAGTGGTTAGGACAGCATAAGAAGTAACCTCACTACCAGTGCCAGCTGTTGTAGGGATAGCTTTATGATATATATGTAGCTTGGTAGCTATCCATTTCCCAACATCTATTGTAGAGCCACCTCCAATAGATATAATCTCATCAAATTTCTTAAATCTATTTATAAGTCTATCAGCAAACTCTATTGTAGGGTTAGCTGGAACTTCATAATACATAAGAGTATTAGTCTCTTGATTTTTCATAAAAATTTTTTACTATTTGTTTAGGCGTCAATGGTATTCTACCGAGGTCATCTCTTGCTCCTTTTTCTACATCCTTAACTTCTGATAATGGAAATAAATATCCATTGAATGTAGTAGGTTGTCCACCAGTAGAATCATAACAATTATTATTTAATATAATATGTCTTAAATTTATAGGGTAATAATGTAGATATGTAGTAATAGCACCCATCTGCATAAGTATAGCACCATCACCATCTAACACTACAACATCTTTATCTGTAGCCATTGCTACACCTATCCCTATAGGAAGAGCGTGTCCCATAGAACCCATCATATAAAAGTCATTAGGTTTTTCTCCCCTCTTAATTCTTAGTTCATATAGTTCCCTAGAAATTTTACCAGTAGTAGATATTACGAGGGCATCTCCTATTTCATCTAATATATCTTCTATTGCTTCTTCTCTGGTCATAAAATTAGTTTAGCTTTAATATTGAATATTTTTAATAGTTTCTTTATATTAGTCCCCATAACTATATGTTGTGGAGGGTCTGTTCTTATTGATATAACCCAATTAATAGGTATCTCATAAGGTATTACGAGGGATGTTATAGCATTTAAAGCATTACAAAATCCATCACTTTGCATAAATACAGTAGCAGTTTCTTTTGTCGCTAGGTAATGTCCTACTGCCATACCAACAGCATGACCTTCATTACAAGCTATAATATACTCTTTATTCTTAAGCCAATCCTTAAGTTTACTATCTGGGACTCCTGTAATCATATACTTTTAGTTAATTCTAATAAATCTTTTACTGATGTTATAATTGGGTCTATATATTTACTTTTATCATCCTTATATATACTTTCAGCTATAAAACTCATTGTCATTTCTGATGCCCTTAATAAATGATTAGCGTGTATAATAATATCAAACCCATAATCACCCAACTCTGTATCGGTAATATGGTTATATGTTGTAGGGACACACACTAATGGGATATTAGGATATTTCTTTTTAAATATTTTAGCAAACTCTATAACCTCATCACCTACTTTAATCTTAGAGTGTATCATAATACCATCAGCTCCAGCATTTATAAATCTAGTAGCTCTACGCATAGCCTCACCCATATCGTGTCCAGCTATAAGACTTTCTAATCTCGCTATAATCATTATGTTTTCAGCGACTGCCTTACCAGCCTTAATCTTTTCACAAAACCTTGACACTTTTTCAAGATTATGTTTTCCCTTAATAGCTAAAGAGTTTACTTTAGGGAATGCCTTATCCTCTATAATTACAGCATCCACTCCTTCTCTCTCTAATTGTCTAACCCAATAAGGAAAATGATTTACCTGTCCACCTGTGTCGCCATCAACAATCATAATTTTATTAGAGATGTTTCTTATCTCTCTAATTTTATCTATTCTCATATCCATAGTAACTAATTCTGTATCAGGGAGACCACGAGAAGCACTATCCGTCAAAGATGATTCCCAAATACCATCAAATTTAGAATCATCTACCACCTTGGCAGAGATACCACTATGAGCTTCAAGGATTCTAATATATCCTTTCTTTTTAATTGCTTGTTTTATTCTGTTCATAAAATACTATGTTAATTTTATTAAGTATTATTCTTTTAGGGTTATCAGGAAAACCATTCCAGAAAGATAAATGTTTTTCATAATCGTTACCATCAATCTTTCTATATCTACCCTCCCAATAATTAGGCGTTGTTATTATGAGATATCTCGCTTTCTTTCTTAATTTAGCTAACAACTCTACACTATCTTTTACTGATAAATGCTCTATAATATCCCCCATAATTATAAGGTCATAATCATCTAACTTATCTATCTTCTCTATAATATCTCCTATATATATATTATTATATATTTCTTTTAGTAGAGGATTTATATAATCTTTACATATTTCAACTGCATCTACCCTTAAGTTTTTTTTGAGGTTTTTGAAGACACTTAACTTCATATCTCTATTCCATATCTGTATATACTCTCTCGCTAGAAAACCCCATTTACCGAAACCACAACCAATATCAAGAACACTCTTAATATCTTTAAGTTCCTTAATATAATTACATACTACAGGTATCACATCAGGTCTGCTTGTCGGCATAAGTTTTGAATCCTTTCTCTCTTAATAATTTAAACGCTTCTTCTTTATAATCCCAAATATCTTTATATTGGTCCTTACCATCTACCTCAATACTTATATGTCCATCTATAGCCATTAGTTTATATCCCTCTCTCTTAGCTACGTAACTTAAATATAAATCTTCTACTTTATTAAATTCTGGTGGTATATTATATAATTCTGGGTTATTATCAAAGATTTTCTTCTCAACTATACAACCACCTGTTCCAACATAATCTACTTCTACTCCATAATAATTATGTACTGGTGGAATTGATTGCCAATAACTTTCTTGCGGAAATCTTCTAGTAAACCAACCTAATAAATGTTTAGGGTATTTCTTATACTCGTTCCACATATATTCTACAAAATCGGGTTGTAGAGACTCATCATCATCTATAAATATAATAGCTTCTCCCTTGGCTTCCCTTACTAGCCAGAACCTGGCTTGACTTCCACTATTTTCTATGGTGTTATCCCATACAAGAAACTCAAAGTCTTTAAATAATTTAAAGGTTTGATTTTCTAATTGTTCCATTATAAATGGCAGTCTTTCTGGCCTAGAGTAAGATGCCATACAAATACTAATTTTCATTTTTTCTGTAATTATATTTCATTTTTTAAATATATATAATCTATAATTTTCTTGCGGTAAAATAATCTCCTCACAATTACCAAAATATTCTGGTTTAAATCCTCTTACTTTAATATAATTTGACCTTATTGAATTATTTTTATTATATGTTGATATCACTAACCATCTTTTCCAAGACCTTTTAAGACTTTTAAGCATATTATCATAATCTTTATCATCCATTACATGGAATAATACATCAAGACATAATACTAAATCACTAGGCATATCAAATATAGAATCAGTTATGCACTTGAAATTCAATGGAGAATCTTTTTGTTTATTTTCTTTTATAAATTTAATCCATCTTTCAGCAATATCTATTCCTACATATTTAGCCTTAGGAAATAATGGTAAGAAATTAAATGCTGTATTCAAATCACCACAACCTACATCTAATATTGATTTAATACTCTCCTTATCTTTAATAAAGTTATCAATAACCTTTATCTTTTGTTCTAATATATTACCATAGGAACCTGCACCACTTGTATGTCCCCTATCTATATATCTATTTTCCCAATACTTTTGTGATATGTCTCTTTTAGTTTTCATAATTAAAAATGTCTCCTTTATAAATTATTTGACTTTCCTTTACTTTTCTATTATAATATTCTGGTCTTTTTTCTTCTTGTCCTTCACTTGTGTCCATGTGTTTAACGTGAATGTCCTCTATATAACCACATCTACCATGAAAGTGAGTACAAAACCAATAGTCCCAACCACTAGAAAGTGCTAGATTAGGGAACATTTCAGTATAATTATCAACACTTGTCAATAAAGATATACCACCTACATGAGCAGACATACCTATTTTAATACCATTATCTATAGCGTAGTCTAATCTTGGTGCTCCTCCAGCACCACTACAAACACCCTCTACAAATGGAGATATAATATAATTACTACCTAACTCTAAATAAACATCTACTAATTTCTTAAGCCAATTATTATGAGGAAATTCTACATCATTATCGAGCTTCAATACAAGGTCATATCCACTAAAAAAGTTCGTTTCTTTTAATATAGTATTTATACCTATCCAAATACCCTTATTATCAGGAGAAAGATACAATCCCTTAAGGTTTTGTTTTAACAACCAATCTCTAGTACCATCTTTAGACCCATTATCTAACACAAAATGGTCATATTCAATACCAGCGGTTTCTTTTAACGCTTTAAATGTTCTAATTGTATAATCTTCGCGGTCTCTGCAAAGAGTAAATATTGCTATTTTCATTGTGTTTTCCTTACATTAGGTGAATATTTAATATCTTTATATGAATATTCTTCTATACTTACTGGAGTTCTCCAGTTCCCATATCTCTCTGTTAAAAACCAATCTATATCATAAGGTGCTTTATATTTAACACCATAAAATTCTATTTCTGTAAACTTATCAAATATCTTTTCTGGATATAAATAGATTAATCTACCCATCTCTCCATAATTACATACCTTGTCTCCCATGTGTATCATTCTCATTATATCTATGTGGTTTCCACCTTTTTTAAATGCCCCTCCATGATGTTCTGCGGTCTTAGTATAGCCAGAAGTAAGACTATCTAGTGAGTTAGCAAACTGAATATCTACTTCTTTGGTAAGTTTAAACCCTTTAGCTATCATTTTCTGTTTAATTTCATCCCATTTACCGAAGTATTTATCCATAATCATTACATCTATGTCCCCCTCATCTCCTTCTACAAAGCCTCCATCCCTGTAAGCTCCTAATAATGTACCATCAGCTAACATAAAGGGAACTTTAATCCAGTCCATTATTATTCTAAAATCTTGTAGGTTGTTTAATGCGTTTTCTTTTTTTGTCATAGTTTTAACTCCAAGTCCACGCACCATACTTCTTATAGCATTGTTTGATGGACTCTCTTAATTTTTTATGTTTTGCCCTCCCAGCATTGCTAAATTTAATCTTACCTTTGTGAGAATATTCTACAGCATTGTGTACTAGGATGTGGTCGCTATGTCCGTACTCTCCATTACTATCGTGAGTCGTTACTATGTCTTCAGGGTCTATGTTTTCTTTAATCCACTTTCTTAATTCAAGTTGTTGTTCTATATATTTCATTAATTTACTAGGGTCACGCCAATAATTAGTTTCCCAATAATCAAGATACTCTATTTTGTTTTTGAGTGGATGTTTTTGTTGCATCTTTAACCGACCCTTAACTATATCAGGTCTACCATATCTATAAGTGTATACAATAATTATACGGTCGTATACATAAGGGTCAAACCAGATGACCTCATCATCTCCGTGGGCTACGATTAAAACTTTCATATTTTTGTTTAACAATTTGTTTAAGTTCTTCGTATCTTATTGGGTCTGGTAAGGCAAGACGAGATTTAGTTTCAAATATAATCTCTCTACACCATACTCCTGTCTTACTATTCTTTAACATTGTAAGCCATAAATCCCAATCTTGAAATCTCTCTATGCTCTCATCAAATCCACCAACTTCTTCAAAATCGGCTTTTCTGATAAGACACATAGTTGATATATAATTGTGGTCCTCTAATGTTTCCGCATCAAAATCAAAGTCTCCGTAAATTACATCTGGAAATCCTTTGTGATACGAGATATAAGCACCATAACTATATGCCCTATCAGGATTAGCCTTTAGCGTTTTATATAACGCCGTGATACCATTTTCAGTCCACTCTATATCATTATCAGAAAATAATATTAAATTAGTTTTAGCCATAGAGGCACCTTTATTCCTTGCCCAGTTAGCACCTCTTCCCTCGTCAGGTACTTCTATGACCTCGTATGAGCTAAAATTCTGCGATTTAAGAGCTTTTAGCGTTACTTTTGATGTCTGAGCCATTCTTCTTGGAATCACTACGCTTATCAATGGTTTCTTTTGCTTCATTTTGAATAATATTAATTAGTTGTGCTACATCTTTATATGGCTGAGTTGACATATAATGTAGTATTAAATTTACTGTGTTTTCTGTTAGCATATTTTTATTAATTAAATGGTATATCGTCTAAATCTAAATTATCTTTTTTTATTTCTTCTTCCATGATGCCCTCTTTAGATATTTGATTTCTTATCTCATTAGCATTACTCAAAAATCTTATAGTTCTATAAGTTGATTCCCCTGATTTACCCTCATGTTCCCATCCTATAACCTTCTCATTATAGCCTATACCTATTTCTACTGACATATTATTAATAAATTTTTCTTCCCATTCTATCTTTTTAGCTTTAAATGTCTCATAAGCGGCAGTGAAAGTCCCATCTTTCTTTTTAATGGGGATGCCATAATGAACCCCCTTAGTATAATCCTCTATTTTTACCTCATACTCCTTCCAAGTATTAGGTGTCTTACCCTTCTCTATAAGGTCTATACTTGTGATTTTTATTACTCCCTTTTTTAAATCATCATCCATATTATTTTCCTTTCTTATTTAATATAAAACTTCCTTCAGTTATAAACGGAGCTTCTGGCTCTACATGCTCTTGTTTCTCTATTTCTTTTTTAAGTTTCTTAAAATTATCCTTATACTCATCTAAGGAATCAAATCCTATCTCGTAATACCCATATTGCTCTTTGGGTATTCGTCTTATTATTTTCATAGTAAATCCTCCGAAGTATTTTCGGTTTCCTTATCATATTCGTATTCTATGATGCGGTCTTCCAATACTTCTGTTATTCTTTTTATATTTCCCATTAGGTTTTCCCTGTCCTTTATCATACTATTTAATTTCTTAATTAGTATTTTATGGGATTTTCTAAACTCTTTTAATATATTCTCTGTTTGGTTTAACATAGTTCTTATATAATTTTTTATATTCGTCAGGTGTAATATCTTCCATTCCCACACTTTTTCCATCTATAGGAAACCTTATACCGTTTAATTTATCCTCATAACATTCATCACAGACATAAAACCCTTTCCAATAATTCCAATGTAATGGATATTCTCTCGGAATTTCTTTCTTCTTATATCTACTTCCTGAAATCAATATTTCTTTAATTGTATAATTAAAGGGTCTTCCACACCGCATGCAATAGGTTCTTTTGTTATTTAATGACCTAAGGTAACGATATATAGGTTTCTCAACAACCCTAAACTCTCTACCATGAGAATTTCTCTTCTCCTGACACCCAATACAACAATTAGCAAGACCATCTTTATTCCTACTATTAGGTTTAAAGTCACTATTGGGTTTATATACTAAACATCTATGACATTTTTTCATATATTTAATTTATCATTATTTTTCATTTTCTCTTTCTCATCATCACATTCCTCCGCAAACTTTAAATCTAAATAATTTTCATATAGATTTTTCATTACATTATTCCAATTTATATTCTTTATATTATCTTCTTCAGTAGAATATAACATATCATAATCATCTATTGTTAGCTGTAAGTTAAGTAACATATTATTATTTTAATTATTATTTTTGTTCATATAATTTATCTCTTTCATAATTTAATTTTCTAACATTCCTAAAAGATAATAATGCCGAATATAAATCATCAATGCTAACAATATATTCCTTGTCTTTAATAAATAGACTTACAAAATTATCATTATCTAAGCCATCATTAGTTAAAATGATTTCTTCTTCTTCTAATGTTTTTATTTTTATTTCCATATTATTTTCCCTTTCTTTTTATTTATTGATTAAATGTTGTTATTATCTTAGCATTCTTAGGAATTTCATTTAATGTAAAAAATATATTATCATCTTTAGACTTATCAGTTATGAAACAATTTAATTTTCTATCTCTTATCATTTCCCATATTATTCTTGTGCCGTTCTTTGGATATAAATCTTGTGGAGATAATTTATCATTCAAAATTTTAAATGTTTTATATTTAATTTTAGGACTAATCCAATATTTCATACCTCTTATTGTTTATTTGTTAGTTATCACAGTATCTAAATAATCAAAGAACTTTTTAACAGGTTCATTGATATTATTTGGTAAATTATAATGTTTTTTTCTTTTCATACCTTTATTATTTATTTATTAAAAATAACTATCATTAAAGGTTTTATATATCCAACTTTACCTGCCTTTATATCTTCATAAGTTCCATCCTCGTGTCCAAAATTAAATCCCTTATTTGGTTTTTCTAAAAATCTAACTTCTACATTATTTTTAGGTTTATTATTTTTTTTATCCCATATAAACTTATGAAAATATCTTGTATGAGTAGAAGATGGTATTAACATTACAGATAAACATTTTTCTTTAGAACATTTTTCTACGAAATTACCAATGTGCATATCAAACATAGGATGACAATAAACAATTTCTCCTGTCCAATCTTTATCTAAACAACTATTTTCTTTAGTATAATATTTTGGTAATAAATGATTATCACCTGAAGCACAAGCATCTAATGTAAAATCAAATTCATTACTTAATTGTTTCCAAATATCTAATGGTGTTCTTATAAATTTATAGCTCTTAGATGTCATAAAACTTAAAGTATTCTTAGCTATATTTCTTTTCATACCTCTTATT
>Ga0075125_10000952_pt1 | contig 13546 bp, 3 predicted proteins | sample AntAceMetag02UKN_FD_69810 | JGI IMG/M metagenome (GOLD analysis project Ga0075125, IMG submission 69810) | Saline lake microbial communities from Ace Lake, Antarctica - Antarctic Ace Lake Metagenome 02UKN | ecosystem: Environmental > Aquatic > Non-marine Saline and Alkaline > Saline | place... | reverse complement strand
TCGTTTCTGGTCCCTTACCATATCCCGATTGTAAGATAGTTATGTTAAAAATATTAAAAATTTTACAAGATGTAGCTTATACTGATGAAAAATGTTCTTTACATATAAATATATCATTTGATGAAAAAGCAGAAAAACAAATCAATGAATTAGTACCATTGAAAATGATATTAGATGTAGATGAAGATAATATTTATAGAATGTTTCCTAATAGAGAAAATAACTTCTATGCTAAATCAGTTAAAAGACTTATACCATATAAAGGATATACACAATCAAGTGATTTAGTTGATATTATTATATCTAACTTGGAAATGCCTGACACTAAGTATTTTGGAATAAACATTAAAGAATATACACAAGGTTGGTTAGAGTTTAGATATATCGGTGGAACTGATTATCAATTTAAAACAAAAGATATTATTAATTTATTAGATTATTTTATTCTTTTAACATGGAACTGTTTAGATAAACCAATTGAAGATGAAGATAAAGAAAAGATTTTAGATTATTTGAATGATAACATTAGTAACTTCAAGAATTTTACTACATATCAAGATTTTATTGCAGAATACCCATCAGTTAAAATTGAAATAGATAAAAATGATGAATTTACTGTTGTGAATTCTTATTATAATAGAATTTATGATAAGGTTTATGATATGATGATGAACACATATAATTTAAGAGATGCAATTATTAATTATGATAATGAAACATCAAGATTAGAACTTATTGATACTTATGTAAAAGGTATCTTTGATATTAGATATTGGGATTTCATTGAATGTGAAATTGCTGATGGTACATATTTTAAATGTCATATAAGTGATTCTGATATTAAGAATTCTCACGTTGAATCAACCACAATAGAAAATTGTGAAATATTTAATAGTAAATTAACAGCGTGTCATGTTAACGAAGGTTGTACATTAGAAAAAGTATATTTCTATGGTGGGTTTTTAGACGGTGAAATGAAATCAGGTATTTTTAGAGGGGGTACAATTGGACCAAATGCCATTATTGGTGAAGAAGTTAAATTAGTAACAGACGATGATAATTATTTTGGTACATCTGTTGGAAGTATATCAAAAACAGAAGATCCAAAAGATGCAAAAATGGTAAAGAAGAAATAATGATATTAAAATATAATGACTTTGATAATTTAGAATATAGGAAAGGTTCTAAAGAGTTCGGAGGTTTAGTAACTAAGTTATTAGAATATTTAAGGTTAATACGAAAAGATGAAAAGGAACTTACTTTTAAATTAGATAAATTCGAAAGTGAATCTAATATAACAAAAGAAGAATTAGAATCATTAATAAAAGCAAAAGAAGAAGGTAAACCTCTTTACGATTTTAATATTATTATAGATGGAAATACATTAACATTTACAGGTTTTGGTAGTATTCCAGATAGACCATTTGAATCCGTTACAGCAATAAGAACAGAATACGAGGATTTAGGTGTTGAAAATTTTTATAAAAAAAAAGGAAACGAATACATAAATCCTCATTTACAATACATAGAAGAATCAATAAAAACAATAGTTAATAAAGGTATAGTAGATTTATCCAAAGTATTAGATTTAGGAGCAGGTACAGGCGAAGTGACAAATGTGTTGAATAACTTAGGTTATTATAATGTAGAAGGACTTGATTTATATTTGTGTGATGAATATGAAAAAAATACTGGGTATAAATGTATGAATTTATCCTTTGCTGACATTCAACAAGGAAAATTACAAGAAAAAAAATATACCACAATTATTTGTAGTTATGCATTACATTTAGCAGATACATCTATTTTACACGACTTATTATGGGAACTAAGTCTAATAAGTGATTATTTGGTGATTTTATCACCTACTAAAAAACCAGAAATAAGTGAGGATTCATGGGAACTAATATATTCTTTCTCAAAAGGTAAGAGTAAAAATAGAATATATACAAGTAAAAATAGTAACATTTAAACGTGGCTAACCAAAAGATAAAAATAAAACAGATAACATCAGGTAATCAACCATATGGGAAGATACTAACAACTGATGGTAATAGTGGATTTACATATACTGATGATATTGGTATTCCTACGGGTACTACTTTTCCAAGTTCACCTACAAGTGGATCAATGTTTTATAGGACTGATGTAAATTTATTATTTAATTATGATGGAAGTAGGTCAAAATGGATAACTACTGATTCTATAACATTTAATTGTGGTCGTGGTTCTATTAAAAAAAATACATCAGCTTATATGTATGTAGGTGATGCAGTACAATCAAGTACAAACGGATTTATTATGAAACATAATGGAACTATTTTATCAGCATCAGCAGATAATGATAATGTGATGGGTTCTGACAGAGATATAGAAATAAGATTAAATAACAGTGCTGTTAATAAAGTAACTTTAACAATGATAAATGGAACTAAATCAATATCGAATGATTCAGCTAACCAAGATTTTAGTGATGGTGATATAATTCAAGTAATAGGAATAGCGAATAGTGGTACTAATTTTTCTGGTTTAATAGTTACTTTTGATGTAGCGTGGAGAATATAAAATAAAAGTAAAAATATGTTAAGAGAAGTTTTTATAGTAAAAAATAATACAGTAGGTGAAATAGAACTAAAAGATTTTGGTTTATTAATTCCATCTGGTGTAACAGTTGATTTAACAGATTTTGATAATGCTATTTCATCTGATGAATTGTATAATCATATACAATTAGGAAATATTGTAAGAGTTATTGATGGTGTAGAGATTACAGATATTAATAATGCTTATGATTTATCTAATCGTTATTATGATTCTGATACACCATATAATAATATTATAAATGTATCAAAATCTGGTTCAACTTTTACTACAATTAATTCTGCTCTTGATCACATTACCGATAATGATTCTAATAATAGATATTTAATTAATATTACTCCTGATTTATACGAAGAAAATGTAACAATGAAGCCCTATGTTACTATCAAAGGTATGTCAAGTTATGCAAGAATTCAAGGTAAAGTATCTTTTGATTTTTCTGGTACAACTGCTTCTTCTAGATTAGATAATGTTGAAATAAGAAACTTCAATGATAATACAGTTTATATAAACACAGAAGGTATAGCTGTTTTAAAAGATGTTAATGTCAAAACATATTATACATCAGTAACAGGTCAAACCATTAAATCAGTATTTGATATTTTAGATGGTATAATTACTATAGTTGGTTCATCTACTATTACTATGTATAATACAAATAGTGGAACAGTACAAGAGAATATAGATGCTATTTATTATGTACATGGAGTAGGTGATTTAAATTTAATTTCATTTAATACATCACATCAAATAATAACATATGAACAAAATAATATTATATCTCTTGTATATAATACAAATAATAATACAGACACACAAATAAATGTAAAAGATTCTTATCAATATAGTTATTTATATAATGCTAACCCATATAATAAAGTTATTCCGATATATAATAATGGTGCTAATAACGTTGCTACAATGAATAATGCAACAGTTGAAGTTTTTGCACCCAATAATGTAACAGGTGTAACAATTATAAGCGCTTATAGTAAAAACACACCAACAATATCTAATATTAATATAAGTAATTCATCATTTAGATGGGAAGAAACTATATCAGATGAAAGTGTTTATTGTGCTGCAGCAGTTAATGATAAAGATAAAGTAGAAAACTTGAATAGTTATTATCAAACAAGTGATGATTATATACCAATTGTTTATGAAGTTGACGGATATGATGGAACTATTAATTATATTATAAGTAATAGTTATGGTAATCAATCTAATTCAGGTAAATTAACTGTTAACTCTTTAATTATAGGGAATCAAGTTGGTGGTCAAACAGAAATATATGGTATTTATAATGAAAATGATTTAGGTTCTAATCTTTCAACAGGATTAGCAACACAAAGTAGTATTAAAGCTTATGTTGATAATGCTACATCAGGTAGCACTGCGCCAACTTTACAAGTGGTTACAGATGCAGGTGCATCAACTACAAACGAAAGTACATTTAGTGGTGGAATAGTTTTATCAGATATTAGACCAAGTAGTGATAGTACAACAGCGATTCAAATAAATAAAACCGATGGAGTTACACCTGTGATTAATATTGATACTGTTAGTGGATTAACAGGTTTTGGAACTGAAACCCCAAAAGATATGATTCATATTTATGGTACTGATATTACAGATGATGATGCATTAGGTTTACAGAAAAATAGTATCACATTGGATGGTGTAGCTGGTGCTGATAAGTCAATTGCTTGGGCAGAAGATGGTGAAGTAAATTGGTTGGCACAGACATATAGAAATGAAAATTCAAGATTTTGGTATTTATATAACCAACAAGCTGATATAACACCTTTAGTAGTAAGTAGTAATGGTAAAATTGGTATTAATAACCCAAGTAATATTGCAGATTATCACGCATTACAAATTATAGGTAACGGTCTCAGCGATATAAATATTAATGGGGTTTATGATAAAGAATTTATTTCTGTTTTCCAAATACAAATTGATAGTGTTGGTGCAACCGATACATTTATTTGGAGAGTTTCATATGATTTAGATAAATCTTTTGGAGATTGGTCAACACCAATTTCATGTTCATCAATACCGATTTCATTGGAAAGTGGTATTGAAATTACTTTTGAAAATATTAATGGACATAATAATGGTGACACATGGGAATTTGCTGGTTTTTCTCAACTACCTTCTTCGAATTTATCAGTTTATCCATCAATGTTTAGTGAAATACAAAAAACCGATGATTATACTTCGGGTACGGTTGAATATGAAGATATTACTAGTAGTGTTTCTGCATCAAAGATAGATATAACAACACCAATCCTTGTCAATGGTAGTACAGACGGTGCTATTTATTTTGGTGCAACACAATCATTCACAACAATATTTTTTAATTTTGAAACTTTTGGTTCTAATATCACATTAATTACAGAATATTGGACAGGTAGTATATGGGTTGATATTTCAATTGGTAATGATTTCTATAAAGATGGAACTAATAACTTTACTACATCAGGTACTATTATTTGGAATCTTCCAACTTCTGGTTGGGATGTTGCTTATTTACCTGATTTAGTAGAAGATGGTTATGAATTATATTGGCTTAGAATTCGTAGTTCAAGTAATCCAACAACAACACCAGAATTAATTAATGTTAGTCGTAGTGGTAATTATAATATGAGTGTTTACGCATCTTCTAGTGATTATAGACCAAGTTTTTATGTTAATCCACTTGGGTCTACAAATATTGGGGGTGGTGTTATTACAAGAAAAAATAAATTACAAATAAATACTGCTGATTTTCTTGATGTAGCAGTCGGTAGTGGTAGTCTTGTTGAAATGGATTCAATTGATCCAACAGCAGCAGATTTAAGAATAAAATTAGTATCTAATGATGACTTAGGTACAGGAATAGCATTCGTTAAAACAAGAGGTGGGTTAACATCAACAACAAGTGTTCTATATGGTGATGAATTAGGACACCTGTGGTTTAGAGCAAAAGTAGGTAGTACAGGGGCAACACTTAACTCGATAGTATCTTATTATACAGGTAATGGTACTACTACATCTTTATTAGGTGATTTAGTATTTAATACAAACAATGGTACTGTTCCAATCGAAAGGGTTAGAATTAATCACAACGGTTTCACTAGTTTTGGTAATTTAAATGGAACAGCACTTATTACTATAAATTCAGGAACTACAACATATGCACCTCTTAAATTTACAGATGGTACATTATTAAGTAGTCCACAAGAAGGTGCAGTAGAATTTGATGGAACAAAATGGTATGGTACAATATCAGGTGATACAAGAAAAACATTCGCATTTGCAGAAGATGTTGGATCATATACATTACAAACAGTAACAGATAATGGAGATACAACAACAAATGAAAGTACATTTAGTGGTGGAATAGTTACAAGTAAAATTAGACCAAGTAGTGATAGTGCTGATGCAATTAGTATAAACAAATCAAACGGAACAAGTTCAATAATTAGTATTGATACCATAAGCGGTTTAACTGGTTTTGGTACTATTTTACCTCAAAATCAAATTCACCTATATGGTACTGATACTAATGATGAAGATGCACTAGGATTACAGAAAAATGGTATTCTACTTGATGGTGTTACGGGTGCAGATAAACAAATTCAATGGGCAGAAGATGGTGAAGTAAGATGGTTAGCTGAAACATATAGAGGTGAAGATGCAGAATTCTGGTATCTTTGGAATCAAAAATCAAATTCTGCACCAATGACATTCTCAGAAAGTGGTAGAATTGGAATAAATAGTCCAACTAATATTGTTGATTACCAACCTATTAAACAAACTGGTATTTTATCTGGTATATCAACAAATAATATATTTTTTAATGGGTTATATAATAAAAATTATATTAGTATTTATCAAATCAAAATTGATGATGATGTAACAATACCTAATGAATATGTTTGGAGAAGATCAACGGATGATGGAAATACTTATGGAGATTGGTCTACACCAACAGGTATGACTACAAGTAGTTCACCATTTGATAGTGGTATTGAAATAAGTTTTATTGATGTTAGTGGATTTACATCGGGTGATACATGGGAAATAAATACATTTCCACAATTATCACTTTCAACTTTATCTGTTATTCCACACAGAATAAATAAATTATTTTATACACAAGATTATACAATAGGAGAACCTGTTTTACTCGATTTAACTACAGCTGCAAATACAACAGAACCCGATAGAGGTATTACTATTACGTCAGGAAATACAGATGGTGCTATATTTATAGGTGGTTATACTAAAATAGAAGGATTATATATTAGAATTGCTTCAGGGGGAGTTGGTATAACAACAGTTGTTGAATATTGGAACGGTAGTTCATGGACAGATATTACAGTAGGTAGTGATTTCTTTCTTGATAAAACAAATAATTTTCAAAATTCAGGATATATTACTTGGAATGTATTGTCTATGACAAATTGGACATTACATGATTTAAATAGTAGTGGTGAAGAATTTTATTGGATAAGAATAACAACATCTAGTAGTCCATCAACACCAGCATATATTGATGGTGTTTCTCGTGGAAGTCAAGAAAGATTTTCAGTATATGCATCACCATTAGATACCAAATCATCATTTTATGTAGATGCAGAAGGTAGAACCTCAATTGGTGGTGGAACAATAACAGGTAAAAATTTACTACAAGTAGGTAATATTCGTTCTACACAGTATATCCAAGGACTTGATGGACAAGTAGAATTTGATACTGAGGATAGTAGTGCATCATTATTTAGAATGAAATTAGCAAGTGATGATAATAAATCATATCGTATTGGGTTTAGTAAATATAGAGGAACGATGCTTGAAGGAACGTCAATTGAAAATGGTGATGCTGTTGGTGGTCTTGGTTGGGGTGCTATTTATGATTCTCCAACTAAAGGTACACTTCTTGCTGACTTAAATGTAGTATATACAGGTACGTTTACGACTCCACGAGCAGATTTTGTATTTTCATTACAAGATGGGATTGCTGGTGATTTTGTTCGTACAGAAGTTGTTAGAATGACAGGTCTTGGTAATACTAGTTTCGGTGGTATTGAAGAACCTACTGCAAAAATACATATTAATAGTGGAACAACAAGTGTAGCACCATTGAAATTTACAAGTGGTACATCACTTACAACTCCCGAAGTTGGTGCAGTAGAATTTGATGGTAATGCTTGGTATGGTACTATAACAGGTGATACAAGACAAACCTTTGCTTTCTTAGAAAGCCCACAATTTACAGGTACACCAGAATTACCAATAGGTACAACATTAGATTCAGATAATCTTTATGACCTTATAAGTAATTCAGGTGGTACTGATAATACAAGTTTAGTTAAAACAACTGATTTTGATACATATACAGGTACAACAGAAACTAGACTTCAAGGAATAGAAACAGATATTACAGATGTTAGTGATGAAACAGACTTAAAATTATATATTTCTGATTTTGATATTTATACAGGTACTACAACACCTTGGGATATGGTTGACAAAACTGGTTCTGATTTAGCTGACTTAGAAACTAAAAATGCAAGTGATGTTGATTATACTAATAATGATTGGACATTAACTGATACAGGTGGTGCATTAGATGATATAACTGAATATCTTGATGAAACACATGGTTCGGGTAGAATCACACCAGAAATTGTATTAAGTGGTCGTTTAACACAATCACTTATAGTTAGTGGTGGTACTGGTTATATAAACTATGATGGTTATCATAAAAAAATTACATGGAGTCCTCAAATAATTAATGTAAGCGGTTATACCGAGGGTACTTATCATTATTACGTTGATACTAATTCACAGATTCAAGTTAGTGAAACTCTTCCAGATGGTGTTCATAATATCAGACTAGGGTTTATCTATTATGGTGGTAGTGTTATAGGTGTTATTACACAATGCGGTTGTATCATCGACTCTTCAATTAATAGAATTGCAGATGCCCTGCTAAGACAAGGTAATTTCATTTGGGATAATGGTGGTAGTGTTGAACTTCTAAGTGGAAGCACATTAAAAATCGTATCTGGTCCGATGAATGTTCAATTTGGTTTATTAAGCACACCACAAACAGAAGTGAGTTCAGATGACGCATCAACCTTTAGATTTAGTAATATGTATCTGACATCCGATAAGGATTGGGAAATCAATTATTATTTTAGTGTTGCTGGTGGTGGTATAATACCTACTAGTAGATGGAATGACACAACAAAAGGTCATTCATACCCAACTGGTCATACTTTAGTTTTCACACAAGGTAGCGATATTGTAACATCAACATCAAATTTAACTGGAATTGTAACAACATCAGATTTTATCCATAAAGATAGTGATGGTGATACATATATGAATCCCGTTACAGGTGTAACTTGGACAGGTTCACAAACCAATATTGCACTTAGAACAATTTATTTAGGTGCTGGTGGTAGTGGAACTGATGCGGTTCTTGACCAGAGTTTACCCCAAATACCTGTAAGTGGTTGGACGAAATCTCTTATTGCAAGAGATACTGATGACAATATGTACTTCGTAATGAGTCAACAGTATTATGGAAGTGAAGATGATGCAATAGCAGGTACATTACCAGGTCTCCCATCAAGTATCGCAGATAGTGCTATCAAAATGGCATATATCGTAACTCAAAAAGGTGAAACCGATTTAACTGATAAGATTTATGATATTAGACCATTACCTTTTCAAGATAGAGAAGGTGGACAAACTGGTGGTGGTGCTACAATTACTAATCACGGTGATTTAAGTGGATTAGCAAATGATGATCACTTACAATATTTACTTACAAATGGTACTAGAAATATAACAGGTATTCAAAGATATAATTCTCACCCAACATTTACAAATGATTTAGATGTTATTGATAAGAAATATAGTGATGATACTAAATTGACTATAACTAATTTTGATATATTTACAGGTACAACATTACCTACAAATTATTATAATAAAACAGAAATTGATACATATACTGACACAACCGCACCTGCAACATATTTGAATAAAACCACAGGTGGTATTGTTACAGGTGATGTTAATATAACACAATCTTTATTTGTAACAGGAACTACTGAATCAGCAGGTGTAATTGCTGGAACATCAATTGCAGTATTAAGTACAAGTGGTAAATTAATCAATTCAGAAAAATCAATTAATTCAATATCAAATGAAGTGTTTGATATAACAAGTTCACAAACAATAACTGATTTATTTGGTGTACTTTATGTTGATACTACTTCTGGTGATATAACTATAACAGTACCAGATGCTTCAGTTAGTAACGATGGTTCAAAAATAGTTATACTTAATAATACTGGTAATAATTCTGTTATTGTAACAACAGTTGGTGGTACTCAACTTATTGGTTCATCAACAACTGCTACTATTGCAGATTCAGATAAAGGTATTACTATTATATCTGATAGTGGAAATAGTAAATGGTTAAATGTACAGGATACTACAATTGTTTCAAAAGGAACAACTAACGGTGAACTTCAATATTGGGATAGTACAGCAAATGGTTGGAAAGGATCAAGTACAGATTTAGTTTGGGATAATACTGGAAAAGATTTATCTGTGAGTGGGAATATTGAAGGACAGACAATTTCAGAAAATAGTGTTTCTTTAGTTAATAAATATTTAGGAATTACAGATTTTAACACTTATAGTGGTAATACTTTGACATCGTTAGATTTAAAATCTAATTTACTTTCTCCTACATTTACAGGTACACCTTTATCAACAACCGCAGCAGCTAATACGAGTACAACACAAATAGCTACAACTGCATTTGTAGTTGGTCAAGCAGGAACAAGTAATCCTTTAATGGATGGAACAGTTGCAATTGGCTCAAGTTTAAGATATGCTAGACAAGACCACGTTCATGCAAGTGATACAAGTAAAGAAAATAATATAACTGTTGGTACAACATTACAATATTGGAGAGGTGATAAAACATTCCAAACACTTAATACTACTGTTGTAACAGAAGGTATAAATTTATACTTTACTAATACGAGAGCACAATCAGCAATGACAGGAGCTATTAGTACCGTTACAACAAGTAATTTAACTATCAATAGAGCGGTTATTTCAAACGCAAGCGGAAAAGTTGCAGTATCTACTACAACATCAACAGAATTGGGTTATGTAGCTGGTGTTACATCTGCAATACAAACACAGATGAATTTAAAATCACCATCATTATCACCAACATTTACAGGAACACCATTATCAACAACAGCTGTTGTTAATACATCTTCAACACAAATAGCAACAACTGCTTATGTAGTAGGTCAAGCAGCAACAAGTAATCCGATAATGGATAGTACTGTTTCAATCGGAACATCATTAAGATATGCTAGACAAGATCACGTTCATGCAAGTGATACTTCTAAATTAGATATTACATCATTTAATACATATACTGGAACAACACTATTAGTGAAAGATACACGTAAATTCTTTGCGGGTAAATCATCAAATACAATATTAGGCACTACACAAGATACAATACCTGCTTGGGATGTTGCTGATAGTTTAACTGATACAGGATATTTTTCATGGGGGAATTTATTAGGTGAAGTTACTATATTAAAAGAAGGATATTATGATGTTGTTTTTGATTGTACAATATTAGATACTGCTGGTTCAAATAGGAGTGAAGCGAGAACATTACTCCAAGAAAATACAGGTAGTGGGTTCGTTGATATACCATACACAAGGAAGGAATACTATAATAGACAATCAAATTATGGTGCATCTGGTAGTGTGAATATTTTGAGATATTTTAATGTTGGTGATAAAATTAGAACAACAGCATGGAGAACCCAGGGGTCAGATACTTTAGAAGTAATTGGTGATGGTACATCATTGAAAATTGTTAAATCAGAAGTAGGTTTTAGTACAATTACAAATAATTATACAGTTACAGGTGCAACAGGTATAATTGTTACTAAAGAAGAATATGATATTTATACAGGTAGTACACAAGATGAAATAGAAGCATTAGGTGTTAGTAATTCATTATATGCTTTTGCTAAAACATTATCTGATGGTACATTAAGTGATTCGTTTAGATTAAGTGTTGTTAGATCAGGTGTAGGTACATATGATTATACTTTTTCTCAACCAGTAGGAACACTATTCTATGGTGTTCACGTACAACCATTCCTTACTATTGATGACACAAATGCTATGGTATCAAATATAACCTTAAATGGATTTACTGTAACTACTGGTGTAGGTGATAATGGTGGAACACCAGACACTTTAACTGATACAGAACATTCAGTAGGTGTATTTGGTGTACCAATTTCTGGTGATACTGTTGTAAATGTTGTATCATCAAGTACATTTACAAATTATACAGATGTAACAGCACCATCAACTTACGCACCATTAGTAAGTCCTGCGTTATCTGGTGTACCGACATCAACAACGGCATCAGTTAATACGAGTACAACACAAATTGCTACAACTGCATTTGTTGTTGGTCAGGCGGGTACTACATCTCCATTAATAGATGGTACTGCAACAGTTGGTACAAGTTTAAGATATGCACGTGATGACCATAGACACCCAACAGATACAACAAGACAAGCAACAATAACAGGAGCTGCAACAACTATAACAAGTAGTAATTTAACTACAAATAGAGCTTTATTATCAGATGGTAGTGGGAAAGTAGTAGTATCTACTGTTACAAATACAGAACTTGGTTATGTTGCTAATGTTACATCTGCAATTCAAACACAATTAAATTCGAAACAAGCAACAATAACAGGAGCTGCAACAACTATAACAAGTAGTAATTTAACAGCAAGTAGAGTAATGGTTTCTGATGCTACTGGAAAAGCATCAATTAGTACTGTGACTTCTGCTCAATTAACAACTTTAGCAGCTAATGTATATGGTACACAATATCAGTTATCATCAAGTCTTACTTCATCATCATCAACATCAACAACACCTGTAACAAAGGTAACAATGTCAACAACATCATTACCAGCAGGCACTTATAGGGTAAGTGCCGATTGGTTATTCCAATATACTTCTCAATCACAGTATAGTTTTTTCGATGTGACTATTAATGGAACTACACAAGGTACGAGACAACCAAAAATAGAAAATAAAGATGGTGATAATTTTGAACCTCAACATGTTGTGTATTACGTGACCTTAACAGCGGGTATTAAAACAATATTATTAAGATATTGGGGTGAAGGAAATACATTAACAATCAGTGATGCAACTATTGAATTAATTAGAGTATCATAAAAATAAAATAAATAAAAAATGGAAGATAATAAAAAAATATTAGCATATCAAATAAGTGGACAAACTTGTGGGATTGATATTGTTACATGGTATGAAATGGATTTAAACGGGAATAAACCATTTAAAATAATACATGATTCAGAATCTATACCATCTGGATATATAGATATTAGTTCAATTGAAAATTGGGTTAAATTTGGTTTGAATGTTGCGAATGATTATTCTGTTGCTAAATTTGCTATAAAAAATATAGCAGAAACCGTAGGATGGTCAGGGTTAACAAATACCGAAAAGGATATAACTATTGAGTATTATTCATATCCTGATCCAACAAGTGCTGTTATATATCTAATGACTACAAAAGGAATGTCACAAGCTGAAGCTTCTACATTTGTAACATTACAATGGCACAAACATCATTTAAAAAATATTGTAGCATACCGCGAAAGATGGAATTACACAAAACTCGTAGTAGTGTCATATATTAGTAGAACAGATGCAGAAGATTTATTCAATACAGTTAAACCTTTAATTGATTTGTATATTGAAGTAGGTATATTAGGTGTTGATTTTAGTGATAATCAGAACGGTATATATGATTATATATATTCCTTAAATGATT
>Ga0075125_10000948_pt1 | contig 13562 bp, 18 predicted proteins | sample AntAceMetag02UKN_FD_69810 | JGI IMG/M metagenome (GOLD analysis project Ga0075125, IMG submission 69810) | Saline lake microbial communities from Ace Lake, Antarctica - Antarctic Ace Lake Metagenome 02UKN | ecosystem: Environmental > Aquatic > Non-marine Saline and Alkaline > Saline | place... | reverse complement strand
TTACGCAGGATCGCCTTGACTGGAAAGGCATGACAGAATCAATGACTAAGAAATATAAAAAGTTACTGGAAGAACAAGGCAATCTTATTATGGACAGCAAAAAGGCTCGCGCTTCTAACGTGAATGTCCATCCTACAATGGACTGCTCTGATGATAACTTGGTTGTTCTAGATAATACTTCAGGGGGATATTGTGAAGTAGATAGTTTTGAACAAGCAGTCAGGGACGTAACTGAGCTTACTGCTAATGGACGCGAAGGAGTAATCGCAAGAATACTTGCTAAGGTTGAATCTAAACCAGAGGAGTTCACGTATGATCCATATACTGCCAATTAACGATTCAGACTTGCATGAGCAGACGACCACTTGCAAATGCAACCCTAAGGTGGAATGGGAAGACCCTGCCACTGGTGAGGTGTATAGACAGGCGCTTGTGATTCATAATGCATTTGATTGCAGAGAAGCAGCGGAGGAGGCTCAGAGGATACTTGATGAATGCTAAGATAGCCAAAGCGAGTGTTGACACTATCGCTAAATGCACTGGGCTCAAGGTAAGCACAGTGCGTAGGCATCGCAGGGAAGGCAAATTGAATATGGATAACTTTACAATGGTGGCTGAATACGTGGTTGGTTGGCGAATGGTTAATAAAATAGAGGAGCAAGAATGAATAAAGTAGTTGTACTTGGTAATGGATACGTTGGTTCTGAACTCGGCAAGCGCGGATACAAAGTCCTTGGCAAGGATGAGTTTCTGTTCACTACTGAAGAAGGATATGATCTATTCGATAAGCTGGAAGATTACGATGTGATTGTTAATTGCATAGGTAAATCAAATACCAGATGGTGTCAGCAGAACGAGAACCACAAAGAAGCAAGCACAGTTAATTCATTACTGCCTTACTTGCTCAGCACGCATTGCATCAAGCGTAACATACGCCTCATTCATTTATCGAGTGGATGTGTTTACAGGACTGGACAGGAAAAAAACAATGAGAACGCTCAGGTTGATGGAAAATGTTTCTATACAGCTACAAAGATTAGCGGAGATCTATTCTGCAATCTTAATAGTGATTTAGTTACTATACTCAGGCCAAGACTTTTGTTCAGTGATAAGGTCACTACAAAGAACTTCCTATACAGACTCAACAACTTCTTTGATGCCATTGATGATAAGTTCGATAGCTTTACCTCTATGCAAACACTGATCAAGGCGATCGAGTTTTTTATAAAGCATCCGGAACCTGGCATTTTTAATGTATGCGAAAACGGGACAGCCTCTGTGCATATGCTTGCATGCTTGCTTGGACTCGAATTAGATCCTATAGGGATGGATGAGCTTGTTAGGCTGGAAGGCGTGAGGCTTACCAATGTTGTGATGGATAATAATAAGATAAAGAAATTCGTACAACCGGCATACTCGAATCTTGCCGAAGCTGTTGAAGAGAATTATGGAAGGATGATAAGTGCGTAATGGTGTAAAAGTTATCTTCATTGATAGTCTTGCTTTGGTCAGTATCGCTGGCGGTGGTAATCGTCTTGTGTTTGTTGGCGGTGGTAATCGTCTTGTGTTTGTTGTCGGTCTTAATTGAGGCTTGGACATATGTGTTTAAGAAATTGTGTAGCAATATAAAAAAAAGGAATTAAGTAATGCCAAACATTATCGTTAAGGATAGAAGTCAACCTGTAGATGTCGGGGTGAGGAACGATCCCATTAAGAGGGATGGTAAAGCTGAGCCTACAAAAGAACAGATCGAATGCGACAAGAAAGGTATAGAAATAATTAAAGATGTTTCTTCCAAACTTAACAAGAAAAAGATTAAGCATAGGATTCAAACCATGAAAGAGACAGGTGAACGCGCTGTAGTTATAGGTGAGTTCAATCGTGAGCCATTTATGGTTTACTTAAAATGGATAGTAGTAGATGGCGGTTTGATGTATGCGCTAGTTGTTACGAGATACAAAGGAAAGGATCATGAGTTCATTCCACCGGAGGATGTGCTCAAATGATTACCATGATGAAAGACATCATATTAAAATCGTTAGGCGGTATGGTAATGGTCAAGGCTGAGACAGACGAAGCTAAGACTTTTATGGCTGACCAGTTTGACGAGGATAAAGTGGTTGTCGAGGATTCGGATATAGATATATTAATCGAAGCTTTTAAAGCAAAAGGGTTAACTGTCAATTATGGCTAACAGTTATATTGATTATTCGGCTCCTTGGCTCTCACCGGAGAGATTTAGGTACATAGATAGGGAAGTGCCTAAAATTAGCAAGCGCCAGCTTTGTGCCATAAAGCGAATATTGTTCTGGCCTCCAGACAAGCCATTCGCCAGATGCCATGCAAGGGTAAGGAGTTTCGTAAGGGCATGCGAAGAGAAGGGTGACTTCTCCCATTCAAAGCAGGGACACCTTTGCAATGAATGCAGATGCAAATTAAAAGCAGGGACAGGAACGAAGGGTGACTTTTACGGACTTGGATTTGAGACAGGACATTTAGGTGTAGGCTTTTGCAGTAATCATGAGATCAGAAATGCAAGCGCTTACATGGTGGCAAGGAATCAATTACGAAGCATACAGATATATGGGGAGGCAGAAATGGAAAACGAATATTACGAGAAGGTTTCCGAAGAGGAAGCACTCATGGCATCTAGGAGCATACAGGCTAGACAGGATCTTGATCTTGTGGTGCAAACGCTTGAGAAGTTTCAGCATGACATTCAGAAAAAAAATGTAATGACCGAGAAGGGTAAGAATGGAGCTCAGGAAATATCTGATAAATCCAGAATTGAGCTGGCCCTTAAGATAGCCGATACGTTATCCAAGCTTAAGACAAGGAACTTTAAACTTGATTCAAACGAATATCTCCACTATGATGAACTCACAAAGAGACTTCCGTTGCAAATCTCTCTAGGAAAAAGATTGTTTCTGAAACTTAAAGAGATGATAATTAAGGGAGCTGATGATGAGAGAGATCCACTTGATGTCGTTGTTGATGAGTGGATGCTTGGTCATAAGCAAATATGGCAAGACGTTAAGACCGGAGAAAAGAAGTGAGGCTGTTTGCTGAAAATTCTAATACTGATAAATTCACTATCCATAGGGCTTATCTTGATGTATACGAAAAGATCTTCCCAGGAAGATATTCATGCAAAAAGATACTTGAGATAGGAAATTTAACAGGAGGATCATTGGCTATGTATTGCGATTATTTTCCTATTGCGGTTATAACTGGAATAGATATAAATAAATGTCCTGTTGAAGATTATGGAAGAGTGAGTCTTGTAACCGCAAATGCATATTCTCATCCAATACCTGTAGCGGATACATACGATCTTATAATTGATGATGGCCCTCATACTGTCGAATCTCAGAAGTTTGCAGTTGAGTTTTATTCTGACCTTCTTGCGAATGATGGATTACTTATTGTAGAAGATGTACAGAATGCAGAATCATTTAAAGAGTTACACAGTATGGTTCAGTCTGGCTTCGTTGGATATAGTATTGATTTAAGACACATCAATAAACGGTATGACGATTTACTTTTCATTGTATCAAGGAAGAAATATAAATGAACGTATTCGATAAAGTCAATGAAAGGAAGAAATATAAATGAACGTATTCGATAAAGTCAATGAGCAGATAGATGATATTCAAAACGGGAAGCATGAGCATCACCCATTCTACATGTTCGAGCCTTGGGACGTAGAAGAGAGAGATCCTGAAATCTATAAGAAGGCAGAGGAAGATGGCTTTGACTTATTCAATCCTGAGCTTGTTAAATACGTAGGATCAGATCCACATCCATTCCAGTCTGGATATTTCCTGTCTACTAAAAAGCTTCGTGTACTTCTTGCTGGATCTCAGGTTGGCAAAAGTAAGTGTCCACGAATCGAAGTATTTATTATGGCTACAGGCGAGATACCTTTCTCGATGAGATATAATAAAGGAGTTAATACAGGAATAAAAAGAACTGTAGATGTTCTCAATATAGACAGGTTTGGGAGATTTGATTCTAAGACCGGAGAGTTCATAGATAAGAATAAGAATGCAAAGCCTGATGACTCATGGGACTGCGGAGAGATAGTCGGAGTAGGTATTTATCCACAGGAGAAGATCGCTCCTCCAGGTTCTCAGATATGGGTAGGTACGTTTCAAGAACCTAAGACAACTTACTGGTGGCCTCAACTCGCTGAGAATATAGAGGGTGAATTTCCTGATGACTTCTACGACAGAACCAAAGCAAATGATGGCCTAAATAAAACAGAAGGAATAATTTTTACGAAGAGAAATTGCCGTATCATTTTCCTTACATATGAAATGGGATACAAAAAATTTGAAGCGCAAATGGCTCATGCTTATGTAGCTGATGAAGAAATGCCTAACGCTGAGATCTTTAACTCAGCACAACAGCATGCCAGATTTAGAAGCATAACTATGACACCTCTCAACGGAATGACTTGGAGTAAGAAGGTAATCTTTCCGGAGAAGAAGAATAATCACATTGATGTATTCCATGCAACACAGTATGACTCACCATACCAAGACAAGAAAGATCTTGAAGAGAAAAGAAAAACGATGGAGTCATGGGCAAGGGGTTCGCGTATATGGGGACTATATTCTGAAGTTAAAGGTGAACCGTTCTTCGGATCTGAAGGCAGAACCAAACTTATTAGATGGGCATCAGTCAACACAATAAGAGCTTTCAAATATGCTAGGTTTAGTCCAACTAAAGACTATTTTGGAATTAAATCACAACCTAACATTACGCCCATTCCTGGGTTATTGGATACACCCGTAAGTATGCAGCTATGTCAAGATGACAATAAAGTAAACACTTGGCGCATCTACGAGGACCGTAAAGCGGGAGTGGGTTATGCTTTAAGCGCAGACCCTTCGGAGGGCGCAGAAACTCCAGAGGCAGTTGGAGATATTTGCGCGGCAGGCATAATGAGGCCTCCGGTTGGAGACGAGAAGAAGCCTGTGATTGTAGCAACCATAAGATCCACAACAGAGGTGATAGCCTTTGCTAGGATATGCTCGTTCGCGCTTAGGCACTACAACAATGCATTGCTTATGCCTGAGCGCGGAAGGGGCAGTGCCAATGCTACATTCGGTCTTGAGCTTGATGATTGGCCTCACTGGGGCTATACCACAACTACTCAGAACTCAACAGGACTACAAAGAAAGAAGAAAGGTTTTGACACTAACTCAGCTACAAGAGATATAATATTCGACCTTATCAGGGACTGGATTGATATGTTTGATATAGATGAGTATTCGTACATATGTGATGAACCATTGCTCAGGGAATTGGCAGCAGCCATTGTAACTATCAAAGGAAATGGGGCAAAGAGATGTGACCATACCAATGACGGAACGCTTGACAGTGCCATATGGTTTGGTATATTATGTTACTTATTTAAGAATAACCCTGAACAGGTGAAGTGTAATGTTAAGGAAATATCAAAGAAAAACGCTCACAGTAGATTCGTAAACGAAGCTAAACATAATTCATTCTGCGGTATGACTGCTATGGGATACAGAAAGGTAGGCGTTAATGGCTAAGAGAAATTTGACTGGTGATAGCGTTGTTGACGAACTGATGGCTAAGTTTGACTTTGCATATCAAAGAGCATTACCAAGGTTTGAGGTTTTCGAAAGAATACAACAATCTTATGATAATAACATCAATTTGTCCAACTGGCCTACTTTGTCAGAAGTACCAATACCTGTTACATTCACTGCCGTAGAAGAGCAACTTCCTTTTGCAATGAAATATTTGTTTCCAGAAAATAGATTTATCGAGCTCATACCGGAAGCAATGATGGATGCTAAGGCAGTACAAAATGTTGAAGATAATCTTCTCCACACTGTGAGGACTGAGATGGATCTTGCCTTAAACTGTCTTCCGTCTATACGAGATTGTTTTAAGTTTGGCGTAGGTTACGGTATGATTGATACTCAGTATATAACTCCTCCAACCGTAATGAATAACATGCTTATAAATAACGGAGAAATAATTGGAGATATTCCTCAGTTTACGATGGGTACAGAGAAGCAGGTTCTCGTCTATAGGTATTTGCCTGTCATATGCGTGATACCTATGCCTGATGGTGCTAATGTAGAAGGGCCGAATAAAGCTTCCGGACATTTCATTATAGATTTTAAGAATGAAGCAGAACTTAGAGATATGTACAAGCGCAAAGATCTTAACGGTATGCCGTTATACAAAGGGGATATTGAAAAAATATTGGAAGATGCAAGAGTAATGAATTACGATTCACGTTTTAACCTCGCTGATAAGATAGCATCATTGAGTGGATATGATCTTCCAAGTATTAATCAAGGGGACAGGAATATACCTGTATTTATTCCAATCATCCGTTGCTACTTTGATCACAGCGAGACTTGGCTGGTCAATGGCAAGATTAAGATGTGGGAGATGAAGGACAAGTATCAGACAATGACCAGTGATCTTATTAAGTTTTCGGCAACTCCTGATGGAACTAAATGGTATCCTATGAATCCAACTGAAGCGTCTGAGCGTTTAGCTGGTGGTATAAATATATGGTATAATGGACTAATCGATCTTGCAATGTACATAATGAATCCAACGAGGGTTATAAACACAGATATGGTTGACGATCCTGCTACGATAGGTAGAGGACCACAGGCTGATATTAAGGTTACTGGAGATGCAAATAAAGCGGTCAATTATATGGAGCTTCCTCAGTTCCCAACTCAGTTATTTGAGATGGGCGATTTACTTCAGAGTATGCACTCAAACACAAACTCTCAGCTCAGTAGCGTTAAGAATGGTCAGGTCGGTATGGTTCGCGGAGGATCTAACGCTCTTGAGACAATGCTTTCAACCTCGACAGGTAGGCAGTTTTTGGCTGCATGCGTAATGAAGACCGGAGGGCTTAAGCCTGCCATAGAGAAGATACTCATTAAAAAGCAATTAATGATAGACAGTGCTGGAGATAAATTCATTGATGTTCAATATGATCCACAAACAGGAGACAGACAGTTTGCAGAAAAGACTGTGACGATGCAAGAAATGAGAAATATATTTAGGGTTACGCTTAACCTTCCTGTAGCAAGGATGAACTCTGCCGCAGCATTTGCTGAACGAACTGCTTATTTTGACAGGGCGATGGGTAAAGATCCTGAGTTATTCGATAAACGCAGAATGTATGAGATGTTGTCTGAGGATGAGGCGTTGGTAAGACGCACGATGCTTTCAGAGAATGTTGTAAAAGAACGAGAAGAAGCTATGGCTAATGCTAGAGTAGCATCAGCAGAACGAGGTGAACAACAAAACGGTCAAGGGCAAGCAAGTAACGTAGGCGAACAGGCACTTGCTGGCGCGGCCAATATATCAGGAGCATAATAATGGATGAAAAGAAAAAGGTTGTTAAAAAGAGTACAAAGAAAAAGGTTGTTAAAAAATTGCCCAAGAAGAAAGCAACCAAGAAGAAAGCAACCAAGAAGAAGGAAACTAAAAAGAAGAAGGTTGCTAAGAGCGAAGACAGCATAGAGTTGTCTAGCATTACGCCAGAAGTTAAAGACATTGAGTTTCTTTATAAGCTTCCGGTTAAACCTAAGTATGAAGAGGAAATCATAGCAATGATGGATGCTAAGGGATTTGAGGTTTATGATATTGGTTCTTCGTGCATACCTGGAAAAAGGAATCTTAACTTTAGGAAAAAATGAAAAGTCAATATAACTCATTAACTCCAGAGGGAATCAAACTGCTAATAGATAAGAAAACAAAGTCTATCGAAAGAGCTAACTTCTATGAGAAATTGTTTCAATGTCCCGAAGGGGAGTTCTTCGTGCAGGACATAAAGGATAGAAGAAAAACTATAACATCTCTATACAAAGAGATAGCAATAGACAGCCCAAATTGTCAGTTAATGTTGGGAGTGTTGCAGTCACAAGAAAAATTCTATAATGAGTTTATTACTAATGTTCAGAATGTACCTGTCTTTAAAAAGCTTGTGCAGAGAGAAATAAAAGAATTAAACGAAGTAGTAAAGCAGAGAAACAAACGGGACGTAGAAGGGGAACATTTTGTTCCTACTAAAGCCCTAAAACGTAAGGAGTAGTGTCATGGCTGAATGGAAAGAAGCAGAGGAAAACGTAACTGCTAAATTAGCAATACTGGATGGTCTTATTAAGAAGCATGAAGATCTTGATAAGAAGGTTACTGGTCAGGAAAATCTGACTCAGAAATTCAAACAGGAAATAGGTGATGCTCGTAAGTTATTCGAGGATTCAGTATCAAAAATTGGTGACGTAGATTCAGAGAAACTTAAAAAAGTTATTGACAAGTTTGATGAAATAGAGAAAAATATAGAAATAGAAGCTGGTAAAGCTACTAACGGGGTTGGCGCTGAAGCTAAACCTTCTGGACAAAAGAGTGACCTTACTCTTACTGAGGAACAAATAAAGAAGGCAGATGAAGTCTTCTTAAAGCTGTCGCCTGAGGAAAGAGTAATCATTAAATCTGATCCGGACAAAAGGACTAAGTTTCTGGAAGCAGCTATAATGGCTATTCCTGAGGTTCCCGAAAGTTTGTTTGACAAAGCACCGGAAGATGAAGGGCAAGTTAAGAATAACTTCTTAGAGCTCTTCGGTTTAACGAACAAGGATGCAAGTGTTGTAGGAGGAACCAAGCCAATGTCAAGTTCTGGATTTGCAAATGCAGACCCATTAGGCGGTAAGACTATATTAAATAAAAATAGTCGCAGGCTTATTGATGGTAAAATCCCAAGACCTAGCACCTCATAATTAGAAAATAAAGGAGATTGAAATGTACAGAGTAAGCTTACCTTACACAAGTAGGACTAGAGGTGTTGATGTTTTTGATGCGGATAATCTTTTCCGTCAAAGAGATCTTGACCCCAAACTAGACATGTTGAATAAAGATGACGGAACCCTGCTTAAAGCTTTGCAGTTGTGGAGCACGAAGGAACCGGCAGAACAAGCTGTTTACTACTGGGTAGAAGATGAGATTCTTCCTATTAAGACTCAGATCAATCTGGCCGCAGGTTATACAGCTACAGACACAAGTATTGTCGTTGATGACGCTCGCTTGTTTATCGTCAATTCTGAAGTCCATGTTCCTCGTACTCTCGAGAATATGCGAGTAACGGCTGTTACTTATTCAACAAATACCATCACTGTTACACGCGGTTGGAACGGAACTCCAGGTTCTGCTCTTGTTGACAATGACATACTGCTTGGCGGTATCGCGCATCTGCCTGAGCTTGGCGATGCTAATGATGGTACTGGTAGAGTGCCTGACACAGAGAAATTCAATTACTGCTCGTTCTTCTCGGAGAGCTTTAAGGTTTCTCATGTTCAGGATGTTGCCGCGATGGTTGAAGTCGGTATCGGTAGAGTTGCTACAGTGCAATGGGAAGTTATTAATAAGATGCTTGAGATCAAACGCAAGATCAATAAAGCTCTGCTCTTCCAGCACAGGGGTACTACGAGTACGGCAGACGGTACAATCTACTGTTCGCAGGGATTCATTCATTATGTAGATGACAATGTGTTGAACATTGGTGACGCTAATGAAAATCTGACATGGCCTATTCTTAGTGACTTCCTTGATCAGACTTTTGATCCTACTGCGAGTTCCTCTGAAAAGATGGTGAACTCAGGGCCGTACCTGTTTGGTGCTTGCCTAAGGATGTCAAGAGATATGTCTGCTCAGCCTGAGAAATACTTCCATCCTGAACTTCAGACTGACATGATTGATGTCGTAACTGAATCAGGCAATGTTGTGAAGTTTGCCAAGGACAAGAGAGGCTTTCCTGCGGAAGAGAATCTGGCAGGATGGGGTGTTGTTGTTGATATGGCGCATGCATTCTACAAAGAATACAAAGATCGTCCTGCTGTTTGGAAACAGGGTATACAGCCAGGAACATCGCATTACAGGCAGGATGAGTATTGGGGTAGTTTCTCACTGGAAGTACGTCATCCTTCTTGTCACGGATTCATTCGTGGCGCTGCAAAATCAATAGTGGATTAATTGAAAATGGATTACTTAATGCTTAACTATAAAAAGCTTAACTATAAAGGGTAATGAAATGACTACTAAAAATAAAGATGTAAGCATGTTTGACGAACCTCAGGTGGCTGATACCCCTGAGGAGGTCAAGGAGAATATCGTAGACGTAATAGAAGAGGAAACTGAAAAAACTGAATCTGTATCACAGGTTCCTGTTAAAGAAGAGGAAACGGTGAAGAAATCTAATACTGTTGTTTGGCAATTCAGGTACAAGAACTACACGCATATATTTAGCAAGTTGTTCGGGCCTGATAAAAAGCAATTAAAAGTGCTGGCGCGTAACTGGAGGTATCCGCTTGATCTTGATGATCCCGAGGATAAGGCAGTTCACGAAGAGCTTTTAAAAAGTCAACAGAAGGATTCAGATTTCTGGATGATTCGAAAAGTCAACAGGGGAAAAGATAAGATTAAGGACAGGTCTCAAACTCTGAAGAAGTTGTTGGACATGAGTCATGATCAACTCATGACGTTTTTCACTTCTGACGAGCTTGTAGAAATGGGATTGTTTCCTCCTGTACCGTCTAAAGAAGAACTAATAATGGCGATAGTAGATTCCAAAAAACTTACTGCCAAGGAGGATTAAATGAAGAATACAATTACACTTATAACATCAATCATAATCGGAACTGCTGTATGTGTTATGGCTACAGACTATGCAGATGTAACGGGTACTGACAAGAATCGTCTTATTTATGAGATGAGAGATAATCAGTCAGGGCTTGCTAACGGAACGCGCACATTGGCAAACGGGCTTACTATCACCGGAACAATTACTGCAACATCCTTGGCTGGATCAGTTGCTGCTAGTGGTGATGTGGTGCTATCAGCTACAAGTGATTTGAGGTTTACGCCTTCAACGTCAGCGCCTAATAATGCTACTATTATAACAAACTTAAGTTCGTATATTGTAGTAACTCCAGGTGGAGCCGCAAATGGATATACAAATACTTGCACATTGGCTAATGCTAGTGCGTCAGGACAGTGGCTTATTATAGCTGTAGATTCAGCAGCAACAAATCTTTTAGGTTTGGCTGATTCAGGTAATCTTAAACTAAGCGCGGCTTTTGCTGGTGATGGTGATGATACAATTAGTCTTATAAGCGTTGATACGAATTGGGTAGAAACTTCAAGATCGTCTAACTAGAAAAATAAAAAAGGAGAATTATTATGGATACACTTATTAATCAAATGCCAGCAAGGACTGCTAACTTAGAGCTTGGCGATGCAAAGAACCCTCTTATGAGGTTGAAATGGAACGATAAATCCAAAACAGCAGGAAGCGAATATCAGTACGCGTCTATTACAATTGACGAAACTGGTAGTACAGCAAGTAAACTGATTGTGCTTATTAATATAGGCGCGAGCTCTAGCGATTATAACCAGTATCAGTTTTCTGCTTATGCTACAGGCATAACAGATCCTAGTGCTATAGACGCAAGTCCTACGCATACGCAATGTACAACTCTTGGCGCTATGATCGCGGCAATCAATCTGCTTCAGGATAGTGACATTGGACTATGGGCTACACGCCTTCATGCTCCTGCCGATTACTCGATTGATACTGATGACTTCATTGCTCTTGCTGAGACTCGCTTGAGCCCTAACTTTACTGAGTATCTATATAAAGATGCCAGCGAAGTTCTGACAAGCGCATTTAGGCTTGGAGTTCCTGGAAGTATCAACGGTCTTGTTGGTAATGGCAAACTGAAGCTTGTACAGATCGAAGGTTATGTAGACTCAAATAGTGATACTGACTGTGAGCTTAAACTCTCATATGATCCTAGCGAGACAAGCGCCTCTGACGAGAAAGAACTTGGCTTTACGCGTAAAGTTCCAGATGCTTCTTGGACTACGCTGTGGGACTTCACGAAGCGTCCTATTACGCTCAATGGTCCTGTCTTGATAGAGATCACATCAACTAGCTCTATGGCTGTTGGTGCGAAGATCATGGTGGTGTACGAGCAAGCAGAGGTTTAGATTACAAAGAGTTCAAAGGTGGGGTCATTAACAGGCCCTACCTTTACTCGCAGGAGGAATAATGAAGAAAATTTTATATAGCGCAATAATTCTATTTACCGCAGGATATATATATGCCGCCTCCGAAAGAAGGGAATATGCTGTTAATATATCTCCTGGTGAGTTATATTTTCTTGAGATAAAGAACGTAGTAGGTGGTACTTATACTTTTACCAATAATGTTGATTACATGTGGTATCCTGAAAGAATAGAGTCTTGGTATGCGTCAACAACTACAAGCACTAATTCTCTCGCTCACGTAATGAAACATGTCGAAAATAAGTATCTTGATTCTCAGGTAGTTACCAATGACTTTGGGAATGTAGAAACAAACTATCTACATGTTCTTACTAATACCGTTACTACTTATGTGACGAATACTATATGCACTTGGACCAACACTGATACATATAGCTCTGCTGATGTAGATGACACTTTTGGTCATTTCATACAGAAGGGTGATATTCTTGTGTTTAGTTTTAGTAATACAAGCTCAGCATGGTTGAGGTATACTGGAAGGAGGTAATGATGCGTAAGGATCTTAAGGTCTTAACGTGCCTCCTTATAGCGAGTGCTTCAGTATCTTATTCTGCTGTCCCTCGCATACCGATCACTCTCAATTTCGAGAGGCATGATGTTCAATTCAATGTAAATACAAAAGTTGGGAATACTCCTAATATATATGCAACAGTCTATCAAGGAACTAATAAATGGGATGCAACCGGTTGGACTGCTCTATTCAAATATGGCAAGAATGAAAATTCAGATTCTATGGTTGAAATAGCAGGTACTGTAAGCGGTAGTACTGTGTCCTTTCAGGCTGTATCAAATTCATTTGCTATACCTGTGCAAGGATGGTATGCATCTGTGCTTTTCTCCACTAATGGTTATGTAATTTCACAGGCTGACGGAAAGGTAAATGTAGCAAGAGCGCCTGAGGTGGATGCAGGAACATTGAATAAGACGTATGCTATAGACGGTGGGCTGTATAGCTTTACTGGCGCTTTTACAAATTGGCCTTTTATATCCACTGACCTAGGGACTGCATTTGGTGATGTTCTTTGGTACAACGGAACAAACTTTTTAGTTCTCGCGGCAGGGACAAATGGTCAGGTTTTATCAACAGGTGGAACCGTGGCAACACCATCATGGGTAGATAATAGTTTCTCATCACTTACAACAAACGTCTTTCTTAAGTCTGACGCTTCCTACGATCTAGGCACAAAGAATTTATCCGGTGTTGCTGTATTCACGGCAGACAATGGCACGTTTACGGGCAACTTAACGGTTGACGGCAATACATATGTTCAGACTCCTACGGTTTCAAGTAACGCTACAACCAAAGCATATGTGGACGCAGGTACAGGCCAAACCAACGTCTTTTTCAAATCCGATGCGGCGTATAATTTTGGAAATAAAGTTGTCGGGGGGATACAGTCGCTAACGTCCGGTGATTATAC
>Ga0075125_10000942_pt1 | contig 13581 bp, 12 predicted proteins | sample AntAceMetag02UKN_FD_69810 | JGI IMG/M metagenome (GOLD analysis project Ga0075125, IMG submission 69810) | Saline lake microbial communities from Ace Lake, Antarctica - Antarctic Ace Lake Metagenome 02UKN | ecosystem: Environmental > Aquatic > Non-marine Saline and Alkaline > Saline | place... | reverse complement strand
CCGTCGGTTAAACAAGTAACAGGGCTAAACAACCAACTAGTGTATCCACTATATTCAGTTGATGAAGCTAAATCCACAATACTTGAAAAAGAATCTAAAGTAAATCCATAGCCTCCATATGCTTGTCCCGAAACCTCAGCACCGTCAGCAGTTCTCCAGTCTCTAATTAATAATGACTCAGAAGATTCTACAGTAATATTAAATGCATTAACAGTTACAGTATCAGATACCGTAAACCATGCATAAGTTGAACCTATTGTCGCGATCAATGCAAATACCAGTACGATTGCAGACATAATAACTTTTGTTTTTAATGTTTTCATTTCTTTTCTCCTTTTATTTTTTTTATATTTTTTTTACTCGTGTTAAAACCATCAGTTTGTATAGACATCAGTTACAGAGAACTGCATATCTAATTTTACGCCACCACCCATTAAAGCCATTGTGTGATCAGCGTCTTCTCCTTCGTACCAAATAATAACTGTTACTTTAACAATATCTCCTGGTTTGAAGTCAGTGAATTCTTGATACATAACCTCTGTTGGACTATAAAATGCTTCGGTAAGTGGTTCTAATTCTCCGGGTGCGGTTCCATTTTCTGATTGCCTATCAGCGTATGTTGTGCCAATACCATCAAATACTATTCGAACCCTTATTACATTTTCAGCACCTAATGATGAAGAAATCATATTCATACTTGCACTCATATCTACAGCTACATCTCCAGCATTTTCTACATAAAATGTATACACGATATATGAATATCCATTATTTTGTCCATCTACTAGTGATAATTCTTCATCTGTTGGTATACATACTGAACTTCCCAGCGGAAAATCCGTATATTCCGTTCCGCAATATGAAGTCATACCCGTTGAATCTTCAACTTTATCGGAAATTAGTCTTGCTGTAAACTCTTTAGCAATGTGATCTTCATACAATGTGATACCTGCGTTTTGTGCCGGTCTATCAACAGTGAATGTGAAGTTCCCAACTACTTCCCCATAATATGAAATTGCAAATATTAGAAATGTTAATATGGCGCTTATCATAATGCCAAATCGACTCGCTTTAGCTACTCTAGCGTGCCGTGATGCGGTTATGACTCGCTCTGCTAATCTTATCTTTTGGCTCATACCATAAGTCGACCCCCATTTCTATATATAATAGCTTTTTCACTTAGTTATTAATTATACACATTTTAAGTAATAAAAAAAGCCATCATCTAGATTTCCTGCATTTTTTTAATTCTCTTTGTGCACAAAAGAAGAAATAAAAAAATGCCCTCATCTTTTAAAAGATAACGGCAACTGGCTACCATCCGAAGAAGGCCCTATAGCTTTGCGTCACTAACTTTCGTCAGCTTTGCTATTTACAACGTAAGTATATAATAGTCAAGCGCCTTAGTGTTCTTTTCTTTTTTTTATAAATGAAAAAGGGACAATTTGTCGCAAAATAGCCCCTTTTTCATCTTTAAAAATATTAGGATATTGAGAAAAAATGGTGAGATTTATAATTGCACGTCAATATTTTTTTATTATCAGTATCACTATATTACATAATTTGTGTCTTTAACTAGGAAGAATCCTGTTATTAAACTTGTAAAAATTAATGGATTTTCATACATCGAAGCATGTCCTACCCCAGGAAGTTTAATCCAATGTGAATTTTTTATATTTTTACTTAAATATTCTTGATCTTGAACTGGTGTTAACGTATCTTGTTCAGCTGAGACGATCATAACCGGTACAGTTATGTTTTTAAGTTTGTCCCTTACATCATAAGGTTCAGCTGATATAGTAAGTCGTTCCATAGCATCTAAGAACTCAGGATTTGAAAACACTGGTTTTAATGTGATTTCTCTAGCTCTCATCCATTCAATTTTTTCTTCATAATACTTTTCAGAATATATTACTGGAATAGCTATTTTGTAATAAAGTTCTGGATTCCTTGTTCTACCGGCTATATTCCAACCATCACCGATATCTTTTAGCCAAGATGAAGTATATGCAGTTGAGTTGAATAACAGTAACCGTTCAACATACTTTTGATGTTTGCAGGCAAATGCAAGTGCTGCATTTCCTCCATAAGATATACCTACTATATTTATTTTATCTATATTTAAATAATCAAATAAATCTCTTAAAGTATCAATTTGTAAATCATGTGTATAAGTTTCCCCGGGTAATTTTGTTGATTGTCCTTGATCAAAGAAATCCATTCTTAATACTTGAAAATTCTCTTTTAAGGTATTTATAAATGGAACCCAAGATTTCGTTGACATCATTATTCCGTTAAGAATAACTAACTTAGGTTTTGATGCATCTCCATCTAATTGGTAAAATATTTCTTTACCGTTTGTTTTAAAAATGCTCATGAATAAAACCTTCTTTTAAAGCTTCTTTCATTAGTTGTTCTCTGAATTTAGGATGAGCTATAGAAATAAGCAATTTAGCCCTTTCCCTTAGATTTGTTCCTCTTAAACAAACAACACCATATTCCGTAACAACATAGTCAACATCGTTTCTAGATAATGATACACCAGCGCCACTTTTAAGTGTAGAAACAATTTTAGAAACTTCTTCTTTAACTCCAGTTTCTCTATTTCTTACCATAGCTGTTGAATATAATGTTATAAATGATTTACCATTCTTAGAATCTACAGCGCCTATAGCTGTATCACTTTGTCCACCTGTTCCTGAGAACAGTCTTGTACCAAGTGATTCAGAACAGCATTGTCCAGTAAGGTCAACTTCTATTGTTGAGTTAATTGATACTTGATTATCATTTAACTTTATAACTGATGGGTCATTAACATATTGACCTTTTAAAATCATTACTGCTGGATTATGATCGATATATTCATACATTTCTTTTGTGCCTAGAGCGAAACAGCAAACTACTTTTCCTTTGTGAAGAGTTTTCTTTTTACCATTAATAACTCCGGCTTTCATTAACTCAACCATTCCACTAGTGAACATCTCAGTATGTATTCCTAGGTCTTTTTTGTTAAATAATCGTTTTGAAACAGCATTTGGAACGCCACCAATACCTAATTGAATACAATCTCCATCATTGATAAGATCAGCAATGAAATCACCTATTTTAATATCTTTTTCATTAGGTTCAAGATTAGGAATCATTGGAGGTTCATAATCTGTTTTAACTAGATAATCAACGTCTAGAACACTTACTTCCATATCTCCGTATGTAACAGGAAACTTATCATTTACTTCTAAAACAACGATATCAGCTTGTTCCAATATTTCTTTTTCATAAATATTAGATAAAGACAAAGAAATAAAACCATGTTTATCCGGCGGTGTAGCTGCTGTAATAAAGATATCTACTTTTTTATAGTCTAAGCGTTTTTTTCCTGCAAAATGAAGATTGTTAGGAATATACGCGATATTTCCATGTTTATGTGCTTTTCTTAGAACAGGAGTATAAAACCATCCATCTAAGAAGAATGAGTCTCTATATTTCTCATCCATAAAGAATTCTGATGGAGCAAATGGTAAACAGTTATCTACTGTAACATTCTTTACTCTACTAGCTGCTTTATGTAAATGAGTCATGAATTCTTGTGGTTCAGCTGCTGCGGAACCCACAACAATATGCATATCACTTTTTACTAAATCGATGATTTCATCGATCTTTACATATTTATGATTTTTCAATTTTGGCCTCCTAAAATGTAGACAAGTATTGGGAGGGAATCTCCCCTCCCAAGTTGCCTTATTGCTTAATTAAATAATTTATTATTCGTTTGCTTCTATTTCTTCTAGTGTTTGGATAGGTTGCATTACTCCAAATGTTTCTAAAACGAAATCTGTTTCAGTAACATCTGTAGTTGCAGGATTATCCCCTAATGAGAATGAATATTGAAGTAGTGACATTGAAGCTATTCCCCAACGCATTCCATCAGAGAAGTCAACAGTACCACCCATAGGGATGTCAATTGCTCCATCTTCCATAGCTGCAATATAGTTTTCCCAAGTTAATGGATTACCATTTGCTTCTACTCTTGTTAAACCTTCTACAAATACTCTAGCTGCGATATAGCCAGCGATAGCAAATGAGTTAGTTGCGTAAGCAGCTTTTTCTTCAACTGTTAAATCAGTATTATTAAGGCATGCTACATAATCAGCTACACCTGCTTGACCAGCTTCTGAAAATACGTCAACCCATGCGTTTGTATAGATTGAACGATTTACATTATATTGTGTATGGTCAACTGCTGTGATATCAGCGTTTACATATGAAGTGAATACAGGAACTAATAATTCTTGGTCATACATAGAAGTTAATGTATAAGCGAAAGGCCCTTGATTCATTGCTAAGACTACAGTTGAAACACCGTAAGCTTTTAATAATTGAACTGCTGTATCTACAGTAGCTTCTGTAACTGCTATATGGAATACTCTGTTATCAGCAACACTCATAGCTGCTAATTCTGTATCAATACCAGCTTTGATTGAGTTACCAACATCGTCATTAGTATAAAGAACACCAATAAGAGCGTCATCTGCTAATGCAGCGTCTCCGTCAACTCCATAAATATCTTCAGTTAATGCACGAGCAGTCATAATTCTACCATCTGTTAAATAGATAGGTTGAACTGCCATTACAGGATTACCTAAAGATTCTTCAAAGTATAATGAGTTAATACCTGTTGCTGCATAAACCATTGGGATACCTTTAGTTTGAATGTAATCAATTGTAGCCCCAACAGTTGGCGTTCCGAAATGTCCAACTAATGCGAATACTTCGTCATCTTCAACTAAAGTTTCTGTGTAAGTAATACCTAGAGCTGCATCAAATTGATCATCATAATGTATCAATTCAAGCATTCTTCCATCAATACCACCTGCGTCGTTTACTTCTTTAAACACGGCTTCAATACCAATGTTGAAAGGTACACCAACTATTGCAAAGTAACCAGTTGTTGCTGCAGTGTTACCAACTGTAATAGTTGTGTCTGTAACACCTTGTGCTAATTCAACAGCAGCTGTTTGTGTAGCTGTTGTTGCTGTTGTTGCTGTAGTTTCTTCGCCGCATCCTACGAATGCAACTGCAAAGATTACTAATGTAAACATTAATACAAATTTTTTCATAAAAAATATTCTCCTTTATTTTTTTATTTTTTCTTTCTATAATTAACCAGCATCTTTCAAGTCTGGCTATTATCTAAAATTAACCGCCTAAATAGGCTTTTACTAACTGATCATCTTTAAGTAATTCTTTTGATGTACCTTCGGATTTTACTTTTCCTAATTCAAGTACATATACATAATCAGCTATTTTTAATGTTTGGTAAGCATTTTGTTCTACTATAAGAATAGTAGTTCCTCGTTCTTTGATTTGTTGAATTTTTTCAAATATTTCTTTTACAATAAGTGGTGCTAATCCTAATGAAGGTTCATCAAGAAGTAATAGTTTCGGTCTACCCATTAAAGCTCTACCGATAGCTAACATTTGTTGTTCTCCACCAGATAAAGTTGAAGCTTGTTGTTTTTTTCTTTCTTTTAATACTGGAAACAATACATAAACTTCTTTTAATTTTTCTTTCTTAAGTTGACTTGCACTTCTTCTTGTTTTAGTAATATTTCCTTCTTCATCTTTTGTCTCAACTACTATTGACTTAACAGAATATGCTCCTACCATTAAGTTTTCTTCAACAGTTAAACCGTTTAGAATTAATCGGCCTTCTGGAGATTGAATAATACCTCGAGCAGCTAATTTATATGGCTCAATGTTAGTTATTTTTTCACCTTTAAACAAGATTTCTCCACTAGCGGCTTTAACTATTCCGTTAACAGTCCTAATAGTTGATGTTTTACCAGCACCATTAGCTCCTAAGATAGCAACAATAGTACCCTCTTCTACATTTAAATTAATTCCTTTAATCGCTCTAATTATCCCATAATCAACGATTAAGTTATTTACTTCTAATATTTTAGCCATTTTATTCACCACCTAAATAGGCTTCTCTAACAACTTTACTACTTTGAATTTCTTTAGGTGTTCCAATTGCTAACTTCTTACCAAATGAAATCGCACAAACTGTATCACATATTTCCATTACAAGAGTCATATCATGTTCAACTAAGAAAATAGTTGTTTTGTAATCATCTCTAATTTTGCGAATTGTTTTTACTAAGGCCTCTGTCTCAGCATCGTTCAATCCAGCTGCAGGTTCATCTAATATAATCAAATTAGGATTAACCATTAATGTTCTAGCTAATTCAATTTTCTTTAAGGTACCATAAGGTAATCCCATAGGATATTGATAAGCGTATTGGAATAAATCTAAATCCTCTAATATTTTTTGAGCTTTCATTTTCATTACAACTTCTTCTTGTCTAAGAAGCCTTGAGTTGAATAGATGTCCAAAGAATCCTGAACGATATTCAGTATGACCAGCTACTAAAAGATTTTCTAAAATATTTAATTCCCAAATCATTTCTACATTTTGAAATGTTCTTGCTATACCTTCTTTAATGATATTATGAACTACAATTCCATTTAAATCGGTTATATCATTTAATTTGTTTTTAAAGTGCATTTCACCAAAAGTTGGTTTATAAAAACGAGTAATGCAATTAAACACAGTTGTTTTACCAGCACCATTAGGGCCAATTAATCCGAAGATTTCTCCTTCTTTAACAGAAAAACTTAAATCGTCAACTGCTTTTAATCCACCAAAATTCATTGATAAGTGATCTAATCTTAATAATTCCCCATCTTCAAGAATGCCATTGTCAACTTTTACTTCTAAAGTTTGAAGTTGTTTCTTTATAGCAACAATTTTTGTTTCATAATTTTTTATTACTTCATCTGTTTTAGAAACAAATTTTTCAAGTTTAGTACTGTAATTATTAGTAGATAGGTTTTTCTTTTCTAAATAAGAATTTTTGATTTCTTGATATTTAACTTCTAATCCTTCTTTTTCAGTCTCATCTAAACTTTTAGGATAAAACTTACTTTTAATTTCTTCCAATAAATCATTTTTCTCATTTTCTAATTTACCAAGCTCTTCGCCAGCACTAATATTTTTTCTTTTTAGTGTTTGAACCAAAGCTCTTTTTTTCCAATGATACTTGTGTTCAATGTGTTTATTTTCAGTTTCAAATTCTTGGGCTAAAAACTCGGATTTAATACCTAAAGAAATATCATAAGATAATAAATCATTTTTCATTTTCAAGTTCATCATTACACATTTATTATTGTACTTTTCGTCAATTTCCTTTTTCTTAATAGGAAGGTAGTTCTTATTGAAATCTAGTTTTATTTCATGACTTGTTAGTCTTTTTTCCAAATACCAGAGTTTAACTTTATTCAGGATCGTCGCCATAAATATACGCCCTCCTTTTTTTCTTCCATTGCTGGGTCTTCAACTTAATTTGATGTCCAATTGAACCTATCAATCTAATAAGACCTCCAGGATAGAACATAATTACCGCAATGATTAATAAACCATTGAATACCACACTAATAGCTGGGTTTTGCACAAAAAGAGGTATTTGCTGCAAGACAGCAAGATTAAGTCCAAAGATCATAAATGTTCCTAGAACTATACCATAAATTGATTGAGCCCCACCAACGATAACTGCAGCCAAAATATTTAAGGAAAATGCTAAACTCCATGAAGATGGAATTGAAAATCCAATATATGTCATATACATTACACCACCAAGTAGTGCATAAACTGTTGATGTAATAAATGCTAATAATCTGTATTTAAAAATACTAACTCCCAATGCTTGAGCTGCAGATTGTGAGTTTCTCATTGCGAGTAGGGCTCTACCAGTTGGGCTTTTCATTAGGTTCAAAGTAATAATCATCATAAACAACATAATCACCGCTATTGCAATGAATATGGTATTGTGATTAACCTGGATAGCATCGTTAAATAATACAATACCATCAAGGCTTAAACCATTTGTTCCATTTGTTATTGTAGTTGCGTTCTTAAATACTTCATTTAAAATTTCTGATAAACCTAAGGTAATAATCGCAAGATACATTCCTTCAATTCTTAAGGAAATGAATCCTACTATTGCACCAATAATTATTGCGCCAAGAATAGTTATTATAATAATCAAAAATATTGACATTTCGTGTTGATTAGTAAAATATCCTACTACATATGTACCTATCCCAACAAATCCGGCAGTACCTAGGGATGCCATTCCTCCATACCCCAATAAGACACTAAATCCTAATGCAATAATAATATAAATCATTGTATATCCAAATGCTCTTAGTAACGCTACCGGAATATCTAAGCCAGATACTCTTAATAGTTGTACAATTAACATTAAGAATGTAATAATTACAAATCCAAAGTATGGATGATGTTTAATGGCGCTAAATTTTGCTTTTCTATCAGCGCTCATTTTATTTTGATATATCATCGTCTACACCTTCTTCGCTACTTGTTTTCCAAATAAACCAAGTGGCTTAAATAGTACAATAACAAGTATGATTCCATATACAACTGCATTTTCCCAACCGAGAACTACAAACGATAATAATCCAGTTAAAACTGGAATTATAAAACTGGCTACTAGTGGTCCAATAAATGATCCAAAACCGCCTAAAATTGCTGCCATGAATCCGTTAACTTGAGTCGAAGTCATTAAACCAACTCCTACTGATGATGTGTTTGGTGCCCAAAAAACAGCCGCCATTCCACCTATTAATCCGGCAATACCCCAGCTTAGTGCAGTAATAACCTTTGTATTAACACCCATCATACTAGCAACTGTTTCACTTGAAGCTGTTGCTCTCACGCCTAATCCCCACTTAGTTAATTTAAGCGCAGCAAATAATGTACCTAATACAACAACTGTAAGAATTAAAGCTAATAATGCATTTTGGGTTATGTAAAGATCTAGACCAAATAAATTAAAATTTATATTGTCTCCATATAGCATTTTAGGAATGCTCATAGGAATCGATCCAAAAATTAACGGAATTGATCCTGCAAAAACCAAAACTAATCCCATTGTAATCATTTGTTTACCAACAACAGAAGGCATCTTAGAGTTTCTAATTATAAATACATCGACACAAACTGATATTAAGAAAGCTACTAATGCTCCTCCGAGCACAGCAAGTAAAACCATTACAGTATTACCCATATTAGTATAAGTAGCTACAAAATAAATTATTAACTTTGCTGCTACAAACGCTCCAAATTCAGCTATCGAACCTTGAGCAAAGTTCGCTGTATTAGAAGTTTTAAAAACTAAAACAATTGCTGTAGTTGCTAAAGCTAACACACAAATATACAATGTTCTGTTCACAATATTTTGCGCATAAAGTTCTGGAGGATTAATCACATCAGGTATCAAAGTATACAACTTAAAAAATAAGAATAACAACCCTAATACCACAGATATATTCAGCAAGATACTTTTTGCTTTCGTTTTATTTTGAAGTTTTTTAAATACTGTTACATTGAGAATAAAATAAATAACAATCAATGCCAGTAAAAACAAGATAATACTTTTCCAAAATCCTTCAGTTTGAAACATTAAGCTTCACCCCACTTAATAATGTTAGCTGCCCATACATAACCGATTCCGGCCGCTATCATACATACCACTGATCCTTCTTTCACCTTCTTTTGTTGTAATGCTAGATGTAAAGATAAAATTTGATCCACTTGGCCAATATGTCCGTACTCTTCTAAGTAAATTGTTTGATCTTCTGTAAGTCCTAATGTTTGTAACATGCCATTATGACCACTTCTCTTCATGTGTAATATTGCTAAATAGTCAATATCTTTTCTTTCATAGTTTGATTTTTCTAATGCTTTATCAATACACGCAAACCAATTTGGCATTGATACTTCATTTAATCTTTTTTTCATTTTTACAGGATCCATCAATCTTAGAGATTTTCTAGATTCTTCCAGATTTTCATGTGTGATAGGAACTTCCGTACCACCAATTTCTACACCAGCTGTTCTTGATAAAGACCCGTCAGCTATAATATGTGAACCTAATAAAAGGTTTCTATTATAGTTTTTCTTTAAAATTAGTGCTCCAGCTCCTGCGCCTAAGTTATACATCATTGACATATCCTTGTCTGCATAATCAACGAAGTCACAATTTCTGTACCCTCCAACTACCATAATAACATTAATTTCATCATCTGCAATCAACATATCCTTTGCCATTTTCATCGCGGATACTGTAGTACAACAACGATTCGCTACATCTATCCCCCATGCATTTACGGCTCCGATTTTGTCTTGAATATACAAAGCGGATGTAGTTAATGGATACTCTTTCCATTCTTCTCCAACACAGATAATAACATCTATGTCTTTGGGATCAATTTTGGTATTCTTTAAAACGTCTAGTCCAGCTTTGACACCCATTTCCTGAGTCCCATCTCCAGGTCCTGGAGTAGTTTTAGTTTTGATACCTAATTTTTTGTACACTGCTTCTTCAGCCCAAACTCCGTTTGTTCTCTCGCTGATTTCTTTAGCAGTTACTTTGTGTGCTGGCACATAAATTCCTGTACCAACAATTCCTACGTTTGGTTTGTTCATATTCTCACGCTTTCTGTAATATTTATTTAGAATCTCATTCCTCCATCAACTTGAAGAGTTTGACCAGTAATGTATGATGATTCACTACTAGCTAAGAATAATACAACTTTTGCAATTTCTTCAGGTTGACCCAATCTTTTAAGCATCGTCATGCTTGCAAATTTGTCTAATAAATCTTGAGGAACAGTCTTTAATATGTCTGTCATAGTGTATCCTGGAGCAATAGCATTCACTCTTACAGGAATTCCTTTACGAGCAAATTCTTTAGCCCATGTTTTTGTTAAGCCAATCATTCCAGCTTTGGTAGCTGCATAGTTAGCTTGACCAATATTACCAAATATTCCTACTACAGAAGAAATATTAATAATAGATCCTCCGCCAATAGTTTCCATTTGTGGTCCAATATATCTTACAAGGTTAAATACACCTTTTAAGTTAACGTCTAATACAAGATTCCATTGATCATCAGTCATTTTTCTTGTCATTGAATCTCTAGTGATACCTGCGTTGTTAACTAAGATATCGATTTTTCCATATTTTTCTATTGCATCATCAAAGAATACTTTACAGCCTTCTGAATCAGCTACGTTTAATTTATAGTAAAAAACATTTTCCATTTTATAAGTCATTTCGCCCATATCACAAGCAATAACTTTTGCACCTTGTTGAGCCATTTGTTTACAGACTTCCATTCCAATACCTTTAGCTCCACCAGTTACAACAGCAACTTTACCTTCTAATTTCATATACACTTCCTACTTTCTTTTTAAAATTAAAGCAGTTCCCATACCGCCACCGATACATAAACTAGCTAAACCAAATTTGTTATCTCTTTTTACCATTTCATGTAATAAAGTAACAACAATTCTATTCCCTGAAGTTCCTACTGGATGTCCTAATGCAATAGCTCCACCATTAACATTAGTTCTTTCAAATATTTCATCCATTGTTAAATCATGTTCTTCAGCCAATTCAGTAACAACACCGATTGATTGTGAAGCAAAAGCTTCATTCAATTCAATAAGTTCCATTTCTGATAAATTCATGTTCGCTTTCTTTAAAACATCTCTAATAGCCGGTATTGGTCCTAGCCCCATTACATTTGGGTCTACTCCGCCTTGTCCTATTTCAATAACTTCGGCAATAACTTCTAAGTTATGTTTTTTAACCATTTCTTCATTCGCTAAAATAACAAACGAAACACCATCATTGATTCCAGATGAATTTCCTGCTGTTACAGAACCGCCTTTAAGAAATGCAGGTCTTAACTTTGCTAATATTTCTGGAGTTGTTTTTCTGTTTGGATGTTCATCCGTATCAAAAATAATAACTCCTTTTCTTGTCTTTATCTCTATTGGCGTAATTTCATCTTTGAATTTTCCAGCATCAATAGCTGCAATTGCTCTTTTTTGTGAAGTATAAGAAAAATTATCTTGTGCTTCTCTAGATATATTATGCTTAGAAGCAATGTTTTCTGCAGTAATACCCATATGCATTTGTCCAAATGCATCTGTTAAAGCATCATCAATCAAATGGTCTTTAACTGTAAAATCACCAAATTTTATTCCTGTTCTTGATTTCGCAGGAATTAAATACGGAGCGGATGACATTGATTCTGCGCCACCAGTTACTACTAATTTTGAAAATCCAGATTGGATTCCCATGAAACCGTTCATAATGGCTTTCATTCCACTCCCACACACCATATTCAATGAATAGGCCGGAACACTATCAGGAATCCCGGATCCTATAGAAATTTGTCTTGCAATACCTTGTCCGATCCCCGCAGGTAAAATGTTACCTACGATTACTTCCGATATTTCACTTTTTGGAATTTTAACGTCTTCCAACAATTTTGATAAAACCTGAACACCCATATCTTTGGGATGTACACTCTTTAACGCGCCTAAAAAAGAACCAATGGGGCTCCTTTTTGCTCCAACAATAAATACTTTTTCTTTCACTTTTATCCTCCCGAGATTTTTTTGGTCTTTATTACATGAATTTTTATTCATATTTTTACTATATTTTAGCTATTTTTAGCCGAATTGTCAAGTGCTTTCAAGAAATAAATATATTTTCATCACACAATATTCTTATCTATTTCTAGGCCCATTTTCATATTTGGCCTAGATGTAGCGATATTCTATTATCGTTTATGAACATATAGTTTTATAAGACAAAATATGAAATTCAATTCATATGAATTACTTTTCATAATTCGCTTGTTTTTTTGAAAATCATAATATACAATGATTATGGTGATATAATGAAAAATTTAAATTGTCGACCGCCTAAAACTAAGGTGGGAGAGAGGTCTTTTAAAAAGATTATTAAGGCTGGTAAAACACTGTTTGCAAAAGATGGATATCAAAGCACGTCTATCAATCACATTATAGCTAAAGCTAAAGTAGCTGCGGGTACTTTTTATATTTACTTCGACAACAAACGCGCACTTTATCTATATTTGTTAAATGAATACAGTGTAAATATTAGAGAAGCATCAACCTTAGCAACTGAAGGATATAATACTAGATTTGAAATTGAGAGAGAAGGATTAAGAGCGTTTATACATTACGCAAACAGAGATCCACTTTCATACAAGATAATTTGGGAATCTCTTTTTGTTGATTATAAGATTTTTAAAGATTATTACGTATCGTTTGCACAATCATACATTCATCATTTAAAACAACATGTCGAATCAGGAGAAATTAGGGATGATATCGATTTAGAAACAACCGCATATGTACTTATGGGTGTTTCTAATTTTGTTGGTTTACAAGTCATCTTTAAAGAAGGCGCCGATGAGATTGATATTGATTTTATTGTGGATGAGACTATGAAAGTATTGCATAGTGGAATGTTTAAAAAATAAAGGAGCAAATTTATAAAGTGGACCCTATGTCAAGGACATGTTAAAAAAAGGCATGTAATGATTTAATGAATTTAATTATTTAAGGTGTTAATTCCCTAAGGGGGATTACACCTTTTTGTTTTGTAATTAATAT
>Ga0075125_10000939_pt1 | contig 13609 bp, 18 predicted proteins | sample AntAceMetag02UKN_FD_69810 | JGI IMG/M metagenome (GOLD analysis project Ga0075125, IMG submission 69810) | Saline lake microbial communities from Ace Lake, Antarctica - Antarctic Ace Lake Metagenome 02UKN | ecosystem: Environmental > Aquatic > Non-marine Saline and Alkaline > Saline | place... | reverse complement strand
ATATTTTTTTTCTTTTAATAATTGTTTTGCCTCTGACATGTTTGTGTCAATTTCATGATAACTTATTAATCTTTTACATACTTCTTTTAATGAATTAAAAATATCGTCAGTAAAATAATATCCTACTTGTGTATCAATTATTTTGTATCTCATAATGTTTATGTTTAACATTTATTAATTAAGGATTGACTTTAAACTCTTATTTTTAGCCTTTAATACCATTTTTGCCGCTTCTAATCGTATGTTGTCGTCACTTGTATTTAAAAAACTTGCTACTGGACTACTTAATGCTTTTACCATTGCGTTAAGTATACTTTTGTGTTTTTTACTGTATATCTTAACATAGGCTTTTAAAGTTATTTTATCCATATCATTTTCTTAACATTTATTAATTAAGAGTGACTTTAAACTCTTATTGTTGGCAATTATATGTATAACGGCCAACCATAAAGGTTTAAATTACTTTATTTAGTTTTTATGATATTGAAACGATAATTTTTACCGCAAGCCTCACAAGTTTTACCATAATAATCTTTTAACTCTTCCAATTTGGCATATGCTCTTAAATCCTCACCTTCCAAGTCCCACACAAAAGTCTCATACGTTTCACAGTCACATTCTACTTGTATTGCATGTCACGACTTTTTACTTGTTTTGTTATCCATAATAATTATGTTTAACATTTTATTAATTAACAACTGTTGTTGTTGCCATATTTATATTATATCATACTTCTTGCTATTGTCAATAGTAAAAAGTGGATAACTTTATTACATACCTTCAATACTACTCTTTTATAGTTATATAACTTGTATCTTATCAACTAAAAACATAAACAGTAAATATTTACCGTTTTATAATAAAATAAACTTGACTAAAACTCTTAAAATGTTATAATATAGGTAACTAAAAAGCTATCAACAACTTGAAAAAACGGACGGTTTAATAATAAATTTATAATAGTAATATAACATATGGCTATATTCACAACACTTTACAAAAAAAAACAATTACTAAAATATCTCCGGGGAGTTAAGGAATTAATCATTAGTAATAACAGTATATATATTATAAATCAAGCAACGGAGAAATTACACGTTAACTCAAAACTGCTTGAGCAAAGCATAAAGGCTTGAAACCAAGAAAAGGGCATAAACACTAGGACTTTGAACACTATCAACTCACTTTACAGTGATATTTTAGACCTTCTTGAGGGCCGTTTACTACATCTTGGACTCACTAACAAGATAAACTCTACTATTACGCAATTTACACTTAAAAACATATATAACTGGAAGGATAAACAAGTTATTGAAAGCAAGAACATAAATATTGAATTAAACACACTGTTTAATGAGGTTTTACACGATAACAATGATATATTACAACAACCTACAACACCCACCAGAGGCTCTACAATGCCCATTAAGGCTACTAAAAGTGTAGGTGGGCCTATTACTACCGGTAAAGGTACTCCGACAGTTAAAAAGCACAAGAGTAAAAAGGTAGTTAAAGTTAAGATTAAGCCAATAACAGTGTTTAACACTGACTTTATCAAGAGAACAACCCCCCATACACCAAAGTAGGCGGGTAGGTAAATGTATATAACCATGCCCAATACTAGCTTATTTCATTTTCACTAATTCAATTTAAGGCTTACTATATTTTCACTAATTCAATTTAAGGCATAGTACTTCTTACCATACTACTATAATAAATCATATTCTTAACCCCCCGAAACCCTAGTGTTTACGTAGACCACCTACCTATTACAAAACAGACCCTGTGAAAACACTTTTGGTCCAATAACACCAGCATTAATGGGGGGTAAAAAAACCGTTTTTGGAAAAATCACGAAAAAACACGAAAAAAGGCCTAAAAAACACCAAAAAAACCTTAAAAAACACCTAAAAAAGTAACAATGTTTAAAACACTAGCATTCACCGTATTATTATCAGCCATTATTTTTATATTAATAGCCTCTGGAGCACCATTTGTTATTACTATCCTAATATTAGGGCTAATAGCTTTGGCAATAAGTATATAAAAAACAGTAAATATTTACTATGATTAAAGAAGAGGTTAATTTATTAAAAGAATTAAAAAATAAGCTTTCAGATAGAACCTGACGGCTTAATAATCTTTATTGGATTAGAGATGCCTCAGGTGCTAATATAAAGTTTGTGCCTAATGCAGTTCAAAGAGAAATAATACAAGACTTACACACACAGACAGTAATTTTGAAGGCTAGACAATTCGGTGTTACAACTTTATTTTGTATTCTTTGATTAGATGAAGCATTGTTTAGTTTTAAAACTGCTGCCATCATAGCTCATACTGCTAGTAACGCTGAAGAGATATTCAATACCAAGGTTAAGTATGCTTGAGATAGACTTCCAGATTTTATTAAAGGGATGTATATATTGAATGCTGATAACGCAAAGATGTTAAAATTCAAACGAGGGGAGAGAGAAGCTTCTATAGCTGTTACAACTTCGTTGAGGTCAGGAACTGTTCAAAGGTTACTTGTTACTGAGTTAGGGACTTTAGACCAGAAGTATCCAGAGAAGTCTAATGAGATTAAGACTGGTGCTTTAAACACAGTTCATAAAGGACAAGTAGTTGTTATAGAATCTACTGCTAAAGGAATGTATGGAAATTTCTATGAGATATGTAAAATGGCACAGGAATTACAACAATTAGGAAAACCTATAACTGAGATGGATTGGAAGTTTATGTTCTTTCCTTGGTTCTTACATCCTGAATATTTTTTAGATGGGGTATTTACACTTCCACAAGAATATATAGATTACTTTATAGAATTAGAAAATAAAGGGATTAAATTACGAACTCAACAAAAGAACTGATATTGAAAGAAATCTCTTACACAAGGAGACGAAATGAAAAAAGAGTTCCCTTCTACACCAGAAGAAAGCTTTATGGCTACAATAGAGGGTGCTTACTATGGAAAGTGAATAGATAAGGTTAGGGCAGAGAAGAGAATAAGATATGTTCCTTACGACCAAGGATTACCGGTTGATACTTGATGGGACTTGGGAATGAAAGACTCAACAGTTATTGTGTTCACACAGAGACTAGGAGCAGAGATTAGAATCATAGACTTCTATACATCTAGTGGGGAAGGGCTTATGCACTATGCGAAGATGTTAAAAGAAAGAGGCTATGTGTATGGGACTCACAATGCACCACACGATATAAAGGTTAGAGAATTAGGAACTGGTAAGACTAGATATGAACAAGCTATGAACTTAGCAGATGGATTAGCAATAAATTTCAACATAGTGGATAACATACCAAGAGCTGATGGGATTGAATGTGTTAGAAGTATCTTACCTCATTGTTTCTTTGACGAACAGAAGACTCAAATACTTATACAACATTTAGCAGAGTATAGAAAGGAGTGAGATGAGAAGTTAGGAACTTGAAAGGAGAAACCACTTCATAACTATGCTTCAGATGCAGCAGATGCGTTTCGGTATATGGCGGTCGGAATGAGAGATGTAGGTGCTAGAAGTATCTCTTATGCTGAAGACAGAAATGCTAGCACACAGGAAGATACGTCATTTAATAAATTTAATATATTACCTGAATTTTAAATATGAAAAAAACAACACTATTAGATAAAGAGCCAATAAGCCAAGTACCTACACCAGACTACAACGCTGAAGAACTTCTTTATTTAAAAAATTTAAGAAAGAAAATCACCAATGCTCGTGATAAAAGAGAGCAACCATTTCAAGAATTTGATGGTAGAACCTATACTGAATACTGACATAAGTGTGAAGAATTGGCTAATACCACAATACAACCAAAGAAACATAAAAATGATATAACCTATAAATCTGGTACTTTAAGAACAAAGTTATTCACTGTTCTATCTAATATATTAGGATTGAACTTATCACCAGACATTGCTTCTTACTCACACGATAATGTACCTATAAACTCTATAGGAAATGCTTTAGAGATTATTCTTTGAAAATGTGATGAGTTAGATGGAGATGAAGAAAAGAAACTATTAAGATTCTATGAGTTAGTAGTTCGTGGATTTGTATTCGTAGAAGAGTTATGAGAACCACACTACACAATAACAAAAAACAAAGTTAATGCTAAAGGAAAGTTTAGAGGAGTTAAAATTACGGCAACAAAGAAACTTGAGATGTCTAATCCAACAAGAAATATAATTCCTTCCTTAAATGTTTTCTTAGGAGATTTAACAAAAACTTCTATTTCAGAACAACCATACATATATACAGTAGTTAAAATGCGTTATGATGTAGCAGAGAAAATCTATGGTAAATATGAAATGTGAAAATATGTTAGCAAACAAATCAAACCTTTAGACGCTACAATATCTAATGCAACAGATTCTTCCTTATGATTCTTTAATGAATTAAATGAAGAGTATGTAGAACTTGTAAAATATCAAGACAAACCTAATAAAGAATTTCAAGTTATTATTAATGGAGTTCCTATGATGCCTATTGGTATGCCTTTTCCTTGAGGATTTAATGAGTATAATATTACTCAACAAAACTTAAGACCTATAAGACATAACTTCGCATATGGAAAGTCTTTCTTATTTGAAAATAAAAATGTAGCAGAGTTGATAGATAGTTTTACTAGATATAATATTATTAAGACTTTGAAATCTATCTACCCATCATACTTGAATATATCTACTAAAGTTATTAGTAATGATGTGTTACAACCAGCAACGATTACAATGGGTATTCAACCTAATGCATTACAACCTATTAATCAAAAAGAAAGTGAGGGTATAACTCAATCAGAACAAATGATGTTAGAATCTATGATGAGAAATCTAGACCAGAATACAGTGTCACAAACTTTCTCAGGACAACAAGAGAACAAGTCAGGAATTACTGCTACACAGATATTAGAACTTCAGAAACAAGCAAAGATTATGTTAGGTGTTCTTATTACTTGTGCTGCTTTACTAGAACAAAAGTTAGCTACACTTAGACTATTTAATGTTCTTAATAATTGATTTGAAGAAGACGATAGTTTAACTCAAGCTAAAAAAATGATTAAGACTAAATACAGAACTGTTACAAAGAAGTCTTTAATTCCAGGCGAGGGAGAAGGATTAAAAGCTATCATACCTATAAAGAAAAACAAGATGCCTTCATCAACAAAGATAAGAGCTATGGAAGACAAGTATCTTGCAGATAATGGTAAACCTATTAGATTAATATTCTTAGACCCAGATGAAATCAAGACTATGAAGTTGATTTGAGTTGTTACTGTTAACCCAAGAGAAAAGAAAACTTCAGAGTTATATAAAATTATGTTTTCTCAAATGTTACAAGAAGCTATTAACTTAGGTTTAACATTAAATATGAAGTATGTATCTGAAAGATTTGCAGAAGTATGGGAAGAAGACCCAAGTAAGCTATTCACAGATGCTAAACAAGCACCTGAAGAAATACAACAAATGGGACAACAAACAAACACACCTAATCCTAAAGCTCAAGCAAATATAAAGCCGCAGGTACAACAAAACGCAGTTAAGATAGAACCTAAAAAAGAATAATGGATAAACAAAAATTAGCACAATCTCTTAACAATATTGATTTTAATTATAAAGGAAGTATTGATATAACTAAAGATGAGGGATATTGTGGTGTCGCAGTTAGTTTTTATAAAGATGTTATGAAAGAAGTATTAGCAAAAGCTATTCAGAACCAAGCCATAAAGACGGCAACATTAGTTGAAACACAAGAAGAGTTAGATTTTAATAGAGGCGTTATTCACGGGATAATGATGGTTGACGAGTGGTTCCAACAAAAGGAAAACTCTTTATTATCCGAGGAGTCACAGTCGGCGCAAGTAGAACTTATATAAAAAATATTAAAAAATATTAATGATATATAAAGATGAAAACGGTAATGATGTAGAAGTCTTTACTGCAGAAGAGTTAGACACCAAGGTTGAAGAAGCCAGAGTTGCTGCTTTAGAAGAAGCAATGGATTATGGTGATACTGACTTAAAGGAAAAGTATGATAAAGCGCAAAAGGAGCTTGATGAGATAAAAGCTAAATCTAAAGATATGTCTGGTAATTTATCAGGACAAAGACAAGTTATCAAAGCTAAGGAAGATGAGGTCAGTACACTTAGAACACAGTTTAATGAGTTATCTAAATCTCAAGCACAAGTGTTAGCTGATTTAAAAGGTTCAACAGTAAGAACTAAAATTAACAACTTGACAAGTGATGCTGAGGTAGCAACAAAGGCATTGAAATACTATAATGATTTCTTTGCTGATAAAGTAAAAGAGGAAGGTGATATAGATTCCTTTATTAAGAACTCATTACTCTTAGTTACAGGTGGTACTTCACAGGTTGACACAGCCTCATATAGTTCAAATATGGGAGAAAGTCCAGATATGAAAGTATCTAAGGACGGTAAGCTTTCACCAATAGGAGTTGGACTTGCTAAAGCAATGAACTTAGATATGGCAGATTTAAAAAAACATAAACTATTATAATGCCTAATAAAATAAAAAAAGAAGAAAGTCCACAAGTAGAAAAGCTTGTTGAAGAAATCCAAGATATTGTTAAACCAGAACCACCAGAAGATAATCTTAGAGAATTAAAAAGAAAGTTAGCAGAACAAAACAAAAAGATTGATATGCTTTTAGAGGTAGCAGATAAGAAATCTTTATCTAATTACTATGATAGAAATAAAGAATCTTTGCCTACTTACATCAAAGTTAGAACACTAGACAAAAAGGTTATTATAGGTTGAAAGTCAATCTGCGATGATGTAGATAGAGATATGGTTTCAGGAAGAGTAGTTGAAAAACAAGAAGTTTTAGTATTTTTTAAAGATGGAACAAAAGGACAATATCCTTTAGTTATCTTTGAAAGAAATTATAAATCAGTCACTTGCCGATTGATTTCATTATTAACAAATGCCGATGGTACTCGTGCTTATAAACTAGCAAGACTAGACACAGACGAGATTATTGAAATCGGCGATAGATTTGTTAACTAATGTATATAGGTAATAGAGAAATTAAATCTACAAAACCATCTGAAAGAAAAACTATTTTAGATGGTGATGTAGTAGAAGTTGAATTCAAAGATGGCAAGAAACAAGAATTCAATAGTCAAGTATTTGAATGAATTAAAGACAAAGATAAATCAGACTTAACATTATTAAGAGATAAATTCTGTCTTCCTATCACAGGACAAATCTTAAAAATAATAACTGATTATGAAGTACCCCTTAGTTATGTTGAATTTATTTTTCAAAAAGTATCTCAATCACTTAATGTGAATCTTGATTTAGCAGAAGATAAATTGTGAGGAAAAGTATATACAGAAAGAACACTAAAGGATACAAATGACATCCTTACCAGAAAAGAATAGTATGGAGCTTAATGAGGCAGAAGCAAATCTTATTAAACTCATTAGGCACAAGTATAGGTATGGAGAAATTATTATTATCATTCACGATGGTTCTCCTAAAAAAATCAAGAAGATAGATGTCTTTGATGATTTAAAAGGTTCATTATATAAAACGAACCCACAATACGATTGGAATTTTCTTAATAAACTAAACAAATAAAAATGGAAGATATTAAAAAAGCCCCTGTAGATATAAAAAAAGTTGTTGAAACTACAGCAAAGGAAGTTAAGGTAGACCCAAGACAATTATTCGTAAAAGAATATGAAACTTTGGTTAATAAACATAACTTACAATTATCTTGTACCCCAACATTTAAACTAAGAGATGATGGTACATATTCTATTGTATTAAAATACGATGTTATAACAACACAAGATTTGACAAAAAAGTAAAATCTGGTATAATATATGTAGATACAATTTTATGTTTTAATTTGCTCGGAACCTTTGGGTTCTGAGTAAAGGGTAGCAGATGCATAACTACTCTTTACTGAGAATCCAATTCTCAAAGTCTGTAGGGGTCAAACTATTACAGCAGACAAAAATAAAGAATGTAGTAGGGCTAAATGGTTGCGAAATGACGGCGACGGAGATGTGTAAAAACCATAAAGCAGAACTCTCCTCAATCATAGTTGTTAACAAAGGCAACACTTTTTTAAAAAGAATTTATTATTTTAAAAAAAATATAAATGAGGAGGGGAGCATAATTGCTCATTCTGGTTCAAGAGATATGTATTTTAAATACAATACTCAAAGGCCAGGAATAAATTATATTTATGAATAAATTTAAAAAAAGATTACAGAGAAAATTAATTCAAGAAGATAGATTGAAATTATTTGATAAAGACTGTTATCAAGAAAAGTTTGTTGATGGAAGTTGATTTATTAAAAATTGAGATGGAGGAAGAGAAGTTTGGCAAGTTTCTAAATATAGTGTAGAGTCATACAATAGATATAAAAATGGAGGTTACACATATCGAGAGGTTAAAACTCAAAATACTTTTGTTAAAAATTTATTTAATTAAAAAAATTTGATTTTGAATATAGGGCAGTAAATGCATAACTGCTCTATACTGAGAATCCAATTCTCTTTATAATAATCATTAATAAGTGGAAATTTTAACAGAATGAAATATGATAGAACTAAATGGTATACAATGTATGAATTTATAACTTCTCTTCCTATTAGCGAAAATGAATAAACCCTGTGACTAAAATAACTAATCCATTAGTCAAAATGACGAATGGATTAGTCAAAATGACTAACCTATACCATATGTAAACCAAATGTAAACTTAAGATACTAACTTATAGTTGCAAAAATAAATTTTTGCTTAAAAAAATTATTAATTAATATTATTAAATAAGGCAAAGATATTTGAGTGTATTATTAATGTTGTCATTTGCCTACCTAATTATATTATTTAAAAAAAGTTTTTATTTTTAGAAGTGTGTAAAAATATTTTACATATTTCTGAGAGTAAAATCTCAGAATTCCTACCAATACAACGGCGGAAGAACTTAAATGTTTTTCCGCTGTTTTCCTAATTATGGGTTAAATAATAAATTCGCAATGTAATGCGTTAAATTACTAAAGATACGAAGTTAATAAAAATTTAAGAATTATATATGTTCATATTACACGCAGGTAGAACTAAAAATATATCCTACCCAGTTACACCATCAACAGAAATTGCTGCAGGTTCATTAGTTGTTTTTTCTTCAGGCTACTTAGTTGCAGCTACAAGTTCAACACACGCATATGAAACAGCAGGAGTTTTAGTTAAAGCAATCGCATCAACAGATGACGATTACGCAGACGCAAGAACGGTCGAAGTTCAAGTTCCTATAGAAAATTATACAGAGTGAGAAGCTCCTGTTACAAGTGGTTTAGTTGCTGCTGATGTTGGATTATTCCAAGATTTAACAGACGCTGTTACCGTTAACAGAGGTTCTTCTACATATGATATTGCACAATGCATTAAAGTGCTTTCTACAACTAAAGGAATTTTCCATTTAAACATTGGAAATGCAGGACAAGCTTCAGTAACTGCTTAATAAAAGATTTAAATAATTTAATATGCAAGAAATAAACACACAGTCAATACCAGAATTGACACGATTGGCAGATTACTTATGAAGTAAGGGCTATGAGTCCATTCCTCAATCAATGAGAAATTCTGGATTTGTTAAGGTTATGAATATTCCTAATAACTCAGGAGATACAAGAGAAATTACCGAAGCAGATTCTAATCAATACATTGAAACAAAGGCAGAAGGAACTCAAGCAAAGAGAGGTAAAGTCGTTATTGGTGATAAGAAAATCATTAGAGCAAAAAGAATTGCAGAAAACTTTGGTATTTCCTTTGAAGCAAGAACTCGTGGTAAATATACAGAAATTGTTAATGGTTTAACCGACTTAGGTAAGAAACCAGCTTTAACTTTAGACTTAGATTTATCACATAGATTTACATTCGGAACAGCTACTACTTATAAAGATTTATCAGGTGATACAATAGATATCTCTTGTGGAGATGATTACGCTTTATTCTATACAGCTCATACATTAAATGGTTCTTCAGAAACTTACAGAAACAGATTGGCAAACAATCCACAACTTTCTAAAGGTTCATTAGAATCTATGGCAAAAATGGGTAAAGAAAATGCTATGAATCATTACGGGGAGAAAATGGCAATTAACTTTTCCATTTTATGAGTTACAGATGACCCTATCCAAATTGCTACAGCAGAAGAACTTACAAAATCTACTGCATCAATAGAAGGAGTTAATAGTGGTGTCTTTAATGTACACAAAGGGAAATATCAAGTTTTGATTTTACCAAGAGTTGCTACAGACAAAGACGGTGCAGCAGATTCTGATAAAGCAAAATATTGAGGTTTAGTAGACCCATCTCTTTCAACATTTACTTTAGGTATTTGAGAAGAGCCAACATTTATGCCAGGTACAACTGCAACAGAAGATTTACAAACAGATGACTGAGAATACAGAACTCGTGCAGGTTACGGTATTGCCGTAATTTCACCAAAAGGATTTGTATTTTCTAGTGGAGATGCAACCGCATAAACACGATATAAAGTTTATGTCAATTACTTGGGGTAGGAAAATCAACCTCTTGCCCCAAGACTGCGACTAATCAGGCAGTACAAAACTGAAAAGTTAAAAAAAATTTTAAAAATTAATTATGTATAATCAATTAAGTCGTTATGGCGCAATTGCAAAAGCCTTACCAGCAACAACTGGCAAGATTTTTTGGGTTTTAAACTCAGACGACACAATATTACCAGTAATACAAGATATGTTTCCAGTAGATGAAGATGGTGTTACACGAGTATATACTTCATTAGAATCTGCATATGCAGCATTAACAACCAATGAAGATGACTGTATTATCTTAGGTGGACACGGCGAACACGCTGTAGACGCTATGGTTACATTTGCTAAAAATAGAATTCATCTTTATGGTATTGACTGACTATTAGGAATTCATAGAGACAAAGGACAATCAAGTAGAGTTACAATGGGTATTACAACTGCAGCAACAGATTTAGCTACAGGATTAAATACCGGAGTTAGAAATTCTTTTAAAGGAATTAAATTCCAAAGTGCTAATACAAAAGCAGAATCTCTTTACACCTTTATTGATGCAGGAGAATATACTGATATGGAAGACTGTGAGATATACAAATCAACAGACTTTGATGTTACAGGTTCAGCTGAACTTGTATGTAATTCTGACAGTGCTATTTATACAAACTGTTTTATTGGTACTACGGTAACAACTACTGTTGGTGCTATTATAAGAGCTAATGTGTTATTTACAAAAGATATTGTAGCTGGCAAACAGGCCGTAGAACCTAAGTTTTTAAATTGTACTTTTGCTAAAAACTGTGGCAATACAGCAGATAGATTTATCTATGGTGCTAGTGCAGATGCCATAACAAGAAGTTGTTATATGAAAGAATGTATTTTCTGAAATAACGCAGCAGCAGCTGCTATTCCAGCACAAAACATTGCTTTCGGAGCTTCATTAACAGTTGGTTCAGTATTGTTGCATAACTGTTCTTCAAACAATGCAGCAACAGCTATGTCTACAACCACAGGTGTGTTCGTAGATGGTACAGTTGCAGATACAGCTAAAACTGGTATTCCTCTTCAAACTACATAGTAGTTTAAATTCTTTCTTTCCAGGGGGTTTCTTTTTGTAAAGTAAATCCTCTGATAGAAAGTATTTAATTAAATAAATAAAAATATTATGAAATACACATTAAAATATACAATACTAGATGACGCTAAGACTAGAGCTATTGCAACCTCTACTGATGCAGCTCCTATTGTAATCACAGCTTCAGCCGCTCACGGTTTAGATACTGGTGATATAGTGTCTATCTTTGGTCACACAACTAATACTAATGCTAATGGTGTTTGAACTATTACTAAGGTGACAGCAACTACCTTTTCATTAGATGATTCAGTTAAATTATCTGGTGGTGCTGGTGCTGATGGTACTTATACATCTGCTGCACCTAAGAATATTTTTTGTGAAGATGCTACTACAATTCAATTTTCTTTTGTCACAGATGGTGGTGGAGATTGTGCAGTAACAATCAAAGCTGCTATATCTAATTCAGAAGATTGTCCTGATTTTGCTAAAGCTCAATCAGCTACTAATCAATATGATTATGTAGACATTGTAGATTTAGAAGACAATACTTCTATTGATGGCGATACAGGTTTAACATTAGCTGGTGCAGATGATTCAAGAAACTTTGAAGTCAATACTAACAACGCTAGATGATTTACTATTACACCAACAGCAGGTACAGAAGGAGAAATCACAATTAAAGCTACATTAACTTGCGAATCTTAAAAAATTATTAAACTTTTATTATGAGAAAAGAATCAACTAAAAAAGAACCAGTAATAGTTTCTCCAAAAGAAAAAGAGTTTAATAAAACTAGTGCTGATATTAAAAAGCTTACAATAGAATTAAATGAAAAGAATTCTATGTTGAGCAATTTATCAGACATATATCTTATAACTGCTAAAAAAGTAGATGAGATAAATAAAGAATATAGTAAATCAAAAGCTATATTAAATAAAGCTACTGCAGACATTGATAGCGCCAATGTAGTTAATAAAGAAATTATAGATTATACAAGTAGACTTAATGAAAGAAAAGCTATTGCAGATAAAGAACTATCAGATTATAAAAATTCTTTATTATTAAAACAAGAAGTATTTAAAACAAATCTTGAAACAGAGAGAACAATTTTATTAACAGAAAAAAGAAAAACAGAATCTACTATTACTGAAGTTAAAATTTCACTTGAGAATTTTAATAACTCTCTTGCTATAGTTAAATTAGAAATCGCTAAAGCCAAAGAAGAGTCAGAAGCATTATATGTAAATAATAATTTTGTTATATTTAGCATAGATAAAAATATAAAAATAAACTCTGACTTAAAAGAAAAGAGTAAAGAACTTACAAGCGATGTATCTAAACTTATACAATCAAAACAAGATTTAGTTATTTTAAAAGATACTATTACAAATTCAGTAAAAGAAATGACTTGTGAAGTTAGCGAGTTAAGAAAAGATATTGATACAAGAAAATCTACTATGGGTAGATTATTTGTTAAAGAGGAAGAGTTAAAAGAACAAGCTCACTTGTTACGAGATTTTTATATAAAAAATGGTATGAAGATTCCTACCGAATTAAAATTATAATATGGCAAAACAGGTAACCCAACTTAAGCAAATTAAAAAAATAGGGGATACAACATCTCCAGCAACTGAAGCTACTTTGTTAACAATAGCTGGGTTAGGTATACCAACATATGATTATATGGAGCTTGGATATACAGGAACTAATTTAACAACTATTGTATATAAAACTGGTGGTTCAGGTGGAACAACTGTGGCAACCCTTACGTTAGCATATAATGGTTCAGATGATATAACAAGTATAACTAAAACTTAACCTATGTCAAAAAAAGCAATACTAAATTTAAAACTAACAGAACAATTATCAATATCTAACTCTCACAAGGTAGATGACGATGTTGCATTAACAGAGAATTCAGATAAGTTAATTCCTTCACAAAAAGCAATTAAAGCTTATGTTGATGCT
>Ga0075125_10000934_pt1 | contig 13637 bp, 8 predicted proteins | sample AntAceMetag02UKN_FD_69810 | JGI IMG/M metagenome (GOLD analysis project Ga0075125, IMG submission 69810) | Saline lake microbial communities from Ace Lake, Antarctica - Antarctic Ace Lake Metagenome 02UKN | ecosystem: Environmental > Aquatic > Non-marine Saline and Alkaline > Saline | place... | reverse complement strand
ATTTATTGACTTTTTTAAAATATCGGCCATTCTCTTGTCTTTCTCAATAGCTATAACTTTCTTTGCACTGGCCGCCAATTTAAATGTTAAAGATCCTAATCCTGGACCTATTTCAAGGATAGTATCAGAAGAAGATATTTCTCCTGCTTTCAAAACTTTGTCGGCTACGTCTTCTCTTATTAAAAAATTCTGTCCTAATCTTTTTGAAGGGCGAATCTCATATTCTTTTAAAGTATTTTTGATATCTTTTAACGAAAATACATTCATTGTTCTTAGCATACCCCTTTTTCCAGAAAACCAAAAAGAACCGTTCTCCTATCGTTTGACTCCTGGAGTCAAACGATACTAGTGCCTAGTGTTCTGTGTATCTCGTATTTCGTATTTTGGAGGTTAATCCTCGACCGAAGGTTGAGGTTTAACCTCTCTATGATTCTCTTCTCTTCTCTTCTCTTCTCTTCTCTTCTCTTCTCTTCTCTTCTCTTATGTTTAAATGTTTAAATGTTTATATGTCCTCCCCTTGACTTAGTTGCTTGATTTCTTTATTATAGAAACAGGTTTATGGAAGGCCATATTAAAGGATTAATATCCTCCTTAAAGAAAAAAAGGAAAAATCTTCCTTTTATTTGTTTAGGATTAGTAGTGATTTTGACGCTTGTATTTGCTGATTGTTCAATAAAAAAGGAGAAAAATCTCCTTCTTTTGGGTTTAAGAGACTGTTCTATAAATAGGAATGACGAGAACATCTTTTTAGGACCAGTAGCTTCAGCAAGAGAATATCCCGAGTTAAGCTTAATAGGAAATAATTCTTTAATCGGTTTTTCCTCTCCCCTTCTTTTAGAATCCCATGTTTTAGCTACTATGTCTCAGGATGACATAGCTTCAGCAAGAGAAATTGTGGAATATACAGTAAGAGAGCAAGATAGTCTATGGTCTATTGCTTCTGATTTTAATATTTCGATAGATACTGTTGTTTGGACAAATAACATAAAAAGTCAATTAATAAGGCCAGGACAGAAATTAATTATTTTACCTGTTTCGGGAGTAATGCATTTGGTAAAAGAAGGAGATACGGTAAGTGAAATTGCTAAAAAATATGATGTTGAGATTAAAGATGTAACTAATTTTAACGATCTTGGAGACGAAAGGGAATTATTTTCAGGAGAGATTATAATTGTTCCCGATGGGAAAATGCCCTTTAACTCTAGTGTTAGAATTGCCTCATCTGCCTTTACGGGACTTTCCACAAATAATTTTTATGGCCAGAGCCATGCATTTCCTTATGGTCAATGTACTTGGTGGGTTGCTCAAAGAAGGGCTATTCCTTCTTGGGGAAATGCAGTAGATTGGCTTCCTAATGCAACTGCTTCTGGATATCCAACATGTTCTGGAAGATTCTGTACTCCTGGAGTAGGAGCTGTTATTTCTCTTAAAGGACATAGAATTTATGGACACGTTGCTTATGTTGAGAGAGTTTCTGGGAATCAGGTTATTTTCTCCGAGATGAACTATATAGGTTTAGGCACGATGACTCGTCGATCACTGAGAGTCGATAGTTCTTTAATAAAAGGATATATCTATTAAAAAAGCACTCTATAAAAAGCGCTTTTGGTTTAACGGGCAGATATGCCTTTTTTTATTTTCTTTTCACACAATCAAGACAGACTCTTGCTTCAGGACATATCTCCAATCTTTCTATTGATATCTTCTTATTGCAATTTTCACAAATCCCGTATTTTCCCTTTTCCATTTTTTCCAAAGCTATATTAATATTTTTCAATTTAAGTTCTAAGCTATGTTCAATAGGAAGTGCAGTAGAATATTCTTCTACTCTTTCTGCGGCGGCTTCTTCTGTGTTGTCATCTGAGTTTTTGTCAACAGGAAAACGGCTTTTCCAGTTCCCTTTTATCTTGGAATCTTTTTTGGCAAAACCTTCAAGCTCTTTTATGACACGATTTCTTTCTTTTTCTAATTCCTTTTTTAATTTTTCTTTTAGTTCTTTATTCATTTAAAATAATCCTAATTTACTAATTATCCGAATGCTCCGAATAGAGACAAAAGGTGTAATCCTAATTTACGAATTATCCGAATGCTCCGAATGAAAACAAAATGTGTAATCCTAATTTACTAATTATCCGAATGCTCCGAATTTAAAGTAATCCTAATTTACGAATTATCCGAATACTCCGAATTATATCTATTTTCCATAGACTTCATTCATTTTATTTCTGGTCACTTCGTCAACTATTCCTGTGCCTTCAACTTTACCCCAAGGCTTCAGGATTTCGTCGCTAAATTTTTGTTGAAATCTCTTGACGGCTTCTATGCTAAGAGAACCGAAATATCCGGTAACTATCCCTTCTGGATATAGTTTTGTATCTTTTGCTAGCCAGTTTTGTAAAATTTCAACTTCTACTCCTTCGCTTCCTAATTGAAGTTTTTGCGTTATTTTGCATTTATGATCGACAAGTTCTATTATGCTTTTCTCTGAAGTAGAGATTATAAGATAATCCTTTGTAACAGAATAAGCTAGACCGAAGTTTTCTCCAACAAAAGTTGTATAACGATATGTCTCTTCTGATCGTGTGACTTCTTTGAAACTGTGACTAGCCATTAATTTTTCTTTGCCCATGGTTGAGAACAAAGAGTCAAAGTCTCCTTTCAGCGTTTTTTCCCATTCAATCATAGACTCTCTAATTTCTTTTCTTTGCTTTTCTTTGCTTTTTTCAGGCAATGAAGCTGCTTTGAGTTTTAACATTAAAGCGATTTGGTTATTCTGAGGAGCGTAAGTTAAAAGGGTAAACTCTTGTTCAACTTCTTCGTAAAGCCATTCTGGATCTTCAATGCCAACGCTAGACAGAAAGTCCTCTAAAGTTATTACTTTTTCTCTGTCGATATCTTTTATTATTATTCTAGTAAATATTTTTTCTCCTAATCCCGATCTTAATATTGACGAAAAAGCACTAGGTAAATCTTCTAAAGAAGGAATTTCTCTTGTGTATTTTGCGTTTGTTAAAAGAAGAGAAGGAGGAATTGATATATTTCCAGTTTCATCAGGAGGATTTTCTCCAGGTTCTCCTGTCCCGCCTGGCGTTGAGGTTGCGATAGGATCAGAAGGATCTAAATTAAAAATATCTAAACCAAAAACTAAAATAGCTCCTATTATCGATAATATTAATACAAAAATAACTATTCTTACCCATACCTTTTCAAAAGGAGATGGTTTCGTCTGTAGAACTGGCCTGAAGACTATCTTTTCTTTTTTAGTTTTAACGGGTGGCGGTGTTTTGTCTTTTAATTTTGCCTTTTCCACTCCTATCATTTCTACGAATTTACCTCTTCTTTCTTCTTCTTCTGGGGAAACATTGGTTAATCGTTCAACTATTTTTTCTTTTCTTGATTGATCTCTTTCTTCTTTTTGTTCTATCCCCTTTGCCCTTCCTCTTATGATATTTACATTTTTATCTTCTTTTTCTTTCTGTTCTCTCCCCTCTATATCCTTTTCTTCTTTTTTTGCTATTTCTTTTATTTGTTCAACTTCTTTTTTTTCTTCCTCCGTAAGGATTAAAGGAAGCCTCTTTCCGCACCATCCGCAAAATTTAGCTTCATCGTCTATCTCTTTTCCGCAATTGGGACATTTTTTCATAATTAAAAAGTATTATTTGTTTCCTAAATTTAAGGGCCTTCCACATTGAGTGCAAAACCTTAAGCCCTTTTTGTTCTTAGCTTTACAATGGGGGCATTCTACCGTTTCTGTTTCTTCCTTCTTTTCTTCTTTTTTGTTTTCTTCTTCTGTGCTTTCTGTGTCCCTCTTTTTTTCTGTGTCTTCTGTGTCTTCTGTGTTTTCTGTGTTTTCTTCTGTCTTTGGTCTCTTTTCTGCGAGCTCATAACTTATATCTTTTATCCTATCTCTTCTCTTGTCTTCTTGTCCCATCATCTTCTTGTGCTCTATGTCGAAGAGTTTTATTTCGTTTTCGATTCTTTCAATTATACCTTCAGAGCTCCATTTTTCCGTCTCTATGTCTCTTCTCTTTTCCTCTAACTCCCTTCTCTTTTTCTCTAACTCTCTCTTGTTAGAACTATCAGTGGCAAGTTTTTCTTTTTCTTCTGCTATTTTTATTTCTTGGTTTATCTCTTTTTCTTCTAAAAGAATTCTATCAATTATGCTTAGTAAATTTTTCTTTTTCTTTTCTATGGAGGCCTTTTTGATTATGATTTTTTTCTTTTCATCCTGAATTTTTTCAATCTCTTCGTCTAATTCTTTTTGCTGTTCCTTTAATTGGCCTTTTTTCTGAAGGGCTATTATTTCGTTTAATTTTAACTTAAGTTCTTTTTCTCTTCCTTCAAATTTTCCACTTTTCTGTTCAATTTCTTTAATTCTTTGACTGATTTCTTCTTTCTTTTTATCAAGAGCCCATCTTTTATTCTCAACTTCTTTCCTTATTTCTTCTAATCCCCATCTTTGTTTCTCTACTTCTTTTTCTTTTTTTAGATCTCTTTTTTCTTGCTCCTTCATTCCTTCTATCTTTTCCCCCAGCGCTTCTATTTTTTCTTCTACTTCTTTTTCTTTTTTTGAGATTTCTTCTACTTCTTTTTCTATCTCTATCGTTTTCAAACTAAGAGAATTTTTAATTGTTTCTAATGGTTCCTTTCTTTTATTAAAAATACTTATCTCGCCCTCTATCCTTCTTCTCTCTTCGTCCAAATTTAATAATTTTTCTTTTTCCTTTTCTTTTTCTTCTCGTATCTCTTTCTCTTTTACTTCTTCTTGTCTTTGCTCGTTTTCTTCTCGTATCTCTTTCTCTTTTTCCTCTCTTTCCCTACTCTCCCTTTCTTTTCCTATTGCCTTTTTTGCTTCTTCTTCTGCTTCTATTTTTATTTTCTCGGCTTCTTCCTTAATTCTTTTTATCATTAATTGTCTTCTTGATTCCTCCATTTTCATTTTTCTCTGTTCTTCCTCTATTCTTCTTGTCTTTTCTTCGGCTATTTCCTCTTTTTCTTTTTCCTGTTCCTGTTCAGAGAGTTTTTGATGAGATTCATCTTCTTTAGGGATGACTTCTTCTTTCTCTTGCATAAAAGGTTCCGAGTAAGATTCGCTCTCTTTAGGGACGCTTTCTTTCTTTCTTTTTTCTTCTTCTATTGATTTTTTTCTTCTTTCTTCAGCTATTTTTTTTGCTTCTTCAATCTGTTCCTTCCAATCATTAGAGAGATTTTCTTTTTCAGGAATGTCTCTTGTAAGGATTCCTTTTTGAGGGACCTCTTTTTGTTTGATTTCCTCTTCGGGTTTTTCTTTTTGAGGAGCAGAAAAACCTTGACTTGTCCCTTCAAGTTTTTCAAGGTCTTTTTTCATTGTCCTCACCTTGTTTTTGTCTACTTTTATTTCTTTGAGGTCCGTTATTTTGTCTGGCATAAACTATCTTAAAGATTTTTTAATCTTTTTTCGAAGCCTTTTTCTCAAGATCTTCTTTGGCTTCTTTTACTGAAAGATTTACTCTGCCTTGTTCGTCTATGGATATTATTTTGACAGGCACAGTGTCTCCCACCTTTATCATATCCTCTACTTTATTAACATGAAAGGAGGCGAGACGAGAAATGTGAACTAGTCCTTCTTGGCCAGGAAGAAATTCAACAAAGGCTCCAAAGTCAACTATCTTTTTTACTTTAGATTGAAAAATTTCTCCTACTTCTGCTTCTCTAGTAATATCCCTTATCCAAGAAAGAGCTTTTTCGGCTGATTCTCCGTCTTCAGCTGTAACAGTTGCTATTCCTGAATCTTCAATATCAATTACCACATTACATTCTTCACTTATTTTTCTTATTTGTTTTCCTCCCGGACCTATTACAGTACCAATCTTCTCAGGATTTATCTGAAGTGCAAATATCCTTGGAGCGAAAGGGCTGAGTTCTTCTCTTGGTTTTAATATTGTTTCTTCCATTGTATCAAGAATATGGAATCTTGCATCTTTTGCTCTTATTAATGTTTCTTTTAATATCTTTTCGTTTATACCTGTAACTTTAACATCCATTTGGATGGCTGTTATTCCTTCTCTTGTTCCCGCTACTTTAAAGTCCATATCTCCATAATGATCTTCGGGTCCCTGAATATCTGTTAAGATTCTATAGTCGTTTTCTTTTAATGATTGATTTATAGGTTTGTTTGGATTTGTGATAAGTCCTAATGCAATTCCTGTAGCAAGTCTTTTTATAGGTACGCCAGCATCCATCAAAGCTAAACTTGAACTTGAAATAGATGCCTGACTTGTTGATCCGTTTGAAGATAGTATTTCAGAAACCAATCTCATAGTATAAGGAAATTTTTCTTTTTCTGGAAGAAGTGGCAAGAGAGCTTTTTCTGCGAGCATCCCATGTCCTATTTCTCTCCTACCGGGTCCTCTTAATGGTTTTGCTTCTCCCGAACAGTAAGGAGGAAAATTGTAATGATGCATAAACCTCTTTTCTCCTATAAATTCCATGCCTTGCATAAGTTTCGCATCCTTAGGAGATCCTAACGTAAGAATGGAAAGTGATTTTGTTATTCCTCTTTGAAATATGGCTGAACCATGAGTTCTATTTAGAAGTCCTATTTGGCAAGTTATTTTTCTTACCTCGTCTATTTTTCTTCCGTCAGGTCTTTTTTCCTTTCCAGCGTCAGCCAGTACTATCTCTTCTCTCATAACCTTATCTAATTGGTCTTCAAAAAAATTAGCACTAAGTTTTGGTTTTTCTTCATCTTCTGGATATTTTTCTCCAATAAAAGAAATAAGTTCTTTTTTTAATTCATCTACTTCTTTCATTCCAGGACTATTATAAATAGCGCTTTTAAGTTTTTCTCCCAAAAAGCCCATTATTTCTTTTTCTAATTCTTGGTCAATGTTGGGTAATTCGAATTTGGCTTTTTCTATCCCTTTCTCTTTTACTATCTGTTTTTGAAAATCAAGAAGTTTCCTGAGTTCTGGTTTAGCCCAAAGATATGCTTCTGAAATAATGTCTTCGCTTACTTCCTTTGCCCCTGCTTCTATCATATTAATAAGAAGGTCGGACTCAGACTCTGTGACAGCGAACACAAGATCAAGATTACTTTCATCTCTTTCTTGATAAGTTGGATTCAAAATAAATTTATCATCTTTCTTTCCTATCCTTAATCCGCAGACAGGTCCGTTCCAAGGTATGTCGGAAACGCTTAAAGCTAGAGAAGCAGCTATTAATCCAGGCAAGTCGGCATCGTTTTCTTTATCCCAAGAAAAGCAAGTGATAATAACTTGTACTTCTTTCTTGAACCCCTTTGGGAATCGTGGCCTTATTACTCTGTCTATTAATCTTGAAGTTAAGATTGCTTCATCTGAAGGTCTGTTTTCTCTTCTCATAAACCTTGACCCTAATATCTTTCCTGCAGCGTAGAACTTTTCTTTAAACTCAACTGTTAAAGGGAAAAAATCTTGTCCTCTTTTTTCTTCTCCCATAACGGCCGTTGCTAATACAACTGTGTCTCCGTATCTGACCATACAAGAACCGTTAGCTTGTTCAGCTAACTGGTTAATTTTCACTCCGAATTCTTTTTCTCCGAGCTTTAATTTAAAATCTTCTTTCAACATATTTTATTTTAAAAAGAGTTAGTAGGAAGGTTTTGGCAGAATTGTCTTTCTGAGCAAGTATCTTTTTGGAGCATTTTCCAAATCAATAAACTCATCGGCTCCTTCTTTTATCTTAGAAGAAGAAGATCTTCCAAAAGCAATGACTTCTACTCTTTTTCCTTGATTTCTTAAATATTCTATTAACTGAAGAAAGTCTCCATCTCCGGAGGCCAGAACAACAGTATCAACACTTGGGCATATTCTTATGGCATCAACCGTGATTCCAACATCCCAATCTGCCTTTTTCATTCCTCCATAGTATTCCTGGAGATCTCTTATTCTTGTTTCAATTCCTAATTTAGTTAGTGCTTCAAAAAAAGGTTTTTCTTCTCCTGTTTTTGTTCTCACTACATAACCAAAAGCTCTGATTAACTTTCTTCCTCCCGTAGCTGTTTTTAAAATTTCTTTAAAATTGACCCTAGCTTGGTAGAGATGTTTTGCAGAGTAGTATAGGTTTTGAACATCCATCAAAACTGTTACTCTCTGTTCTTTTTGTTTTGTAACACTCATATTTTGACCTATTTTTTAAGGCCTGTTTTCTTTAAGATACTATTATATTTTCTGACGCTGTGCTCTTTTAAATAATTCAAGAGCTTCCTTCTTCTCGCTACCATTTTTAGGAGCCCCCTTCTTGAATGAACATCTTTAGGATTCTTCTTTAAGTGAGAAAGTAATCTTTTAATCTCTTCACATAAAAGAGCGATCTGGACTTCAGGAGAACCAGTATCTAATTGATGAAGCTTATGCTCCTTTATTATTTCTGTTTTTTCTATTGGCTTTAACATAATTCGTTAAGATTAAATAAAAAATTAAACTCGAGAGATCTTTAATTTTAAAACGCTCTAATCGTATGATTTCTCTGATTTATTTTATCAATCCTATTCTTTACTAAATACATTCTATACTATTTTTTTAAAAATGGCAAATATTTATCATCTATGGATTATTACGATATTTCTATGGAGACTAAATTTTGTTTTAGTCAAAGGAGCCGTTTCCCGTTAGTTTTATGAGTTTTTTGTCACACAAAGGAGTAAAAAATTACAGATACTTTCGGTATCTGAATTTTATTGTGCCCCGTGCAGGACTTGAACCTGCAACCAATTGCTTAAGAGGCAACTGCTCTACCAATTGAGCTAACGGGGCTCATTCATCTCATTCCTCATTAATATATCTATCTCGTAATTATCTCTTGTGTCGTTATCTGCAATTTGCCGAGTTATTTCCCCGACTGGTTTCCATGTAACATAAGCGACATCAAACGAGTTCGAAGAAATTATATCTCTATCTCTGAAAAATGCAAGCGTTATTTTGTCAATTTCATTATCTTCCTCTCTGATTCTCTCAAGAATTTCTCCGGTAACCGCTTCTACCTGTAATCGTACAGATACATCAGAAACAAAAATATCGTAAGTTTTAATTTTAGCAAAAGAATGATAAATCGAACTTTCTCTTATAACTTCATAATCTATCCCCATAGTATTACCTTTAATTGTCCTTTCTGGTTGGGGCATATTTTTAACAAAAGAACTAGTTAGTTTTTCTGGAGCGGCTAACAAAGAGCGTCCCCTATAATTAGTGATGTAGAAAAATAAGGAATATATTGATCCAATCAGGAATAGCGTTATTAGGATTAATGTGGTTATGTTTTTTCTGTACATAAATTAATATATTTAGTGTCCTCCTGGACAATAGCAACGATCACTAGAACAATGACAGTCTTTTGAAGATGTTGAACATTTTTTACCGTCTCTACTTCTTGTGCATGTGCAGTCTTTTTCTTCTTTTTCTAAAATACGGCAAACTCCCGAACTATCACAATTTGTATGATTTTTTACTTTTTCTCCATTAGCTTTTTCATCACAGCTTCCATGATAATCACAACTTTTACAAGAACTCCAAGAGGTGTCGGTATAACATCTTGTTCCGTAAGATTTATAATATCCGTCGCTTGTACAGCAAGTGCTTCCTGGACTGCATTCTCCCCCATAAACAGGTTCGTTTGTCTTACATGATCCATTTTCACAACTCTTATTATTTCCACAACTATTACCATCCGTATTTCTAGTATCGGTACAAGTTGTTGTTTCTTGATCATTGACAGAACAAGAACCAAAAGAATCACAAGTTTTATGGTTTTTATATTGGATGCCAGTTATACTTTCTTGGCAATCGCTGGATGTATCCCAGTCAGTGATGCATGTGCCCCAAGAATAATCTGTGAAACATTGAGTTCCTTTTGTTTTATACTGTCCATCAGAATCACAACAGGAACTACCAGGAGTACAGACCATATTGGAATAGTGCTCACATTGTCCATTTTTGCAAGAACCTGCTCCTTCATCGCAAGACTGACCAGCAGTATTTCTAGTGATCGCACAGTCCTGATAAGTTTCCCATGAAGGCGTATTGCAGTTTCCATTACTATCGCATGCCAATGTTTTTTTAGTCTGACTTCCAGTTTTCATATTGTCACACTCACTAGTATATGTGCCCCCATCACATTCCCCCCAATCATATTCCTGACAGATCTTTCCACTATTGCCATAATATCCCTCATCCGTACAACAGCTTGTTCCAGGTTCACATTCTAATGGATTGTCCGGAACGCAACATCCTCCCCATACTACACCTCCTCCCCATAATTGGCCTGAGCCATATTCTTGTTCTTCGCAAATTCCATTAGAACATACTTTTTTAGTGGTAGCCTTACAGTAGTCATTAAGACAACCAGAGCAATGTTCTGAATCATGTCTGCATTGAGTTGATTTTTCACATGCTGTATTGTCAGTATTTCTACGACATAAACATGGATGGTTCCCGTCTATATTGCTAATACCTACATTCGAACACTCTCCATTATTGCAAGTTTTAATTTTGAATACTTGACTACCGCCTGTTGAATCAGAACAGATATCTTCTTCTTCCCATTGGCAGTCCATACAGAGAGAAGTCTCTATATCTTCCCAGCATTTCATTCCATCTTCATCGTAGTGACATTCATCACTACAACACTCATCTCCTTCCGAACATTGGCATCCGCAAGTTTCGGAATATTCGCAACTTCCATTGCTGGCATCACACACTTGAGTAGAATTGCATTTTACGTGTTCCCAATCGGATGACCATGGTTCTTCTTGCCATGAACCGCTACATTCCGCATCTTGACCACTGCAGTAATGATATCTAAGTCGTGTTTTAATTCCAAGATCATTCCCACAGTCTGATCCCCAGGGACAGCTATATTTTTTATCTTCTTCAAAATCACAAAGCTCATTACTATTAATATAATGGCATCCATCACAACAAGGACCATCTATACATTCACAATTATTATTTGGGTCGCAGTCAACTGAATATGTGCATTCTCCTCCAGAACACGTCTCTGTATTATTGCATGATTTGTAAGTTTCCCAATCAGACCATGGACTCCAATCAGTCCATAGTCCGGTACAATTACTATTATTGCCGGAACAATACCTATCTATTGTTTTGATTCTTCCTTTAACATTATCTCCGCAAGGTGTTGTTCCGTCACATTTTTTTTCTGTAGAGATTTGAGTGTCACATTTTTTTGTACTCTCAAATTCCCAGGTTTCCATATTGCAACAAGGACCAGATATGCATTCAAAAGGTTGAATTTCGCTTTGTTGACATTTTCCATTTTCACAGAATTCAAGCATCTTGCAATCTTTGTAAAACACTGGTTCTGACCATTCTCCTTCTCTCCAGTCACCATTACATACCGAACTATTTCCAGAACAAAATCTAATATTTATACATTCTGAAAAATATACAGAAGGTATTCTTATATCTCCTTTACAGCTATAATTTTTCTCCTTATCCCAATCACACGGCTGAAGGTTTGCGTAAAAATGACATCCGTCACAGCATGGTCCAGAGGTACATTCGCAATTCGTTGTAGTCGTTTTGTCTCCCATGATGGCGAAAACAGAAAAATGACTGGTATTGCCAGTCACAGTGTTGTTATTTGTATCTACCGTACTTGACAATCCTACCCAACGGGAGAGAGTCTCGTCATAATGATAAACACCTAAACTTTTTTCATCTAAATCAGCATCACTAACCCATTGGTCGGTATATGCCAAAGTAATAGTAGCTGGTATTGTGGTATCTTCTTGAGGGACAACTAAATAAACATCATCTCCAATTATGTTTTGGTTTTCAGGAACAGAACCTATTTCAGTTGCTACAGAATCATCAGTGGATTTTATCGGAGTAACAATAAGATTGCTTTTTGCTGTAGTTTCGGGAACACAAGTAACACCTATTATTCCACTAGCCCATTGACCCTGGATTAATAGTGTAAATTTGCAAAACCATCCTTTCCCGTCATCGGTCATTTTACTCTCAGTCGTAATTGAATAATCATCAGGAGTACAATTACCGCTTTCAGCTATTTCTCCAGTGTCACATTTAAGAAAATCTTCGACAGACTCGGGCCCAGGAGAACTAACAAGGGCAGAAATTTCGTCAGCTTTAGTTCCTGGAATGCAATCGACGATTGTCGTCCCACTTGGAGGAACCGTATATAGATTAGACGTTGAGGGATACAGAGATTCAAACTGGCAATACCATCCTATCCCATTGCCGATAAACCCGGCTACATACGCCCCACCTAATCCTGTCCCTTGTGTCATTGCACTTTTATACACAGTAGTGTCTTGTCCAGAAATACAGTCACCGCCTATGGCCATTTGTCCAGTGTTGCACATAGATGCTTTTTCAACGTACTCACTACCTGGATCGCCTTGAACTGGTTCAGAATAAGTAATTGGTGCGGCTGTAAGTGGTTCTGGCTCTTCATGACATTCTCCGTCATACCAATAAAGCTCCGCATCTGTGCATTCATCTTCAGTGTAATCGCTAATTGGAACTGTTGGAGTTGTTAGCTCAGGTTCAACGGATTCACATTTTCCTCCCAGCCCAAAAGTGTTTGTAAATTCACAATCTCCCAGAGAAAGACACTCTGCTTCATCACAAATATTGAACAAACCTGCTCCACAATCTTCACATTTAGATTCTGGTTCTGGTTCAGGTTCCTCGTGGCATTCTCCGTCATACCAATAAAAACCTGCAGTTTCGCAATCATCTTGATTATCATAATCACCAGGTGGAGTTAGAGAAACATAATCAGAATCACAAATAACCCTTATGGTGACTGCGGGAGGGTAAAAAGTAACTCCGTTCGCACTTGTGCTTTCAACTTTCCCTTTGAAAGCACAAGTATATCCTTTAAAATCAATACTGATTCCTTGGCTAAAAATAATCGTTTTGTCTTGATCCACTGGAATACATTCCCCTCCTATAGCTATTGCGTCTGGCACTTCACAATTTTCAGTCTTTGTCACTAAATCACCAGAAGTATTTGGATCTGAATAGATGGTTGGGGGTGGGGGAGAAACATAATCAGGATCAGAATAACAGGTGCCTCCGAACACCCAGAAATCATCTTCCCATACACAATCATCTCCGAGAGCAGTACATTCTGGTTCATAACACCATCCTTGAGGATGCTCTAACCCGCAATCTTCACATTTTGATTCTTCCTCTTCTTCCTCTTCCTCTTCTTCTTCTTCTTCCTCTTCTTCCTCTTCTTCTTCTCCAGGTTGTCCATTACTACTGGAAACCTCACATTCTATTTGCCACCAAGCTCTTCCTGTTTTTTCAACTATCCCTGCACTTGACAAAAGAGTGTCAATAACTATCCACGCAGTATATACGATAAGAAGTCCAATTATTACCGTTGTGATGATAGCTTTCGCTCTGGTGAGCATGGCAGGGTTAATCCCTCCCATAAAGTACATTATTCCACCGATTAGAAGTATGAAAACTGCTATAGGAGGAACCAAATCAACCATTAAGAATTTAATAATATTATTTATAAGAACAAAAAGATCACATAAAGTGCATTCTCCTGATTTACAAGGTACCAGCTGATCAGCTGAAACTAAAAAAGGAAACACAAAAAGACAAAATATTGTCAAA
>Ga0075125_10000929_pt1 | contig 13663 bp, 19 predicted proteins | sample AntAceMetag02UKN_FD_69810 | JGI IMG/M metagenome (GOLD analysis project Ga0075125, IMG submission 69810) | Saline lake microbial communities from Ace Lake, Antarctica - Antarctic Ace Lake Metagenome 02UKN | ecosystem: Environmental > Aquatic > Non-marine Saline and Alkaline > Saline | place... | reverse complement strand
AAATAATATTATCATCTGGTATCTTTAGTGATAGTATTTCTAGTAACGTTTTACCCTTACCCATTAACCCACTCACTATTTCTTTGGTGTAACTACTACAAGGCTTCTTAGCCATTATCATGCTTGTTGTTATGTTCATTTTATCACCTCATTAATAACGTGTTTGAGGAACCGCTTCATTGTACTGGTATTCTTAAACACTAGATAGTATCCGCATCGTTTACCGGGATCTGATATGATACGAATTTTCATTTGACCATCATCTTTACTTGACGGCTTGAAAAATTTTGTTACGTTGATTTTAGTTTCCTGCATAAGTAAACCCCTTTGTTAAATCGGGAGAAGCCGGGACCGCTAACGGCTCGGACATAAGCCCGACTTCTCTTTTTCTGGAGGTACCAGATCTGTTTCCTGATAGAGAGTTATTGTAATGTATTTTCATGTTCATCCCATTCTTTTTTCCATTCAGAAAATACAATGCTCCAATTGTGCTGAGCAAATTCTTGTAAATTATTGAAATATTTGTGAAATTCTTTTTGACTACAACTACCAAAAGACATGCTTTTTACCAGATACTTTTGATAGACATATAATTTACCATCTTTTTCAAGCTCTGTTATTTTTACATGTGCCATTCCATTCCGACATAAGAGCCATGCCCGGAATCCCTCGAAGCTTTCAAAATCATCACCGTAACTGCTGTATAAGAAGTTCATAAAAGCAAAGCAGCATCTATGCTCTAAAAGACTCCTGTCCCCGGCTAACCATTGTTGAATCTTGATAATCTTTGCCGTGATGCTTTTTTTATCATTTTTAGAATCATCGACAAACTTTTCAAGATCTTGCATTTTTTTGATTAGACCGGGGATCAGAGTATCAGCCATTATCTAATTGATAAACCGTCTTCTGAGTAAATGCGAATCCCTTTTATCTCTCTAATCCCAGCCTTCACTATTCGGTTTAGTTTCTTTTCATCGAGAATTAAATACTCTGCTGGGACCTGAGCCATGTCGATTAAATCCCATTTCCAATTTTTTTTTACTGTCATTGTGGCATTTTCTGTTTTGCTTGTTTGCTCAATAACCGCCGGACCCGCTTTTAGTGCTACAGGGGCAATTATTTTTTCCGGTTCCGCTTCGATTTTTGCGGCCTGTTTTTCTAGTTTTTTTCTGTTCTGTTCATCGATTTTGGCGCGCTCCGCTTCGATCCTCTTTTGCTCTATTTGATACCATGCAATCATTTTGCCCTTTACAAGTTTTTCAATTTCATCAAGTGATTTGGTTTTATCCTTGAAAATTTCATTGATTCTTTTGACCGTTTGATTATATGGATCAACAAAGAATTTCCTTTTTTCTTCAATTTTTTTTCTGGCTGTCTTTATGTCTTTACAAAATACACCGGCCGAATCATATTCTTTTTGATCGGCTACTGTTAAAGTATTTACTTGTTCGGTATAAACTGTTAATCCTTTTTGGACCTGTTTAATCTCTTTTGATTTTTCAATCTGGGAAAGTGTAAACATACTTTGTTCATCTTTTTCAATTGTGATATTTAAATTTTTCTCCATGTTAGATACCTCTCTAAATTTTATTTGAATATATTTCTATGCAAATATAGCACATAAAAAAACATAAGTTTATCAAGCTCCTTTGAAGACTTGATCTTATATTCCTTTATCTTTCCATCTCTGGCATGAATTATAACCCGGTTTTTAATTTTAATATTCATTTCTTTTTCTACCATTGCGGTGTATGCTGCCAACTGCAAACTGTAGGTTGGTAATATTTTAGCACCTGTTTTATAATCCCAAATCGTGTAAACCCCGTTTTCATCCATAGTTAAGAGATCCGGAGTCCCAGCATATAGGTTTTTATCATCGTAAAAAGTCTTTTCTGTGAATACAATTTTAAAGTCTTTTCTGGCTATCCAAGTTTCACCGGCTTCAATTGTCTGGTACATTTCCCCGGCTTCGTATGCGTCTCGGATCATGCCCTTGTATTTTTTATCTGCAATTAATTTCATAGCGGCATGAAATGATTTCCCTCGCTCCGATGCTACCCGGAAAATTTCATCAACATTTCTAAACCCTTTGACCCTTCGTAAATTTTCTAAATCGGGATCATGTATCGTTTTTAAAATGTTTGTTACACGATCATATTGTTTACCGTCTTTTAGATAAAAATTATCATTCACTTTTTGCCACCGGCTTTTTTGATAGAATCATTTAAACCATTGATCCCCGATCTGATTTCGGCTGATTCCATCATGTCTAATGCGTTGCAAAATTCGGTTAATTTTTGCGGGGGTTTTCTATTGAGTTTAACATAATATGCATAACTATCCCTGAATTCTTTTCGTAACTCTTCAACCGTTTGATTTTTTGGTGTGGGGATAACTTCGGCTTTTGGTTTTGGGGTTTGTCCGTCGGTGTCTTCATCTGCCATGATACCTAGCGCACCTATAAAACTATACCTTTTCCCGTATGTACTAGATACCCCGGCTTGTTGCGCATCATTAATAACTTTGTTAGAATCCATAATCGGTATATCACAAAAGGAAATTTCTTCATGCCCACATGCCATTATATGACAATAAATCCGTTTGTAGTTTTCTTTTTCTGTCAATCCTTCGGACCATCTAAAAGAGAAATTATACTTTTTTAATATCGGTTGTACTTGTTGTACTATCTTTTCGAGCGGTGCATACTTATATAAGATGTATGTTTTTTCCCGGTTCCATACTTCTTTTGTTTTCTGGATTACTGGCAAATCAGATTGAAGATTAGAAAATGCTATCTGAAATGCTTTCTTATTCTCTTCCGCTTCATACTTGCCTTTTACTTCTAAAAGCTTTTCCAATTTCTCCGGGTCCACGTCACTTGATAACATTTTACTGATTGCAAGATCCGCGCTTTGGAAAGTTGAGTTTGTGAGACTATTATTATGCAAAGTCAACGATCTTAATTTTTTCTTTTTCTTTTTGTCTGAGATTATTACTTGCTTATTCATTTGTTATCTCCTCTATACTCATTACATCTTTAATATAGCTTTTTAGGTGGGGGAACTCTTTGCGCCATATGGCAAGTTCAGATGATGGTGCTTCTTTAATTACCCTTAAACATTTTGGACAACCCCAGTAAGTATATCCAGCATCTGATAAAAAATATATGTCCATACAGGAGTCTATTCTAATAATTATCCCACGTCGTCTAAATCCAATAGAACAACAATCTGTATCTATAACCTCAACTGTATCACCAACTTCAAACTTATTCATTTTGATTCCTTGTAATGTTTATTGAAAATGCGCCATACTACCTGGCTTATATTTAGATCACTTGCGACGGCATCTGCGATTAGCTTAGCCTTGATTGACTCAGCTACCCAACATCGTAGCGGTGTTTTATTTTTGATAACTGACTTGCTCATGGTACCTCCTAAAGCAATTTATTTTAAATCATTATGTCCTATACTTTTTACTATCTTTTACCTTTTGGAGTAGCTCTTTGATCGTCTGTGATAGACTCCATTTTTTATCTTTAGACAGTTTGTCAAGCCAGTCAAGAAGGTCTTTGTCTTTGTCATTAGTGTATATGTTAATCAATTACTAACTCCTTAATCATTATGTTTATATTATAACATATTATATTATAAAGTCAAGCTTTTTATGTAAATATTTACGTTTTTTGAAAAAAAGTTCAATTTTATGAATTTCCCTTCTAAGCGATTTTATCAACTTATAGGATAGATTATACGAATGTCTGTAGAAAGTCCTAATGTAAACGGGTTTTCATAGGTAGAATGAACGATTATCGGGCCCTCACACCCATAACAAAGCATCCGATCCAGGTTATTACTATAATGACTTCACTTGCAATTAGTATCCCATGAATCTTAGTCTGATATTTATATTCGATTTCTTGCCGAGCCATTAGATTGCTAACAGTTGCCCGCTCCATTTGTAGATCATAAATCTGCTTGGTATTTTCTTTTTCAATGTTCAGTAAATTTGTGATACTTTGGAGTGTTTTATATTCTGTTATAATAAACTTATACTTTGCCTCGATGTTAGTCTGCGAGATCAGAGGTAACAGCATGACCAGTATCAGTATTAAAATTTTGCTTGCTTTCATTTTCTAATTTCTCCCTGGTCTGTTCTAAGACATTGTTTTTATTTTCCAGTAGCTTTATTTTATTACTAAGCTCTATTATTTTTTTAATCTGTTCAGCAGTATTGCCTCGGGGCCTATTTTTATACTGGAAGATTACCAGAGCCCCGGTTGCAATTAACAATACTGTGATGATTATAGAATAAGCGATCATTTTTTAAGGACTTTCTGCAGGGAATCGACACCAAACAATGCACCGCCAATTACCCATAAGCCATTTATAAGACTCTGAGCAGTACCGGGATCAATGATTTTAGTATCAATGCTTTTAAAGAATAGAAGGAACGTTAGACCAAGTGCAGAGGTTAAACATATACCGCCAATTATTCGTTTTGATAATCTTTCCCTGAGTTTATATTTTTCAGTTTCCATTATGATTTCCCCCAAAAGCTTCCAACTAAGATCCCTATCGTCATTGGCAAGGGCCAGAATTTACACATAGCAAGATAAAATTTACTGTTATCCTTTTTCCGTTTCGTTTTAGCCATCTCGATTATTAACCAGATTAATGAAGGGATCGCAAAAGATAAAAATACTATCATCCTGAATTTATATGTTAATAAATTATTCCATTCGTAACAGCCCATATGTCCTATGAAGGTAACTCCGATCATATACGGAATAAGCGGATCTTCTTTAAACCATCGACGGAAAACTCTGGTTATTGTAATAAGTCCAAGTTTATTTTTATCACCTTTTTTGCTCTGGTATATTACTGCTATAATATCGAATACCACTACAATTGAAAATATAATTATAATAAACTTTACTGTAAGATTAATTATTTGTGTAAGCATATGAACTCCTATTGTATAAATCTGATTATTTCTATTATTAAAAGTCCTACTGCTATTAAACCCCCGCTCCCAGCGATCCATCGCCAAACAGACAAAGCACCATTGAAGTTTTCAAACTCTGCTTTCATTCCTTTTTTACCATTTCCAAATACCGCTGAATGTACTTGCTTAACTAATATAGTTTGACCGGTAATTATCTCAATTATATTATCAATTTTCTTATCAGATTCACGTCTATCATCCATTCATTACTCCGTTTTAATTAAGTTCTGTTGTCCCATCTTGCTCTACTATCACGTCTATCCAAATGAACACCCCATGAATAAATGCCTATCCCGCCTGAGTCAGGGCAAAGATTATCATTAATCCAACATGCTATTTCTTCAGGATCTTCACCATCTATATGAAAATCAAAAGCCTTAAACTTGATGTGCTGGCTTGTATCCTCACTACCGATACTCCTATTATGAGTAAGACATCTATTTCCGCAATGCACATGAACTGGCTTTTTATAATGTTCTCGTATAAGCTCGGCCCATTCCAATATTTCAATATCTACATTATCACTATTACATCCACACTTACATGCAAACTCACTGCGATTGAAATGTTTGGAAATATCACCCATTATATAATCCCTGATTGATCATTCATGCCGCCTCGCTCATCGTGTCTATAATCCGTGTCATCCATTATGTAATCATATACTTTAATATTATCCAAAGCCTCACCAAACCACCCGGGGATAAATCCAGTATAGCCAGCAGTTACATTGTGAAAACTAATCATGTTTGTCCAGTCGGCTGCAAGGGCAGTTTCTTGTATACCCAGTGAGTTCATTAAGGTTCCATTTATTTTAACTTTTATTTTGTCGGTTGCTAGAGCTCCGCCAGTGTTATTAACTTGTATGTTCACATGAAATGGTACACCATCAGTAAATGTATAATCAAATATATATCTTGAATATCTAGATGCCACAAGCGGATAAACAGATACTTGAAATCTATTAACGGCTATATGCCCGGCATATATTAAATATATAAATGGGCAATAGACATCTGTAGCACCAGCACTTCCTATAAATGGTGCTGGTCTTGCGTGTCTTGTTACCATGGCCCATGCGTCAATAGTAAACTGAGTACCAGCATTAAGTAGCTCAAACTTAGCACCCTCTCCGGCCGTAGCTGAGTATATACCATTACCAAACTTTACGGCTGGATATGTTACGGCGGCCCCCACCTCTACAGCATCAACACCAACTACAGAGGTAGAGTCTGCGCTCTCAAGCCTATTAAAGAGTATAGGTTCTTTAGGCATAATTATAAAGCAAGTGCTTTTATCTGATCTTCCAGTGCAAGTATCTCATTATTCTTTACCGTTATTTGATCATTATATTCAACTTGTGTAGATGCCATATCAGCCTGAATAGGTTTTAAGGCATCTGCTAATTGGACCCGGAGGTCTGCTATCTGTAATTGTTTTTGATCTATCTGAGCCTTTTTAGTTGCCCATTGTTCTACTATTGCACTTAACGCCATGATTGTCTCCTTTTAACTTGGTGTTATTATTAATGTAACTCTGAGTGTAGTACCTGGGAGCGTACTGCCTATTTGACTAATATCAAGCGTACCATAGTTTCCCTGGACTAAATCATCATAATCGGTGTCAATATCTGTAGATGATCCGCTCGTAGCTCCTGCTGCTATTGATAACTCTGTATTTAGCATATCATTAGCTCCGTTTAGTTGTATGTTAAACTCTAAAGCTGCGCCCGTATTAGCTGTGTCGACATTTCCTATAATCTTAGTGAGTTTACCTGCAAATTGTATAGCTCCTGTACTGGCAATATTAGTGCCTACATATAGATTGCCTCTTACAACGCATGGTAATCCGACTGTTACTTTTGCGGTGATGGCTGCTGCGTTCGCTGTTATCTGGCCTTGTAGTGTATTGATATCAGCACTGGCATTGGGGTCTGATGTATTTCTAGTTGGTACTGTGGTCATGTTAATTCTCCTTTATGGTAGTTCTGGCGGGTTCCCCGGAAGTGTCCCTAAAAAGTTTTTTATTTTAGTAAGTTTCATGGCGTATAACTTTGTCGCATTCCCATTAATAAATGCTACGGTTGTATCATTAATTGATGTTACTGCCATAGATGAAAAGTTTGTTGTTATTGTTTTTACCTGAATTGAGCGATCTAGAAACCAATAGGCACCGTCAAAAACATAGACACTTAGTGTATTGCATCCATTATCTACACCAACTATTGTACTAGATGTTATTCTTGATAGTTTTATTAAAGCGGCAGATGTTAGATTCAAGTCGTTACCAGTCTGGGTCCAGTCAGCTCCATCAAAATTATATGCCCTTAGATCTTTATTTCCAGAATCAAAAAATGCTATTCTTGTAGATGACAAAGAACACATGTCCGCAACCATTATACCACCGATATTCAAGTCGTTACCCGTCTGAGTCCAGTCAGTTCCATCAAAATCATATGCCCTTAGATCTTTATTAGTAGCATCAATAAAAGCTATTCTTGTAGCTAATAGGGTACATATTGATGGAGTTCCAACAGTGGCGATATTCAAATCATTACCCGTCTGAGTCCAGTCAGTTCCATCAAAATCATACGTTCTTAGATCATCATTAGTAGTATCAATAAAAGCTATTCTTGTAGACAATAAAGCGCATATTGATGGAACACCCGCCCCCGCAATATTCAAATCATTACCCGTCTGAGTCCAGTCATGCCCATCAAAATCATACGTTCTTAGGTCTTCATTAGTAGCATCAAAAAATGCTATTCTTGTAGATGATAATGCGCACATTGTGGGAGATGTCATATTTAATATTGTTAGTTTATTACCAAAATCTATATACTGAAAATCGACCATCTGGTAATAATTAGTGCTATTCGTTACGCTTATTGTACTAAAGTCTTGTTGATCACTACTATTTAAAAATAGATTATCTAAATGTAAAAAAATATCACAAAATGTTATTAATAAGTTTTTGTATGTTGCGGTACTAGTCGCATTACCGTTAAACGTACATCCCGACATAAAAGATTTGTCTGTATATGATAGTTTAACTAATTCGATCGCCCCTGTTTTGCTATTGCCATAAAAATCGCCGTTTGTTATTTTTATATTATTCTCTTCTGTTCCACTTCCATTAACACACTTTATACAGTATTCTGTATCGGTTGGCCTGTAGTGTTTAGCACCATTCTCATAGACAAGTTCTATATTAGATTTACCGGACAAATCAGCCTCTTCATAATATTTACCCTTACCGATAAAAATAGTTCCGGTTGTGATTGCGTCAATGGCATCTTGTATTTTCCATCCGTAAGCAATCTTACCTTCGTCATTAAAACGGCACCCCTGATCCCTTGCGTCATGGCTTAATGCTACTGTAGCAGTTCCTACAAGTAAAACCCATAATGCTTTTCTAGTACCTGCAACAGCCGGTAAAACTGGATCTGCGTCTGCGATTCCAGTAACGACCGTAAATGTGCTATCACTATTCGCAACTACTACATCATATCTGGTATCAGAAATAGTAAATGCCACAGTTGCAGAAGTAGCAGCGGAAACATCAACTTGAATTCCATCTATTGTTCCGGTAAAAGCCGTAACATCTACCTTTTGAGTATCACCGGCATTAATAGTAACAATACCACCGCTTGAAGCAAAATTATATTGACCATCCCATATTTGATCCAATCGTTCTTTTAAATTCGTATTGTATGGTCTGGCAGCGGTTGTCTCTGCATTTGTAGTCCCTATCGCTGCTGCTGCTATTTCATCAACCAATTCATTAATTTTATTTTTATGATTAGTAGTTGCATCACTAATAGTTTTACTTGTTACATCTGATTGATAACCTGGTACTGGTGAATCATTACTTGTTAATTTACTCGCCATCGTTTTACTCCTAAGAAAAATCTACATTTATGCTTGCTGCTATTAAAGCATCCGCAGTTACATTATACTCGGCCTCTGTTGTTAGAGGTGTACTAACACCCATATCCCAGACAAAACCACGATCCCATTTCATAACCTGATCATAAATAAAATAACTTGTTTCATCGAAATTTCTTCCGCTATCATCAAGATTAAACATCGTACTTTCGTTAGGGCTTTCACCTCTATTCCAATGATGTGTTATTTTAGTATTATAATATAAGTTATCATTAAATATAAATCTTCGCCATAGCATATATACATCATTTATTTCTGGGAATAGATTTACATATGGCCATGTTAAACCTTGTGCTTCCTGAACAGGGCTTGTAAAATCTGCTATAAAACTTTCAGCCATTGTTTTGCATTCAGCGTCACTTGTCATTAATGGGTTATCTGTTTTGATAGTAGTGCCTTTACCATTAATTTGATTAGTAAAGTTTATTGCTTCACCTTCCCATGTAGGAGCAGCAGTCCACTGACAACCGTAAGCGGTAACTACAACAGTACCGGTAATAGCTGTTACTGTAAGAGTCGCACCGGTTCGATTAATAACAACTGTTGCTGTAATATTATCAGGAAGATTAGCCTCGAATCTAATATAAATGGCCTCTACAGCACCGGCCCAGTTAAAGGTTGTTACGCCAGTAGCATTAATAGATTCTTCATCTAGTTCTTCTTCTGCATCTACTGTCTGAGTATCGCTTATTACTGTATATCTTTTAAGCATTTTGTCTGAGTTCTGTTTATTATTACCAATGTTAATATAATTATTAAAACTAAAAACACCATCGGCAACAAGCGTATCAGGTTTTGCAGTAACAAATAAAATATTATCGTCTAATGTAGTATCATATCCAGTGTACATTTGATACCCGGTAGTGTTAATCTTTTGCATTATAAGTTCAAAAGCTTTATTGCCCTTCATTGGTTTCGTAAATCCAGCAGCCCAATTAATATTAACAAATCCTGTAATAGTGTCAATACTTGTAGCACTATAACTAATTCGGCATTTATCTGCTATAGCTTTTATAAAGTCTGTCGGTGATATATCCGTTCCTGAATAATCCGAAATATTAACGTCTGTCTCTATAGCATTTTTCCAAATATCTCTACCTTCACAATATACCATAGGATTTATCGGAGCGGGCGGGTCGTCAAATGACGGCGTGTCCAAATAATATACATTGGTATAAATCCATTCGATACTACTTTGATAATAAACAGTTATATCACTTACAATTTGACCTTCTCCCCAGGAGATCCCATCATATAAAATTGCAATCTGTATAAATCTTTCATTCACAATATCGTCAAAGTCAACTGTAGTGTCACCGTTTATAGTAGTTCCTCCAAGTGTCCATTGTCTGGAAATACTATTATCAGTTTCATCATCATCGTCAAAAGTTCTATAATAAATTTTACCGTCTGTATTATTAGCCGTTACTTTTATTTTATTAAATTGCTCCCATCCTGGAACAGATGAATCATAAGTGTGAACCGTATAGGCATCGGGTGTGTAAGTGCTATCATCATAAGTTTCACTATCATATAATGGATCAAACCAATCTGTAAAATGCTGAATAGTACCGCCATCAGGATCAAGAATTACGGTTCCCCCGCTATGCTCTGTTCTCCAAAAAAAACTTTTTATAATATCTCCTGCTATATCATTCAAGTTAATTGATTGTGTAGTTTCAGTAAGATTATCGCTAACATTATAACCGCCTGTTAGTCTAACCCTCGTACCATTTTCAAAGTATCCTTCATAAGAAGTACCAGAGCCTGGAGAATTTTGACCGTTATAATTAAATATGCTAAATTTTATCGTTCCTGCAAGTGGAGTCAGTGATATAGTAGCGTACTTTTGATTTTTACCACTCTCTGACCAATCAACACCAGCTTCTTCATTCAAATCTTCAATTACAACCCAAGCCCCGGAAACCTCGACTTCTATCTTTAATTCTGTTTTAGCGTTATGAGAAATTAAATTATTTTGGATTATTTCGGTAATAGCGTCAGTACTTGCACTTCTCATAAGTAATCAGCTCCTGTAATTTCCAGAGTGATATGATAGTATTTCACACCATTCCAGCTATGTCTAATCTTCTTAGGTACTTTTATTTCAACAGACATTGGAAAATCTGTACTGCTCATATAATCAGGTGTTACAGTTGGAGTATAAAAATAATCATTAGCACCGTTTAAAAGTAAATCAAAAAGCTCCTTAAATTCAGCTCCGGTCATTAAAATATTTTCACTTACAACAAATCTATGCCCCGATCTAATTGTCCTTGTACTACCGCCTGCTGTTCTTGTACTAGATTGCTCTATGTTAATAAAATCATTGAACTGAGTCCCGGTATAAGTTAAATCTGTTGTGCCATCGCTGATTATCATTAGAATGCCCCCTCGCCTTCCGATCTTAGTAACTCATTTCGGGCTGCTGAAATATCCCTTATTCCATAAAAATTGTAAATCTTTTTGGTATTATCAGTACTCGAAGTGGATGAAATATTAGCTCCTGATGAATTATTACCACCGCCAAAACCAAGCCCATGCATAGCAGCCTGTGAGTATGCCTGATTGCTAATACCAGGAATGTTTTGTGATTTTGGAATTATACGTTCATCATCATGAAGCATGGCCATGCCTTCTTTTGTGCTTTCCGTTCCTGATCTAAATGATGGTATTTGTGGTAATGGCTTTGACAATACGGCTCCACCTTGAGCAATACCAAGACTACCGACTATAGCAGTTCTAACAATTTTCCCAGGAATCCCTGCCGAATGATATGGAGGAGCACCCCAAATCCCCATTATGCCCATAGCTGTACTAGCTGCAATACTAAATAATGCAGCTGCTTTGTCTAGTTTTGCAGCGGCTACCGCTCCCTTTGCGGATTCAATAGCCATTTTGTGTTCTAAATCTAACCTATCTTTTGATAGTTTATCTTTTCCAGTATTATATTCATTCTCTGTAATAAGACCTTGAGCAAATTTATTTTCTAGTATAGCAAGTTCATCTGCACTGTTTTTATCAAAGGCTGCCAAATCAGCTTCATGTTTTTGGTCAAGTCTTATTTTTTCATTAGCCATGAACTGGCCGGTAACATCAAAAGCCTGTTTAGCTAAATCTGCTACTTGAGCAATAACCTCGGCCCCATATGCTGCTTTAATAGCTTTTTTCCTTGCCTCAAATACTTCTAAAGATATCAGTCCCTTTTCATAATTTTCTTTTTCAGTTGCAAGCTGTTCTTTCATTTTGCCATTTAAAGTTTTATAAGCTTCATCGGCAAGTGTTATCATCTTTTTATTTTTATTCTCTATGCCAGCTACATTTTCATTCAGTAATTCGGTTTCAATATTGATAGTTTTAGCTCTTTCTTCTGCTTTTGCTATTAACTCTTTATCAACACCCAATAAATCTTTTTTAGTTATTAATTGATTTGCTAATCCAAAAGCTAATTTATCAATAGCTGTAACGGTAGAGGATGTTGTTTTTTCTATTTTTACTTGAAGCTTAGCACCTGTTGTCCTTAAGCTATGTAAACCATGCTCAAGCGGAACGCTTCTAAGTAATGCATCGTTATATAATTGCTGTTGTTTATTTGTTAATGTGTATCCCCTAGCTTTTCTTTTTTCTGCTAACTCTATAACCCTTGCACTTTTCATATATGCTTCAGAAGTTTCTTCTAATGATTCATTAGTTAGCCTTAGTTGTTCATTTAATATCGGTAATTTCTTTTTCTGTTCATCATATAAATTATTGATATTATTCATGTGCTTAATAATATCAAGTTTTAAAGTTGCTTGTCTTACTTTTAATATTCTGGTTTCTTCTTTTGTCAGATTTGCAGAAGCATTTGCAAGTTCATCAGAGATCTGTTTATATTCTCTGGTTATATCCACTAAATCGGTAGTAACTTGGTCTAATGTTTTTTCAGGCTTAATTAATTCTGTTACACCTTTAACAATGCTTGTTAGTGCTGGTTCAAACTTTTTTGATATTAATATCGCCTGTTCTTCCCATGCACTATTAAGAAGTTTTAAAGACCCTCCCAATGTGTCAATCTGAACATCTGCCATTCTTTGAGCAGCACCGCCGGCATTACTGATTTTATCTTTCATACTGTCTAATACAGGTAAACCATCTTTGATTATACCAATTAAATCTTGCTGTCTAACACCGAGTATCTTAGTAGCGTCCTGTGCATCTTGCATAGCAGGACTTAATAATTTAAACAACTCAATAGGATCATCTAATAAATTATTAATTTCTAATTGTGTAATTCCATATTTTTCTAATACTTTTTGAGCCTGGGAAGTTGGATCAATTAATTTAGTAAGAGCCATTCTTAACTGAGTTCCAGCCCTTCCTCCCTTGATTCCTTTCTCTGCCATTGTAGCAAGAACAGCATTTAAGTCTTTAAAGCTTATACCTAATGTTGATGCTATACTGCTTGAATAACTTAGAGCATTCCCTAATTGATTAAAATCAGTATTAGAACTAGAAACGGTTGTAGCCATTATGTCGGTGAATTTTTCGGCATCCTTCATATCTGCCTTAAAAACTTTTAATTGACAAATTACCATATCAGTGGCCTTTGCAAGATCCATTTGGGAGGCAGCGGCAAAGTTAAGTGTAGGAGTTAAAACAACCGACATATCTTTAGCGGCTAATCCGGCACTAGCAAGAAAGTACATCGCATCTGCGGCTTGTCTTGC
>Ga0075125_10000926_pt1 | contig 13694 bp, 33 predicted proteins | sample AntAceMetag02UKN_FD_69810 | JGI IMG/M metagenome (GOLD analysis project Ga0075125, IMG submission 69810) | Saline lake microbial communities from Ace Lake, Antarctica - Antarctic Ace Lake Metagenome 02UKN | ecosystem: Environmental > Aquatic > Non-marine Saline and Alkaline > Saline | place... | reverse complement strand
CACGAACCAGCCGGCAAAGAACCAGCACTCGTAGAACGCTGCCTTCGCCAAGAACCGGTACTTCTTCGGCAGATCCTTCATCTTAGTGTTCCTGGCACGCATCCAGTACGTCTGCTGTCCAAGGAACGTCAGCCACACGAACATCGCCGCGCCGAAGAACACGAACAGCTTCCCAATGCTATACAGCGTATCAAGCGGTGTCGTCATTCTGTGCCTCCACTGGAACCCTAAAGATTGCGTCTGCTATGGCCTTGTGCGCCCTCGCTGGGAACATGTTAAGCGACATCACTTCATCTACTTCTCCCTCGCTGATCGCTGGGGCTAACACGCAATCTGCTGCAATAAATACACTCTCAATGCTTTCACGCTCTGAGAATGTAGCTATCCCAATCGGTTCGCCATCCTTCATGATAGGAACTACCCATTGTTCAGACATCTTTCTTCCTCCCTGCATAATTCAATCGCTATGTCCGTTAGCCGTATACTCGCCGGAGCATCTTCCATGGAATGGATAATAGGATTCTCGAAATCGCGTTCGTCAATAGATGCTGCTAGATCCTTGAGCCATTGCGCCTTAAATTCTGCCTTCATTCTGGCAGGGTCTTGTTTCAGGCACGACTCGTTTACTTCGCCTGACAGAATTACACGAACCCGTAATAGGTTCTCGCCGATACGTGTCGCTTTAAGAGGTGTAGTCATTCTGTATCTCCCTTACGGCTCCATGGCCACAAGAATTCCCACCATGACTTCAGACGTATATCCTTGCGTTCAATTCGCCCCTTCACGATGCGTTCCGTGGTTATGGTGTCATGCCCAATGGCCACGCAATCTGTTATCTTCGCTGGACGCTTGTGGCATATCCCATTCGCACCTAACGTAAATTCGATCATAGATGACCCGTCAGCCATGAATTCTGTTACATGCTTGTACGTGAGGACCGCTGCAGCTTCCGTACTATACGTCGCGTAGAGACAATTATCTCCGCTCAATGTGAGAACTCTTAGGCTCCATATTCGCTCGCCATCATGCGTTCCAGCGCATGGAGGGTGCAACTCTCCTATTGAAAAGATGCCGCCGTCTTGCCCTCTGATGTATTTCATAGCTCGTACTCCCCAATCTCCAGATCTGCCGGATGGCCGTCATAGGAGGGTGGCTCATTGACAGAGAATGTACCGTGCGCTGTTCCATCTGGCAAATGCCAAATAGGGCCTACCGCCTTTATTCCTTCTTCTGGTTTGTGCATTGCGAAGAAACCACCTTGGCTTATCCAAATAACCTCTGCATCCCATCCGCCCTTCGCTATCAGTATCATGCCTTTGAACATTTTCATCGTCATCTCCTTCCTCTCCCTCTCGGGCTGAAGAACTGTGTCCTCTCGCCGTCAGAGCCTTCGAATCGGCTCCCTGCAAATACCGCGTAGTTGAACGCATGGACGTAGTGATCCGCTTTCGTGTTCACATACGACACATACTTCTTGCCGTCAACCCTCGTTACATGCTGTCTTGTCGGCGCCCGGAAGTGGTCCCAGAAGTCCGTCGGCAGATTCGAGGGCACTCCCTCCGTCTTCGATAGAATTAGTGCCACTGCCTTGTCCAACATCTGTGTCCTTAGACCAGTGTAAACAGGCACCCCGTCCTTCTCCCCCCACTTGTCATCCGTCGCCATTGGATCGGTGTGGTACTCGACCAGAGTGACCAGTCCTGGGAACAACCTTGCGAACTCCTTGGCTTTCGTGGTCTCTGGTCGGATGTCGATCGCGCAATGCTCAACATTGTATGCGTGCATCATTCGTCCGAGCTCTTCCCACTGAGCATTCCCCACCAAGTTGCCAGCCCACAAGATGCCGCCATACGTGCGCCTGACCACCACATGGAGCAGCGTTCCCACGTCAACACCCATCACACTCTGTCGATCGTAGGAAGGGATCATCTCTCCCATCGATGGCAAGCCTGACACATCGGTAATCCGCGTTCCAGCTGCCGCCCAAGGTTGCCCGAGCTTCAGATTGTAGAACGCTTCCATCTTCGATGCGTCCCCTTTTATCGCATCCCAATCATCCATCATCTCTTTTGGGGTCACTGTCGGGGATAGAAAGTGAGACATCGAGTATGACTTGTATGGAGCCTTCGGATTCTTGTGTATCCATTCGCCATTCATCTTGTCTAGCTTGTGGTCGAAGCTCGGGCACATTACGTCGTTAGGATGATTCCTGTTGGCACTGTCCGGCCATTCAGGTACGACAAACTCTTTGCACTCCGGACACCATAAAGCCGCATTGCCCTGTGATCCACCATTGTAGTCGATGTCGATGCCCTGTTCTGGCAATTTCGGGTTTGAGAGTGCTAGTTCCCACTTATGCTTCATCGACTGTAGGCGCCCGCGTGATGCAGCGATGCCTTCTGGATCCATGGGATCTTTCTCATCGTGGATTACCATACCGGCTGAGAACTCAATCAGGCTCTTTGGAGATGCAGCACCACGGAAGTTCAGCGGCTGTCCCCATCCCATCTTGAGGCCAACGCTGTCTGCTTCAAAGCCTTCTGCGATATATGGTGAATTGATGATGAATGGATTGAATCTCGAAGTTACGAATTTCGCCAGTTGATGCTCGGTAGGCATCATGTAGAGGACTGGCTCTCTCTTGATGTCCATGAACCAGAACGCTGTAACGATTGCCATGAAGGTCCAGCCGGTCTGGACAGATTTCATTACAACTAACTTACCTCCAGGTACTGGAAGTTTAGCGATTTCCATGAACGGCTCGTAGAGATACCACATATATCGCTCGGGATTGAAAATAGAATACGTGAAGCCATCCTCCATGACTAGGTAGGAATGGCCCCACGAATACGGATTCTGTCCCGCCCTACTTCGGACAGCTTCGATCGCCGCTTTTCCTGAGAATTTACCGTTGGCTACGCTGGATCCGTTTGACATCTCTTGCGATCGCCTCTCTGACAAGTTCAGCCACTGATGTACGTTCCCCGAGAACCCGACGTCTCTTTACCTCTTCGGCATAGATCTTGATGTGCTCCTTCGGAACAGTTGTCGTTGTCCGTTTCATGTCTGGTGCTACGGCCATGTCTACTCCTTCGATTATCTGTAGTGAACAACAGCACTGCCATCTGACAAAACAGACCAGCTAATGATCGTGGTCTCGCCATGTACCTTCATAGTTCCTTTTGGTGGGAGATACATCACTTGGATTGGCTTGTTCTCATCTGGATCTGGCTCACTCTCTATACGGCATAGAGCGCACTGGGCACATAGTCTGTGAGGAAGTTTGATAGGAAGACCGTACTTCTCCCTCGCGGCTGCTACCATCGCTTCACAAGCCCTCTTATGAGTCCCAGCAAGATCTCGCAGGATCTCGTCCTTGTTGATCGTGATCTTGACGTGCATATCTCCAATTTGGTTCTTCGGGACAATTGGTTCTACTATCGACGCGCTAAATGTGCCATGCGTTCCTTGCCCGACTACCTTGAGTACCTTGCACGTTAGCGTTTCTCCATTCGTAGTGACAACTACCTCATCTCCTGGATTAGTGTTAAATACAGCCATGTTCTCCTCCTCATGCAGCATCCTCCCGCTGGCTACGCAGGAGGTATGCCGCCATCTTATACAGCTTCGATGCTACTCGTCGTCCGGTTCAGACGCGACCATGTTGAACGGGAGCTCTGGATTGAGATACCCGTCCAGCTTGGAGATCAGTTCGATTCCAGCAATCACAGCGTCATGATCTCCCAGCTTCTCTTTCTTGTCAGCCAGGACGGTTCGCAGTTGCATGATCTCAAGGCCGGTCAACGGCAATGCGTTCTGCGCCTTCAGCGTTGCGATGAGAATTTCCAGCCTGTCGATCTCTTTTTGTAGCTCGTATGGAGTCTTCTCCGTCTTCACTTCTTCAGTCCCTGATCCACCGGACAGTTTCTCGTCTCTACCCGTCATTGTCTACCGCCTCGAGTTGCTCAGGCACAGGTACTCCCATGCTTTTCATCCAGCATTCCCAACATATCTCTACTTCCAACGGGGATCCTACTGCCAACATCGGAGCGTACACCCCCATCTGAAGTTTGTAGAAGTCCAACACGCGCCCTGCAGAAGCACTATTGGCAACGCGCTCCGCGTCGATGTTGACCTCAAGACGAATGCCAATGAGCACCCCACCTGTCTCGGGGTTCGTCATGTCTTTCCCGCAAATAGAACACGGTCGCGGGATCAACTGATCAAGCCGCCTCTTCTTATCGTCATCTCTGTCGATTGTCCAGCCGCCAATCGTTCCGCTGTCAGCACTGATACATCCAGGCATCTTCTGCTCGTCGTTCATGTTCACGCTCCTTATCTCGGTCCATCAGATGGAGGCTTGAGGCTGCACGGGCCAGCCGGTTCTCGCTCTTTGACCTTCAAAGAAACAGCGCCAGCCTCAATTACTTCCAGTCTCGCTTCGTCAACCCACTCGCTTGATGGTATCTTTCCATCGCCGCCAACACGCGGATGAACATCGAACGAAACACACCCCGTCATGCACGTCCATCGCCCGTAGGCAATCCCCTCAAACCCAGTCATCTTGTCGCGTACCCGATCACCGATCTCAACATCTTTGTCGATGACTTCCTTACTCAGTGCCATGTTCACGCTCCTTGTGATTCCTCACGTTCAAGATATTCCTCGATCGCTTTCAATAAAACGTAGTTGAACGATCGATCCTTCTTCGCGCCGACCGCAATCATTCGCTCGATCAGCCTCTCTTTTACTTTCCCCTGCGGCACATAGAGAGTCGCCGTCGCCATCAATTGCTTTGCCATCCTGACCATCTCCATTTCCCGCATAAGTGTACTAGGTGATGCACATAAGAGCAATAACCAGTTTCACAGATACCCCCGGAGTGGCACGCAAATCTACGCGCCATAATCATGAGGTGATAGACTCCGGGGGATTGTTTCATTTCTTTCGCGGCGTGATCGTGATTATGCACTTCTCGCTATTCGGAACGATGCGATAGTTTCTCCATCCCTGGCCAGTCTCGTCGGTGACAGGCTCTATCTCTTCAGTTTCCTTCGTCGTCTCAATATGCACGTCGCACGTAGGTCCCAAGAGCGTCAGTAAGCGTCGATACTACAGCGTCAATCTTCTTCTGATCCCATTCCATCATGACTCCTTCATATCTCGTATCGCAGCAGCACATTCTTCGGGGCAAACAATTTCCTTCACCATCTGTTCACACGTCTTCGCGCACTCCTCGATTGTCTCGTCGCTGCCAGCGCGGTTGTTCCAGGCGGAGATTGCAGCCATTTCATTGTCCTGATATCTTGCGTTCTCCATCATTAGATCTGATTCTGCCCCACACTGAGTGCATTTGATCGCAACCCAAGGACATCCTGGATCAATGATTGCTTTGGCAAAGGCGCCGCAAAACGGACACTGTTTCAGCTTCTCAGCCATCACAGTCTCCCCAGAGCATCAGCCATCATCGCAAACCACACCATGAAGACGACGAACTTGACGATGTACTCCAATTCAATTTTCATTTGGACTCCTCCTCGATCTTTCTCAAATCGTCGATCAGGTCGTTGACATTTGAGAATTCCTTGCTACATCTCTCGCATTGATGGACGTCCATGAATTGAGATAACGCTTCTTGAGAACATTTAGCAAGCGTGTCTTTGTTCTCCAGCAACAACTCAAGGTGTCCAGATAGGCTCTCCTTCAGAGAATCAACCGCTTCCTCAACTGTGCTGCCTTCGCCCCATTCGAATGGATTCTCGCATTCCACATATATCACGCCGTTGATCCTTACCCAACTGCTAATTTTGAACGCCTTATTAGCATACCATCCTGGGAAATGAGAGATTGTGTTTGGGACGCCTTGCTTATTCATGATTTGAGTTCCTTCACCAGCCCGCCTTTGCATATCTTCATCTTGAGATCGCTGCTTGTGAGCTCTGCTCGAGCCGTAGCTGTCATCCGCGATCGTTTCTCCTTTGTAGATACATCGATGATCCCAATATCAAGATCAGTGATGAGCCAGCCAGGATGTCTCTCGTGGAATCGTTTTGTAATGAGGTGGAGAGTTTCACGGATCTCAACTTCGAGATCTTCTTTTGCATTCTTGATCTCTTTCGGTGCTTTAGGCTTGGACATGACGCTTCCTCCACTGATCGAATTCAGATACCGTCAGGACTACTATGAATTTACCAGACAACTTCTTCCCGTCTGTTGTCTCGACGCTCACACCGTATTTCGATCTTGTGCGCCACCAACGGGCAGGATTCCTTCGCCGCTTATCCCACGCTGCTCTTATTACTGCAGGATCGAAGTCGTCAAGATTCTTGTGCGCGACGATGCAGTTCATTTCCGCCCGTCCGTTATACACTTCTTGCAGATGTGACGACGCCTGTATCCGATGAATGTCTCGCCACATACACGGCATCGATTCTTGTGACACCCATGGTGATGCTTGGTGTCTTCTTCCCAGTCACGTGCGCTGAGTGATTGCTTCTCTGCTGTCTTAGGCATCTTCACACTCCTTCAATAGCTCGGTTGGTTTCTACGATTGCCCACCCATGTCGCCATCTGCAAGAAGGGATTCATCATGGTTGCACCGCCAACACGTATCGCCTTTGAATCTTACTTTCTCGTACCCGCAAACAACACAGACGAATTCCTTTTCCTTCTTATCTTTCTTCTCGTCTTTCTTTTTCCCTCTCATATTCACCATCCTTCATATATGCTGGAGGGGGCGCAGGCTCGTTCCCGCGCCGCCCTCCTGGAGGTTGTCGACTCATTCCGTGGCGTGCCCTTGCGACAAGCGAGGCGCAAAGTTTGGTCGGCACGACCACATCATGGCCGACGACATTTCAGTTCACTGATGTCTTTGGCCTCGGTCTGTCGAACGAAAAGACAAACGGGACATCCATTCCTCCGACCATCGCAGATTGCTGTATCACATGCTGCAGTTGTTCTTCACCAAATCGCATCGTTCCATAGCGTGCTACCATAGGCCCGTTCAACTCCCGGATCTTCGGCATCATCATCTTTCCAACGATGACGAGCTCGATACCTACGAATGCGAAGCCTTCCGCTGGGACTTCAACGTTGACGCCGTTCAACATGATACCACGGCCACCTGTATGTCGAATGAGTCCCTGCATTGCGTCAAAGCGCATCGCTGGTTTCTGTTGCTCTGCCATCGAAATCCCCTCCACTGCAATCATACTACATCCTCTGAGGTGATGCAATTACTTGACGTCGCCCATCGCTGTCAGAAAGTTCGCTACGAGTCTGAATGGGAACTTCACGCACTCCCATGCTGCCTTGAGATAGTTCTTCCGTACTGGAATACGGCGCGGTTCTTCAATTATTAGCGTGATCGGCCTTGAACTCTTCGCCACCGATGAAGAGAACCCGCTCACGTCAGTTCCGAGGTCAGCCGCTATCTCTTCTCCGAGCCGCTTCGCTTCCTCCTCGGTGGTGAGCAACGACGTGTCGCATCGTAGAAACATTCGAGGGATAGGAACATACCCTTGAGATTCAATCACGATCGGATCGATGAGTTCAACGACAGCCGCAAAATACTCCTCTCGCGGGCCATCCATGCTTGGATCGCAAAACTCCTTCTCAATCGCCTTCGCTACCCTCTCCGATGTCGTCAACGCTCTGCCGGCAATCCTGCCACAGAACGGGCATGGATACGTCTTGTGCGACAGACACGCTCGATGGCCACATGCTGTACCGTCTGGTAGATTCACATCAGCCCCCTATTATCTCAATGACGACAGTGGGGCTAGTAGCAGGCCATATCACCGCGCAGATATAAATAAGGACCGAGCAGACAAAGACTGCGAACAGCACTGCAATAAGCACTGTTATAATCATCTCTTTAATGTCAATCATGTCAGACGATCAACTCCCATCCATCCATCAACGAAATCATTACATGGATACCAAACATCGTTGCCTCTTCTCTGGAGTAACACGGCTCGCCGTTGTATGTGTCAGGGAAACACATGGCAACTCCTGCTCCAATCATGATGAGCCTCGGATAAGATTCATGATCCAGCTTGTGCTGCTGAATTGCCGTATAAATCTGCGCGGCAACTCTCTCACCTTCTCGCGCTTCAGAATCAATCAGTTGTTCGACGCTATCACTTGTCAATGAGTCCTCCTCGAATAGGGCAAGGGCTGCTTCTATCTTCCCGCTAGCTAGTCCACGTTCATCGCTCATATATCCCCAACCTGCCGACTCAACCAGATCGTTAAGATCATTCAGCGCCTCCTTCACAGGCTCCAGCTTCGCAGCTACGATGTTCTCAAGCATCCCTTTCGCCATTGGATGATTCAGATCGTGTATAGCGCGTGGAAGACGGTAATGTTCTTCTGCAATCTGCTTCGCAATCTTCATCAGACCTCCTTCCTACGCCATGCCATGTACGCCTTGAGGTTTGATAGGGCGCACCTAAGACAACCCTTCCATTTTGCACGCCAGCCGAGTCCAGTTTTGCCGTGGGCACATCTCCAGAACTCTCCGCTGCTGATCATCAGCTTATGAGGCTTGTACACATTTCCGCCATTAGGTTCCATCTTCATCATCCCTCCGCAAAACTAGGATCGATTTCTACCTCGCCCTTCTCTTCTTCATCGTCGTTCGCTGATCCCGCCCATCGCACTTCGTACTTGTCCTTCTCAGTGATGAACGTTACTGAGTACCCGAGCTTGTTAGCCAAGAATTCTCTAGCCTCTTGACCAAGCGCGTCCTGACTGCACCTGATACGCCCACAGTTGTTCTTCGCAGCATTGCCAATCCGAGCCAAGACATACTGGAGTTGCTTGTTCGTTCGAATCGTCATCCTCTGTCGCATCGACTCAGATGTAACAGGCGCGAACGATCTCTCTTTGTTGTTCCTCGATCGCACGACGCCAGCGTTTTTCTCAGTCATCTATCCTCCGTATTCAGCGCAGCTTACTCGTGAGCCTCCACCTGACTCAATTGCCAAGTGCGTAACTTTCGCTTGCGTCATCATCGCGCTCTACTTCGGCCCGTAGGCTGTGAGCTTGAGTCCGAACTGCGCTGTACTATTCAAAGCAGGATCCCACCGCCCCGATAACCTGTATCGCCCTTTTGGTTCGGGCTCGCGCCCACGATGGTCCTGCTCATTTCTTCTCCAGAAGACAATCGAGTGCCCTCACAAATCGTCCGCGCTTCGGAAGCATCTCCTCAATTTGACGAGGAATGTCTGCCATCCTAAGCTCGTGATTCTCACGCTGCGCCTTTGCAAGCATTCGTAATGTCATCCCGATCGCAATGCGCTGTTCATCATCTGGCAGTTCTGAGATCCTGTGTCCATAGAGTGTCGCATGTTCGAATTCATGGATAGCTTCGTCCACGTCGATACCACAGGACTTGACTATCTCGGAAAACCTACTCTCGTTATCGGCCATCGCCAATCACCTCTACAGGGATTGTATGCTAAACTCCGAGGTGATGCAACTACACTCAAAAGAAACCGCACCAAGGTTTGGGGTCCCAGGTGCGCCTCTCGAATCAAGGAGGTAATGCGTTGAAGCGGTGCTGCCTTCCCACACACAAACATAGCAAGATCGGGATGGAAATGCAAACGACGGGCAGGGCTTGATACCTGCTTACTGTACATGCTCGCGGTTGCTAACCGTCAATATCGTTACGTCTTAGCTGACATCCCAGTCACCAGCACACAGCTCATTATGGGTTCAGCGTGTCCTTCCACGCCGCCGTCGTTCGCATCTGGAGGAGGAAGGAGGTGTCGAACCCCCGTTAAGACGAGTCCACGGATATACCCTGGCATATCGTCCATGTTAGCGTAGGTCGTTCGAACTCCTACGCCCCACCATCGGTTTCCGAGATATTAAAGACGCGACGGACTCTCCTAGGAATTCCGTGATGCCTCAGACCTCGTGCCCTACTCCTCCGTGTCTTCCAATGATGCCAACTCTCACAGTATATTCCCAGCTTCCTAAGCTCGCTCATTACTACTCCGAGATATGGCAAGCCTGATTCATGGTCTGTCCCGTTCCACGACTTCTGCGTAGGAGCCCATCCGCCATACCACTGGATCGCTCCGTGAGGGTGCATGCCATACGAGACCCATATCTTGGGATCCTTCCGTATCGCTTTCTTGATCTCGCTCACTTTCCCCATGACACCTTCCTCATGCTCTGTACTTGCACCGGGATTCGAACCCGAACCTCCGCCGTGAAAGGGCGACGACCTAACCTTTAGTCCATGCAAGCGTGAATCAAATAGTACCAGGACAGACCCCAATGCCTAGTTAGCTAAGTACCGATCAACGGTCTTGCCAGTCTCGTTGCAGAGAAAGGCAACTCCGTCGAAGATGATGTAAAGCGTCTTGCCTGACTTGAACCAAAGATTGAATACACCAACCTTTACCGACCCATCTCCACCGTTTTCCCGCAACTGCAAGACCAAATTGCTGACCAGTGGAAGGTCTGCATATCCAAGCAACTCAGTCAGTCTTTTCTCTTCTGCGTCAATGTGGAAGAACTCCACGCGCTGAACTCCAATAAACGTATTCGTCTTGTCGTCATCTCGTGACATGATCTTGAGGTACATAGTGTCTCCTTTTCTATCTGTCTGTCTACCTGTCTGCCCTGTCAATGATCAATCTTACTACCAGCCCCACCCCAACGACAAACGGGGAACGCCGCAGCTACGGTGAGGCTGGTTCGTGCTTATAGATCCTCAACCGCCTTCACTGCACAGTAGCAGATGTAGTCTGGGCTGACGTTAAGTATGTAGTGCAATGCAAGTCGCACGTCGATATGCTCCAATGCTTCATTCGCTTCGTCGAGGAATGCGTCTTCGAAATCTACCCAGAATCCTTTCTTCTCAATCTCGTCGAGCACCAACGCGCAGGCGTTCCTGTCTGTCGTGTACTTAGGTATTCTGCACGTGCCTGATACACGCCCAGATGGATCGTGCCATAAGATCGCATCGAATGGAGTAATCTCGCCAGTGTCTTTGTCGCGATATGCGATAGGACCATCTGTACCCATCGGCTCGTCATAGACATACTCTTGCTTGGAACTTCTCCAGTCAGGATCCTTCTCCGGCTTCTTCCATCCCATCAAACGCCAGGCAACTTCCTTGTCTCGATCCATGCTGTTAAGTTCTTCCCACGCCGCTTTGTTCATTCATACCTCCTTCGTCTGCTGAAGCCATAGCGCAGCGGCACATCCCCATCCGAATGCTGCATCAATGTCGCTTTGCGTTGCGAATAGGATTGACAATCCAAGCGAGAGTACGAACCCGATCCAATTCATCATCATGCCTCCTGTCAATCATCGTCAGTCCGACAGTTCTTCATCCTCACAACTCGTGGCCTGTACCTTAACTTCACCCACCCGCTCTTAGGGATCCTGCTGCATGGACAATACCTGCCTGTGTCTTCATCTCTATCGTTGTCTGTCCTCTCTTCCTTCTTGGCCATGCACCTATCCTACTAGAAACTCTCAGGTGATGCAATGCCGTCAGATTTTTCAGAAATAAAAATTGACCCCCCACCCCTGCCAAAAGAAAAGGGCCGCCGTTAGACGACCCTCTCTCTCAGTTCAGCCAGTTCCCCAGCAGAGCGGCTACGGGAACTTTTACATCATACTACATCCTATCACTATGCACCCGGAAGGATTCGAACCTTCGACGCCCGGCTTAGAAGGCCGGTGCTCTGTCCCCTGAGCTACGGGTGCGCGTTCATTATATAACTTCGCTACTCTCCTGTAGGAGTGCTAGGTGCATCCGCGAATGTCGTTGTCCCAAGATCATCTGTCGATATACTCACCGACGTTATAATCTCGCTATCGCGCTTCTCTAACATAGCAACGATCTTATCTAGTGCATTTGCGATCCTAAACAATGTATTGCTGTCCTTTGACATCATGCCTCCTTACCCAGCTGCATATTCGTCCAATCATTCTCTTCATCTCATTCCCTCCTAACTACTACGTAAGTGTACTGCCTCCTCTTGGGTGATGCAACGTTTTGAAACTGAGAGCAGAAAATCTTGAGTAGGCCCCCGCATGTCCCGCTGGTCGCGGGCGATGGGCCATACGGGATCCGAACGCGCATGCTCGCTTGACGTCACATAAGTCTCGAATCGAACGATTGAAAGGCATAGGACTAATTGGATTGTATGAGAAGTGTAGGCTGCGTCTGGCTTCCTGCGTTTTACTTCACACTATGCCCATTAAGTGACGCGTGTCCAGATAGAAAGGTGACGCTGTTCCCTAGTATTACCCTGTAAGGGCTCGCTACAATGAATCATCTAATAGTGAGGTGATGGATATGTTGAAAGTAGGAACGAAGGTATTGATCGTAGAGGGTCCGCACGAAGGAACAGAGGGGGTATTCATTAAGAAGTACCCACAACTTGGGTATCAATACCTCGTCAAGTTACCCGCGGGGTACGTTAGCTATGACGAGCACGAATTGCGAGCAGTGCAAGCATGAATGCCAGTGTCCACGTCGAAGCAATGACAGCGACGCAAAGGATCAGCCTAGCCTACACACTGGCTAGGCTATCGGAACGGATGCAAAGCAGCAATGAGGACAACGAGGAGGACGATAACGAATGATGAGTCTGCACGATAACAACGAACCAGCAATAGACACCCCTCGCGATGATAGCGAGTACCCCCCCTGCAGTATGTGCAGGGGGTGCAGTCAATCCGGCACAACTCCACGGGGGTTCGGAGAATACGGGAAAGGGTGCAGTGTGTTTGATCCGAAGCAGTAGACTCCACTTGATAGGGGTGCTGCAGTATCGGCGCCCCTTTTCTTTTGGCTATGACAGCGGGTATACTTAGGGCCTCAGGGGGTATACCTATCATGGGAACAGGAACAGGGATTAGGTGCAAGGGGTGCAATGCGCCCTTACTGTCAGGGTTTGAGAAGGCACAGGGCAAGTGTACTGCTTGCCTACACTTAGCACGAACCAAGGCAACGAGGGCAAGCGAACCCAGCGAAATAGGCGAAACAGCCAAGGCGCCGAGGTATACCAAACAGGCGCATCAGGTATACCACCAAGGCAAGGCGAATACAGCGCCTTTGACTTGTAAGGTGTCCAGCGAAACCCGCGAGATCGTGCGGGCGATATGCAAGCGAAACGCGCAAACGCAGTCCCGCTGGCTTAGGCGATTAGTAGAGCGTGAGGTATACCAAGACCAGGATAGCAGATAGGCTAATCCCTATGGCGGCGAACTCCAGGCGAACCGGCGGAACTGGCCACGGTGTCAGGATCTCCGGCGATCTCAGGCGATCCCACAACGGCGAACTCCACGTCCAGCGGTTGCCCGGAGTCGATGGCGTTAAGGGCTTGCTGGGCTAATCTTGACCGTAATTCCAACATTTTAGCTTCCTCGAGCGGAATCGGAAGCTCAATATCCGGCAATTCAGCACGTGAGAAAATGGCGGTGGCCTGTCCAGATAAAAGCCTGCGATGCCTGCCTGTCTCGGTTAGCGTCCTCATGCCTGTATTTATGATTGTGCTGAGCTTATCTGCGGACATTTCCTCGAGTCGTGCGGTAGCTGCGAGAACGGCCTCAAGCGGTGCATCTTCGGGCGGGAATAGCAATTCGAGTGATTTGAGGACAACGGCCTGTAGACGTTCTTCTAGTGCTCTAAATGATGAGATGTCATCTGCTCGGGT
>Ga0075125_10000924_pt1 | contig 13698 bp, 19 predicted proteins | sample AntAceMetag02UKN_FD_69810 | JGI IMG/M metagenome (GOLD analysis project Ga0075125, IMG submission 69810) | Saline lake microbial communities from Ace Lake, Antarctica - Antarctic Ace Lake Metagenome 02UKN | ecosystem: Environmental > Aquatic > Non-marine Saline and Alkaline > Saline | place... | reverse complement strand
TACTTTGTGCCGGTACGAAAGCAACCCGCCGAGACTGCTGGTTCGCTACGGCAACGGTGCTTGTAAAACCATCGAAACCGAGCAAGCGCACGACCTATTCCACCGCTACAACTTCGGTGCCGTGCCCGCCGCCGACGCGCCGGAGGAAGCCGCCCGCACATTCGCCACCGTGGTTGAAGTGCTGCCGCCGGTGCAGGTGGGGAAGCTGACGCTAGACGAAATCGAGCAGTGCGGCGTGTACATGGACATCCTGCCCGCGTGCGGTGACCACCCCGACCTCGAATGCTGGGTGACTGGTCCACCGCCGGCGCATGCACATGTAACGTCACGGGAGGCGCTTGCCGAAATGTACCCCAACCTCGCCCCCGCCGCCTGGGTGTGGCGGGTGCAACTAACCGCGGCCCCGGCCGCACAACCGAAGGAGTGAAGAATGCCAAGCCTAGACCTAGACGAAACCGTGTTCGTTGTCTCACGCAACGATCTGGGCGTCAAACTTACCGCGGGGAAGAGTGACGACCAGGCCGGAATCTTGCTGGCGATGGCCCGAGATATCGAGAGCTGGGGCGAGACCGGTAACTGGCCGATGCAGTGCCGTGACATTGCTGAGTACCTTTCGGATAATGAATGCCACTCCGTCGTTGCCATGCTGGGCGAATTGCTCGACCATCTTCGAGCCGTCCCGGCCGAACGGAAGCAGACCGCGGCACCGGCCGCAGAGGAGAAGTGACCATGTCCGGACGCGGATGGCTGGACCGAGATTATGAGGCGCTGCAGAAACGGCAGGCTGCTCTTCAGGCTGCCCACGACCGCATCGCCGAACTGGAGAAGGAGGTCGAGAATCTACGGGAGCAGGAGGCTGAACGCATCGCCGAACTGGAGCGGGAGGTCAAGGGGCTGCGGGCTGGTCGCCCAGCATGCGACGATCTACGCTGCGCCGCTGCGGCGATCGATAACCTGGCAAGCGTCGAACACGACAGATACGGTGTCTCACACGTCGTAGAAGTCTTGGCCCAACGTGGACTGGCTGGCCGATTATACGCAGCCGCCAAGGCGGCAGAAAGTGAATCGTGACTTGTAGGACCGTAAAAGAGGCAATTGCCGAGGCGAGAGAGTACGCCAACACGAGCGACATGAGCGAGGCATGTTTCGCCCGTCTGGACGCAGCCCGCACCCTAGCAGATGAGGTCGAGCGGCTGCGAATTGCACTGGCCAGCATCCGCGACCATGGCACGCGGGGCCCAGGCGCAGCGGTGTGTGTGACCGTGGACATGCTACGAAAGATTGCGAAGCAAGCATTGACCGCAGGAGCCAAGCCATGACCACCGACGGCCGCCGCGTCCCCTACGGCAGCTCCCGCGCCTGTCCGGTCTGCGGCGGCCCGCTCAACTGGAGCAAAAGCGGGTTCTGGTGGTGCTCGTGCGGGTGGGAAAGCGAAACCGAAAAGAGGGAAACCGATGACGTATCGTAGCCTACTTCTAGGAGAGAATGAATAAAGCTATGCAGCCTAGTACACGGAGTTGATGAGATGAAGCGGTTTACAGACTTTACTCCCGAACAGACCGCAGACATCGTACAGCTCTATGAGCAGGGAGTGTCCGCGTATCGACTAGCAGAGACGTACAGATGCAACAGCTCCCGGATCGTTCGGGTGTTGCGAAGGCAGGATATAACGATTCGTAACCGGAGGCAGGCGGCCAAGACCCGCACTGGGAATGCAGAGGACGATCACTGCTACCTGCCTACCTTGGCTGAGATCGAGGCGGCTAAGCGAGAGATGCTGGAGCGGGACATCCAGCAAAAGCGGGAGAGCAACACCCCCTACAGCCCCGACTATTGCCCCCGCGTCTACCGATTCAATCCTCGTAGCGGCTACACTCCCGGGAGTCTCTGAGATGGCTATACGATCCAAGAGCCCGCTGAAGATGGACCCCACCAGGACGCTGACTCTGCGGCGCAAGTGGGAGCGGGACTTCGTACGACGATTCAGGAAGATCAAACAGGCGATCATGGACCTGGTGTACCGCGAGGACGCCTTCGGCCTGGGTCGTAAACCCCTAGTAATAATGGAGGCTAGCGATGGAGAACCAAGAGAGACGGTTCTGGCGGGTAATGTACCCAGCCCTGGTGTTTACAGCGGGGATGGCCGTGGGGGCGTTGTTGCGCCTGTGGTCAGCGGTCGAGCAGCTACGGGCGGTAGGACTGTAGTCAACCAACGAAAGGAGCAAATCGATGGACAAAGAGCGGATGCAGAAGTTCAACGACCTGGACCGGGACTGCCATCGCTGTCTGGAGATGGGACTGTTCGGGGCGGCCCTGTTGATAGCAAAACTGATGCGGGCCATCGTACGCCGTATGTAGCCAACCAGCGATACCGGTTCCTAACTACTCCGCAGCAGGTCGAGGCGTACAACCAGTGGCTACGGCAGCAGGTACAGCTCCAGGTGATCGCGGTGGAGGCGGCCAACGTAGAGCAGGCGTACTGGAACGCCTACGTGCAGGAAGGCTATCGCAAGGGGGCTGGCCGTGCGTTCGACGACGCCAATAAGCCCTATGCAAGAGGGTACGCGGCCGAGGGTGCGGACGTGGGCGATTTCTACCGTGGAACACGACACGAGTTCCTGCGCAGTACCTTCGCCCAGCCCGTCTCCGCCGAGAAGGTCAAGCTGCTGGCGGGTCGCGTGTTCACCGACCTCAAAGGCGTGACCGAGGCGATGGCCACGCAGATAAGCCGCACGCTGGTCGACGGCCTGGCGCAGGGCAAGAGCCCGCTGGTCATGGCCCGAGACTTGAACAAGGCGGTGGACGACATCGGTATCAAGCGGGCTAGGGTGATCGCTCGTACGGAAACGATCCGCGCGCACGCGGAGGGACAGCTCGATTCCCTGGAGCGGATGGGCGTGACGCACGTGGGCGTGATGGTCGAGTGGAGCACGACGGGGGACGACCGAGTGTGCGAGCTGTGCGCCTCGATGGACGACGTGGTGATGGAGGTCAAGAAGGCGCACAGCTTGATTCCGAGACATCCCAACGCCGTATTTGCTGGGTCAACCTTCGCGTCCTACGGTCAGTGCCACGAGCTGGTTCGGGCTAAGTACCGGGGACCGAGTATCGTGCTCCTTGCCGGGAATTTTCGGACGGCCATCGGACCGAACCACCCAATAATGACCCGGCGCGGTATGGTCCCTGCCGCACAGATTAAGGAAGGCGACCAGGTACTCTACGACACGCGGCAAGATTCGCCGACCCACCCGCGGGACATCAGCCACGTACAGCTCCAGCAGGTTCCAACGGTTGAGGACGTATTCCAGTCGTCGGTAGCGATTCGCGGAGACGCGGCTGTTACCCTTTCCGGATCGAACCTCCACGGCGACCGGGTGGCCTGCTACGGTGAAGTCCAGGCAGTAGCCCCCGCAGGGCGTCTGTTGGTCGTACTGGATTCCTGCGGCGTCGAGCAGTTCCGCGAACCTAACTTCGTGCGGCCCTATCCCTATCCCCAAGAGGTATCGGGTACGGGCCCTGGCTTGTCTAGTGCGCAGGCTGTCCTTCTGGCCCCGCCTGGCAGCATGAGCGGCCCTGACTCCCGGGTTCTTGCTGATAACGGGTTCCGTTGGCTTACGGTTCAGCATGTCGAGGTCTCCTGGTTCGAGGGGTGGGCGTTCGACGCCACGACAGTTACTAGCCTATATTGTAACAGCGGATTGGTGGTTAGTAACTGCCGCTGCGCGTGGATACCGGCCAACGTCGGGGAGGACAAGGCAGGGCAGAAGCGCAGCAAGGGCGAGGTAGAGGGGGCTGTCGACGACAGCGTACGGGCTGAGGGCCCCACCAAGAAGCCCAAGACCCTGGGGGAGCTGAAGAACAAGACCAAGTGGCCTGGAGCCGACGTGACGGTGCCAAAGACCAGACCCAAGAGTGTGCTGGAGCCCCCCACCCCAAAGGGAGGGTTTCTTACATTAGCGGAGTTGGACACTGCTGCTGAAAAAGCTGGACGAGCAAAATTTGGCGAACCCGGGGAACGTGGTAGAGGTCTAGTGAGAGCAAAGGCGGTAAAGATTAAACGTGTGAAGCTATCTAAACTGCAGAAGCTGGGAGAAGAGGGCGGCTACGTCGATGAGTTTGAGTATATTTTTGATCCTAGTACGGGCAAAGTACCGCTAGATGTGTCTTCGACTCCCTGGAAGGAAGCGCATAGGGGATGGGTTGCCGGGGACGGTAAGATTTATACCTCAGTCGATGACGTGATAACTATCATTGATATAGACATACCGTTGCCTAAGTCGGCTGCTAGCGTCATCAAACCACCGGTACCAAAAACATATTTGGAGATGACGGCGAAAGAGCTTAGCGAGGAGTATCAGAAGGCGAAGACTTCATGGGACATACAGTTTCCTCAAGGAATACCAGGTGAAGGAATGCCCAAGACATTTGCCGTGTCTCGTAGAGGCCAGACAATTTCTGGTCATATAGATAGGTTAAAGAAGGAAATAGGCCCGTCTAGAATAATATCCACAACTCCACCAAAGACTGCCGCTGGCGTAGACAAGGATTTTAACCTAGCGGTTAAGAAAAGATACGGATTAGACAAAACTGATTTTACGGCGGACCAGTCAAAATTAAATGATAGCGGTTTGCGGTGGGCTCTAAAACGTGAAGGGCTACCTGGAGGGTTGAACGATTTGGCTATAGTACAGCGTAAGGAACTACTAGGGTTAAGGACTGTGAAGGAACAGGAAGTATGGCTTAGGATGCACGGTAAGCTGCGGGCACCAGGACCTCCTCCAAAAGCTGTGAAACTACCGAAGGTTCAACTTCAACCACGGCCGAAGGTTGACGACCTCGTCGCCGTAGAAAAGGAGCATCAGAAACTCTACCGAAATTTGACTGTCGAACCAGATGGGACAGTTCAGTGCCATACTGGAGTCGCTGAGATTGAGGCAGCTCACGATATGTCTGGGTCACGGGTGTACATGTACGATGAGGCAAAGTGGGGGGAAGTCGAAAAGTATATCGATCTTGATGACGTACGAAAGTATATCAAGGATAGACGCGCTATAGAGTTACTGACTGATATGAAAGATGAGTCTATCCTGGGGCATAGTTTCATACGGCGGGGTGGTCACTACGTCGACCCGTACTTGAATTCACTGGGCGTACCGCAATCTGAGATAGATGCAGTAGGTCGATACCTGGAGCCATTGTATCAAAAGGTCAAGATGTAGATATGACGCCTAACCTGTTTACCCCTACTCAGCGGCGGATGCTGGCGGTCCTCAGCGACGGGCTGCCGCACACCCGCCTGGAGCTGGCCGCCTGCCTGGAGGACGAGCTGGCCAAGCCCTCTGCGGTGAAGAAGCACCTGTATCTGATGCGCAAGGTGCTGAGGGCCCAGGGGCAGACGATCCTCTGCGAGTTTGACCTCAAGCGTCCCCGTTACCGCCACGTTATCCTCCTCCCCTAGGCTCCTCCTAGCGGGTAGGCTACCCCGTAGAGGGTTTCTCTTACGACCTATTGGGGTTAGCGGATTCGGGGATCGCCCCTATAACCGGGGCATGGAACTGATCGCCGTCAATCTCTCTGCTGCCCCGCGCCGTGCCACTCTGGCAGGGCGACAGTACCTCGTCGCCCCCGTGACGCTCATCATCCCCGGGGTTCTCAACGGCAGCCAGGGCCCGCTCTACTACCCGCCAGAGGAAACCCAGAAGAACGTCCAGGCGTGGAACGGGATGCCCCTGGTGCTACGGCACCCGAAGACTTCGGACGGCTACGTCTCGGCGCGCACGCCCGAGGTCCTGGACGGTCAGAGCCTCGGCGTACTGCTCAACGTGCGATACGCCGATAAGCTCGGCGGTGAGGCGTGGTTCGACGAGGACCGGCTGAAGTCTGCCGATTCTTCCCTCTACGCTAGGGTGGCGGCGGGACAGCCGGTGGAGATGAGCACGGGGCTCTGGACCGACAACGAGAATACCCCCGGCACCTACAACGGTGTGAGCTACGTGGCCGTGGCCCGCAACTACCGCCCCGACCACCTGGCCGTACTGCCCGACGGCAAAGGCGCTTGCTCGGTACAAGACGGCTGCGGGATCAACGTCAATGCCGCGAGTACGTTACTCGTAGGTACGACGGGGAGTACCCGAAAGCACCAGCATCTCGTGAGAGTGGACCGCGACGGCTACGGCTGGACGGACTGGGCGGAGGAACACAGCCACAGTGTGTCTGCTTTCGCCGTCCTACCGCAAAAATATCCCGAGGGTGCGGCGGACGGGCACACCCATACGCTCAAGCGGGAATCGCTGATCGACAGCGGCGTTACGACCAATGCAGTGAAAACCGAACTCCGTAAAGAGGAGAATGCTATGGACGAAAAGCAGAAGAAGGCGCTGGTGGACTACCTCATCGCCAACTGTTCCACCTGTGACGAGAAGGACCGCCCGGCGCTCAACGAACTGTCGGACGTCCACCTCACCGCCTGGCACGACGGCCTGAAGGGGGCCGCTGCGAAGCTGGAGGCCGTGACCAACGAGGCGCACGAGCCCTTCAAGGTCGGCGAGCAAGAGTTCATCTGGAACGCCGAGAAGAAGGAGTGGCGAGCCAAGGAAAGCAAGAAGGCAGATGAGAAGGAGACCGTCACTGCCAACCAGAACGCCAAGCCCGCTCTCACCAAGGAGCAGGAAGACGACTTGTCTTTCGCCCGGCAGGTACGGCAGGAGCGTAGGGACGAGGCCATCGCCGCCATCAAGGCGAACGAGACCAGCAAGCTGACCGACGAGCAGCTCAAGGCCATGTCGCTGGACGTACTCCAGAGTGTGGCCAACAGCTTCCCCGAGAAGGAGCAGTCGCACGACCCGACATACGTCGGCGGGAGCGGCAAGCCCACGGCCAACGCCCGCGAGCGATACCCCTACATGCCTCTGCCCGGCGAGACGGTGGCCCCCGTCGAGACGGCCAAGGCGTAGGGCAATCCTACTAGCAACTACCCTCCTTATAGGGAGACAGAGACATGAAGGGAACGCGAATTCTGGCCTCCAGCCCGCCCCGAGGCCACTTCGAGCAGGTGATCGTCGTCGGCACGCCCAAGCCTGGGGTCGTGATGGAGCTGGCTGATGTTGCCCCGGTGGGTAACATCTACAGCTACTCGGTCTACGGCACCAAGACGGCCAGCGGCGGCAACTACGTGACCAACGACGGTGACCGCAAGGCCATCGCCATCCTGGTCGAAAAGGACGACATCAACACCATCCACAGCCGTAGCTACGTCACGGGCGAGCGCGGCTACATCTACTGGCCGACACTCGGCGAGTGGTTCAACATGCTCATACAGAACCAGTCGGGTACCGCCGACTCGTTCGGCATCACCAGCGAGCTGATGGTGGACGACGGTACGGGTAAGCTACTGGCTGCGGACAGCAACGCCGAGGCCCACCCGTTCACATGCCTGGAGACGGTCAGCGCCCTGACGGCCGACGCCTGGGCGCTGTGTCGCTTCAACGGCTGCGGGGGTGCGTAGCCCCTAACTAACCAACTACTCCCTCGCAGAGGAGGATACGAGAATGTTCGGATTCGTCGACAACGTGCAAGTGGACCTGGTGGTCAACGGTCGACCCCAGGGACAGGTAGGGGAGCGGTTGTCCCGTGTCAGCTACGACCCCGGCCTGATGCGCCCCATGATCATGGAGGACGGCTACCGCTGCTGCTGGGTCGCCAACGGCAAGCAGCGCGTGGAGAACGGCAAGCCGGTCTTCAACGCCGTGGGGCACCCCGTGCCCGACCGAGAGCCGATCGAGCTGGCCCGCCTGGTCAACAGCGGCCTGTGCCCGCCTCTCTATAACACCAGTGCCCTGCCGTATCAGGCGTGGCAGCGGATCGACACGGCCGTCACCCGTGCCAGCCGGGATCGACTCCAGGCGTGGAACGACCTGGCCGCAGCGAACACCTACGGCGGGTTCAACGGGATGGCCGTCACCGCCCTCATCAAGGATACCATGACCGACCCTGGCGACGCCAAGGTCGACATGGACAAGATGACGGACGACCTGAACGACAGTCCTACGTTTACGCCGGACGTGCTGCCGTTGCCCATCATCCATGCCGGGTTCAGCCTCGGCCCCCGACTGCTGGCCATGGCCCGTAACGCCGGGATGCCCTTGGACACCAGCAACGCGGAGAGCTGCGGACGCCGTTGCGCCGAAACGCTGGAGAAAATGACCATCGGTACGGTGGACTACAGCGGGTTGACGATAGACCCGAACAGCCAGTTCACCAACGCGGGCATCTACGGGTTCCGTACCCAGCCCGACCGTATCACCAAGACGGACCTGACGGCCAGCGCCTCGTTCGTACCCAGTACGTTCGTGGAAGAGGTGATTGCCATGAAGGAGCTGGCGAGAGCCCAGAACTTCTACGGACCGTTCAAGCTGTACTACAGCACCACGTGGGACCAATACATGGCCCGCGACTACTACAAGCAGGTGACGGCGGCGGGGGTGATCGCTCCTACCGGTACGGTCCTCCAGCGAGTCCAGCAGATCGCCGGTATCACCGGGGCACAGATGTTGGACTACTTCACTAACACGGACGAGCTGCTGCTGGTGCAGATGAACGCCGAGGTAGTCCGGGCCGTGGACGGCCTGGACTGGACTCCGGTGCAGTACGACGTTCCGGGCGGCAACGGGATGGTCTATCGCGTCATGGGCATCAAGGTGCCCGACCTGCGCAGCCAGTACGTGGGCCCCAGTACCACGACGAGAAAGTGTGGTATCGTCCACGCGACGACCTTGTAGCGGACGACGGTGGGGAGGCAGCCCGCCGGGGTAGCTAGACTAGCCCCGGGCTCCCCGGCGGGCTGAATGATTGACCGGGGCGGCCCTACTGTAAGGAGCGAACCGATGCAATTCAAGGTACTGCGGGGTATCCACTCTGATGGCGGGCGACTCTACGCCCCCCTGGCCCACGACGGCAGCCCCACCCCGGGTACCGTGGGCGATACCGTGGAGACTGACACGGACCTGGTGCGGAAGCACGGGGCCGTGAAGTTCAAACAGATCCATAACCCTGAGCCTGTAGACGAGCTGGACGGGATGACGATCACCCAGCTTATGGAGTACGCCGAGACGCTGGAGATCGACCTGAGCGGGGCCAAAAGGAAGGCTGAGATTATCCAGACCATCCGCGCCGCTGAGAACCCTGACATCGAACAACCGGGAACAGTTGCGGAGGCGTAACCGTGTCCATACGCACGAGTGATGAGCTGGTTCGCGGCAGCATCGAGACGGTGTCCACTATCAGCGTCGTTCCGTTCATCCGCCGGGCCAACGCCCTGACCGACCGGGTGGCGGCCAAAGACAGTAACGGCGTACTGAGTAATGCAGTCCTGCTGGAGATCGAGACTCTGCTGGCTTGCCACTACTACCACCTGCGCGACCCGCTGTGGCAGGAAAAGCGGACAGGGGACGCTAGCGCGAAGTTCAAGGAACGCGACTTCTTTCGTGAGGCCGCGCTATTGGATGAGACGGGATTCCTCCAGGGCCTGGCAAAGGGCAAGGTACAGGCCGAGGTGGAGTGGCTGGGACTCCCGCCGAGCGAGCAGACGGACGTTTGGGATCGTGACTGACAGGGACTGACGTATGCCTCCCCTTGAAACCAGCGACCTGAACCAGACAGCTGTACTTTGGGTGGGGCCTGACGCCGCCGACGAGTACGACGACTACGGAGAGCCCAAGGTGGGTGCGGCCGTGGAAGTAGCCTGCCGCTGGGAGGAGCGCATAGACGAGGTGTCGGGCCCGAACGGCACCCCGGTACTCAGTACAGTTCGTGCGGCCGTGGACCGCGACGTAGACGTGGGGGCGAGGATGTGGTTGGGATTGCTGGACGACTACGTGAGCACCTACACTAAGTTGGTGGTGCTGGCCTTCAGTAAGATACCGGACGTGCGGGGCAACACGTTTCGCCGTCTGGTGTATCTAGGCCGGGCAAGTACGGCACTGCCGGAGTCGAGCTGACTTATGACAAAGAATTTCGTTCCTTTCAGCGAAGCGGTTCCCCAGATCAAGGATGCCGACCTGCTGTTGTGGCGTCCACACGGCGGCCTGATCGCGCACGTCCGTGGTTGGATCGTTGCCCGGCTTACTCGTGGCGAACACTGCCACGCTAGCAAAGCGGCGTGGCTGGGTGGAGTGCTTCAAACCATCGGCACCGAGGAGGGCCGCGGCGGGGTCGAGGAACCACTGGAACCGCTGGTCGGGAGATACCCCGGCAAGATCGACGTGTACAAGACGAACCCGTGTGGTAAATACCCGACGTACGAGAGCCTTCCGCTCTGTCCGTGGTACGACCGAGCAGCAGCCATCGCGTGGATCAGGCAGGCGATCAAGGAGGGCGGGGTTGCACGGGACTACGGCTGGCAAGCGACGCTGCGCTGCGCCCTTTCGCGGTTCGTGATCCTCCGGTGGCTCCCCTGGTTCCGCCCGAATCGCAACGACGACGCCAACGGGAGGCCGCCGAACTGCTCGGCCCTGTGCTCGATGGGAGATGATCTCGGCGGCGGAGTCGACCCGGTGCCGGGGTTGGCCAACAACGCGACGGAGCCGGTCAACCTGGCGAATAGCATGTTCCACCGCTACCGATTCACACTAGTGCCTGACACCGGGCAAGGAGTAAAGCCATGAAGCCTCTTGTTCTACTCGCCGCAATCGCGGCCCTCTTGATGCTGCCGGCGATGGTCGCCGGGCAAGCCATCACCGCCCCGGGCGACGTGTGGGTACGAGCCCTGGGACCGCCGGTGGACACGGCACCCCGCACCACCGGTTGGGACAGTCCTGCCGCGGCTGGTCAGCCGCAAACGCCGGGCTACACGATCGACTGCGGGCCGAGCGGGTGCAAGCGATGTCCGAACCCGGCTATCTGCCGGATTGAAAATGAGGGCAAGGCCATCGGCTCCGGTGCGGTTGTCGACGTAGCGGGCAACACCGCCTGGGTGGTCAGTTGCCATCACCTTTTCGACAAGGGCATAGGGAAACGGGTGACTTGCACCTTTCCCAACGGTAAGCGGTTTACGGCAAGTTCCGACGTCCCTAGAGACAAGTTCGGAGAGGACTTGTCCGTCTTGATGATTCCCAACCCAGGCGTTGAACCGATTGCAGTTGCGGAAGCCGGCCCACGAGTTGGCCAGACGGCAGTAAGCTGCGGCTTCGACGGGCGTACTGGCAGATACCAGACGAATACCGGCCGCGTGGTACGCATCGAAGGTAGCGACTTCTGGATACCTGGCTTGGCCCATGAAGGCAATTCCGGCGGCCCGGTGCTCGATAGCCAGGGGCGGTTGATTGGCGTTCTCTACGGCACGACCAGCGAAAAGGGGCTCCGGCAAGGGCACCCGCAAGAGGTCTTTGCCACGTCTTCCGTGACGGCCGATGCCTTTCTAACTCGCGTCGGTCGCTATTTCCTGCCGTACCGCAACGGCGTCGACGGCCGCCTGAACAGTCTCCAGCAGCAGGTCAACCAGAACCGCCAGCAGGGCGGGCAGGTCCCGCAGGTGATTGTTCAGCCGTCGGCCGTACAACCGCCTGTTGACCTTTCCCCGCTGGCCGCCCGCGTAGCAGCCAATGAGCAGGCGATTGCCGCCATCCGCACGACCGCTGAAGGTGCCGAGACCACCGTGGCCGCGGCCCTTGATGAGGAGAGTTCCGGCGGCCTCATGTCTCGACTCAAGGGCCGTATCGAAGAGGCAAAGGCGGCCGGTGCTGAAGGCACACGGGAGGTGGCCAAGGCCGTTGTGATGACCGCCCTCAAGAGCTTCCTTTGGCCTTGGGGGGCGATCGTAGCGGCGGTTGCCGGTTACGGTTACTGGGACCTTCGCAAGCGGAGGACAACCGGCGACCCGCTACTTGTTGAGAAGCTCCACACCACCGTAGCCGGCCTGCAAGGCAAGGTGGAAACGTTGGCCGAACGGACACGGAACACCGTTGACGACCGGGTGACGGGTGCCGTAAGCCACGGCCACGATTGGCTGGGCGATGCGATTGTCCGGCTGGCCGACAGGTATGCTCCCAAGCCTCCCACCCCGCCAGCCGCATGACCAACAAGAAACAGGAGCCGGCCTACGTTTCCACCTGGGAAATGGTCCGTATTGTCGGCTTGATATTGTTCTGTGCTGCCTTGATGGTTGGGTATTGTCTGACCCTTTCGAGTTGGTTCCACGATCCACCGAAGTTGTTCTGATGGGCATTATCGAAACAGCCGCCGAGATTCTTCAGTTCACTATCGGTGAGGACGTTCCACCGATCGGAGCAGAACGCTCATCCGACTGGGGGCCGTTCCGCGATGAGTGTGTCGAGAAGCATCCCTTCTGTGCTTTTTGCGGCAAGACGGAAGACCTCAACGCCCACCACAAGGTTCCCTTCTGGCTCGGCGGTGCAGAGCTTGACCCGGACAACGTCATCATCCTCTGCCGCGGCTCGGTGATGAATTGCCATTTTGTGATCGGTCATTTGTGGAACTGGTCCGCATTCAATCCGCTGGTTGATGCGGAATGCGAGATATGGCGGTTCCGCTTCCAGGCGGCCAGGGTGTTGACACCGATGGCTAAACAGGAGTTGGAAACAATTCGAGAAGCCCTCAAAAAAGCGGGGTAGTCGCAGGCATGACCCACGATGAATCCCAGGCGATTCACGACCGATTGGACCGGCAGGGCGATAAGCTCGACAAACAAGATGAGAAGCTCGACACGATTGTTGAGGCGGTCACCAAGCAGGTGGCTATCTGTGAGCCGAGTCGGGACCGGCTAGAGAAGGTCTGCGAGACGGTCTACGGCAACAACGGTGATGGGCTGAAGGGGAAGGTCAAGGGCCTAGAGACCGTCCGGGAGATTGGCAGCAAGAGCTTCTGGCTCCTGGTGGTCTGCTTCTTAACCGTTATTTCCGGCATTCTACTGGCCATCGGCCGGGTGGTGTTAGCGGCAATGAAAGGATAGGGAAATGCCAAGAGACCTAACACAAGAGCGGGCGAGGCTCAAAGATGCCGATGCCCTCGTGGACAAGCTGGCGCAGGTCGGATCGGCCTGCGGAGTCATCAAGGCCAAAGTCTTTGAACTGGTCTCCCTGCGGGCTCGCGTGCTGGCCGGCGTGGCGACGGGCGAGTTCGACCAGGCCGACGTGGACAAGCTCGACGCGCTGACGCCGAAGGTGGCGGCGCTGAATTCGGCCGTCAATACCTACCTGGAGTAGTCTATCGTGGCGTGGCTTACTGGATACGAAAAACGACGGACGATTGAGGTTCAGCAGGCCAACCTCGACGGCGACCTGACGAATTTCCCCATGCGCGTCTCGTTCAGCGACGACTCCGACCTGGCCGATGCCCTGGCCACCGGCTACGACATTCGTTTCACGACCAGCGACGGCGAGACGCTGTTGAAGTACGAACGGGAGAGTTGGTCGGGCGGCGGAGCGTCGAACGTGACGGCCGAGTTCTGGGTCAAGGTGCCGTCGATCGCCTCGACCGGCGACGAAACAGTGATCTACGTCTACTGGAACAAGGCCGGCGACAGCGACGGCGAGGACGCGGCCAATGGGTGGGATGCCTACCATAAGGGCGTTTACCATTGCAACGATGCCTCGGGCGGGTTGGCCGACAGCCTTGGAAACCACGACGGGGTTGAAAACGGCAACCCCACCTACGCCCAGGCCGGCAAGGTCGGCAACTGCGTCT
>Ga0075125_10000918_pt1 | contig 13739 bp, 29 predicted proteins | sample AntAceMetag02UKN_FD_69810 | JGI IMG/M metagenome (GOLD analysis project Ga0075125, IMG submission 69810) | Saline lake microbial communities from Ace Lake, Antarctica - Antarctic Ace Lake Metagenome 02UKN | ecosystem: Environmental > Aquatic > Non-marine Saline and Alkaline > Saline | place... | reverse complement strand
GGCCGATTAAACTTTATAACGGCGTTTGGGCGTGTGAACATTGTCGAAAATCAACCGGCAAAGATGGGCATAGTTTTAATGATGGGCATGTCAAAGATGTAAATTTAAAAGGGTGAGATTTTAATGATAAAAAATAAAATATTACCACCAGAATCTAAGAGTTTTACTTTTAAAAAACCACCTATAGATAGTAAGCCAGATTTTAGTGAAATAGATTTATCTTCTAAGGAAGACGAAGATAAAAGATTTGGAAGAATTATGACAATAATTATGAATGTAATGGACCTTGAAGAGAGACATTCAAGTATGAGGTATGAGGAATATCGAGAGGCGGTTCTTGAACTTGATATGTGTTTAAAACAGAAATATTGTGAGGCTAAAAATGAGTGATATGAAAGAATTTTTTGATAATTATTTTAAAGATTGGTGTTCTTATAATGGGCATGACCAAAGTAATTTAGATTCATTTAAGCACACATTGGGTTTGTTTTTTTGGAAACGAGGAGGAAAACGATTCGTTTTAGAGAGAGACGATTATGAGCCCTTTCCTAAAGGAAGGTCTATTAATGCACTTACTAAAATTGCTAATATGCACGATAACCATTCGGATCCTAAAGATTTTCTGGATTGTGTAGCGTGTCTTGGAGAACCAAAAGTACAAGAATTAATAGGGGCGAATTAAATGGGATGGTCTTGGTTTGGACTACTTATAGTAGTAGTAATTGCATGGGCACTTTATACTGGACAATTAGATATTTATGGAGCTTTGTTATGGGGATTTATTTTATTAATAGGATTACCACTAGCTATATTTGGTGTGATTCTTTTAATTGCCGTAATATTCACAGTGGTGTTTACATGACTAAAAAGTGTTCAAAAGGTGGTTCAACAGATTTATTAATCGGCGATACAATTAGTTGTGGTGTTATACATACAATATGTAACTCTTGTGGGCAAAACGATATTTATAATCAAAAATTATATAATGAAGTGGAATCAACTTATCAAAAGTGGTTGAAGAAAAAGGAGAAATTAGAATGATAGGGCAAATTGTTTCAGGTGCATTATTTGCTAATTGGTTTGCAAATTCATTAGACTCTGATAAGCCAACAAAAAGTTATAGAATCACAAGATTAATTTGGGCCGGAGTAATGTTTTATTTTGCTTGGTCAATTTATGGGCTTTGGGATGTTTATCCTCATTATCAAGATTTAGCTTTATTAGTTGCATGGGGAACGTTTATGATAGAAGGGGTTATATCTCTTTGTTGTGCTGTACAAAATAAATATTCAATGTCCCAGGAAGATAAAGCGGATGCTTGGGTAATTAAAGAAGTTGGGAAGATTTAAATGGTACAATTAGATAGCACAACTCCGATAACAACTCGTCCAATTTCTTGGGGAAAAAGACAGGCATTAACCGGGAGTATGCCTTGTGATGATTTGTTTGATTTTAGAATGTATAAATGGAATGTTATGCGCTATACAAAAAGACTTTATTATTATAATGAATTATTTGAATGTATGGCTTGCAAGGTATCGAGTGGGGGGCGCAAATGTATTTAGGAAGCGTTTGGGTTGCCGCCACGGTAATGTGGCTTTTTGTTTATTTTTTTAGATGTATATGGCACTTTGGAAATGCAAATAAATAAATACCTTTTTAAACTTATCGGAACATAAATATATTATGATAGAATTGATTGTTATAGCAATATTTATTATTTGGTTAATTTCAACTGAATTAGTGTATTGGAAAGGATCCACAGCAGATGATCTAGGGGCATATGCTGGTAAATTAATGGCAATGTTGGTTGGCGCAACAATAACTTTTCTTATTGTAGCAATTTCATTTTTAGCATCGATTATAATTCCGCAAATAGATTTTAGTTCTCCATTAATATTACCTATAATTACGGGGATAATAATAATCATTTTTGTGTTTTTTGTTAATACAGAATTATATAAAAGAAAAAAAGGGAAAACTTAAATGAAGTATTATTATATAATAGTTTTTATTATTTGTGCGATGATAAATTTTATTGCCATTGGTATATTTAAAAAAGATGGTGATATATTAAATTTGGTAGTTAGTTGGGGATTAATGACCGTGTGCGCATTAACTATTATGCATAGAGAACTTATTGAAACGAAAGAAAAAGTTGATTGTAGAAAAATCAATGATTGGATTGATAAAGATATTGGAGTAATTTAAAATAGATACCTTTTTAAAGAGATTGTTCTATAATTATATTAGTAGTTGTATACAATAATTTTGTGGTCTGTTCATTTGAGTGAACAGATTACTTTCCATTTTTAGTCAATAAATACCTTTTTAAACCTGTCGGAGTATAATTATATTATGGAAATAAATATTAATGGAATTCGTGTAGTATGCGGGTCTGGGAATGTTACTGTGAAAGACGGGGTCGTAACTGTAGATGGTCAAACAATTGATTGTACTAAAGATAAAGAAATAATTATAAATGGAAATTGCAATAGTGTTGATATTTCAGGAAATCTTACCGTAAATGGGGATGTTAGAGGTAATGTAGATATTACTGGAAATATGACATGTGGAGATATTTCGGGAAATATTGATTCGGTTGGAAATATTACAACAAAGAGATGATTATTATGAAAACAAAAACGAGCTACTGGATTCAATATGGCAAAGATGTTAGTACTAAAGAAAAGGAATTGTATGAACGAAAAAGCGAATTTGTTAAAACAAAGCTTAAACTATTAAAACGAGTCGAAGAATTATTAAAAGATAAAGACGTAGATGAGTTTAATATATCAAAAATGTGTTCAATTATATAAGGAGATGATTTAAAATGAAACAAAGTTCAGATGAATTTATAATAGATAAAATAATTATAAATACACAAGAAGCGCAAAAACTCGATATTAAGATTGCTGAATTAAAGCAAGAACGGCAAAAATTAGAAATAAAAAATATGAAATTACATTTAAAATTAATCAAAACGGAGTGATTTAAATGCCAAATGAAGAAAAAAAAGGAAAATATGAACAATTCGATGTTCACGAAGCGAGTTGGGTTTGTCCGAATTGTAAAAAAGACGCTTTAAAAGTAGAAGACCACTATAGGTATCACGGAAAACTAAAAACGTTTTATACATTTTTCTGTGTAAATTGTCAACTTGATTCAAATTATTATGGCGTATATGTTAAAGAAAAAGAAAGCTTTAATGCTGTTTATAGGCAATTCTCAAAAGAATTAGAATGGGCGCGATGGTTATTACAAAAAGGACGCGATGAAGGCGTGATAGCTTGTAATAAAAGACATGCCGAAATTTTTTCAGAACAAATGCAACATCGCAAATGTTTTAGAAAAATTTGGTCGGATGTAAATGAACGGGATAAACGATTACAAGAATTGCGGGCAATTGCCGGAATGTATCCAGAATATATTTGGCGGATTTACGAAACCGTTAATTGGCGGGATCTTAGAAAAACTTGGTATGCTTGGAATCAAAAAATGTTAGATTGGCAGCGGAGCGACCCAAATGGCAAAATGGAATGGTTAGATAAGGTACATTCTGAATGGACTTCTACAATGATGAGGCCGGAATGCCGGCACAAAGATGAATTATTATTTTTAATTGATAAAGATGATAAAAATGAGCTTTCGGAACTTGAATTATTTATGTCCGCATTTGATATTAAAATTAAAGAAAAATATGAAACTCCCCGGGGATGGCATTATTTAGTAGAACCATTTAATAAAGGAGCGGTAGATTTTAAAGATTTTAATGCCGAAATTCATACCGATGGTTTGAGATTAGTGGAGGTATTATAATGAATAAGATATCTTTTTTGAAAAAGAAGCATAAAGGAAAAATATCCTGGATTGAACAAATTGATTATGCTGCTGTTTTATTAGTTCTGATGGTAATTGGAATAATAATATTTTTTGTTTGGATATTTTCTTCGGCAGGAGTAAGTTATGTCGTTGCGGATCAATTATGTGTTCAAAAGTATGGAGAATATAGTAGAATGTCTAATGTTAGAATAGATATTGTACAAGGAGTAACCCGAGTTAAATGTGAATATATAGAAGATGATAAACTCGCTTATGCATGTTATACAAATTTAAAAGGAAAACTTGTTCCATTTGATTGTGCGGATAAAGAATTAGGTGATTTTTGGTGAGCCAATTTAAAAAATATCCAAAAATATATTATTTAGGAGTAGAAGAAAATAGCGAGTTTTTTGATTTTGGAGAAGATACAGTCGTAATTGAAGAGAAGGTCGATGGCGGTTGTGGAGTGGTGTGGTTAGATGAAGATAATATAATTCATGTTGGATCGCGGAATAGAGATTTAACTCAAGAAGGAGATGAAAAAACATTTGCAAAACAACGAGCCGGATTAATGGCTATTTTAAAAGGAAAAAAATTGGATTCGCAATATATGTATTATTTTGAATGGATGGCCCCACATACAATAAAATATGACACTGCACCGGATGTTATAGGAATTGATATTAGAGCAAAGCGGTCTATAATTGAAGGTGAATATGGATTATTCTTGGCTCGAGATAGAAGGGCGCAATTATTTGATGAACTTGGAATCGAAAATGTTCCGCTCGTGTGGAGAGGGAAAATCAATGAGTTGAAAAAACAAGAAGTGGGAAAATTAATTCCACAGTCAAAATATTATAATGGAAAGGCCGAGGGGATTGTGATAAAAAATTATTGTCGAAAAAGCCGACAGGGAAATTACCAATTATATGCAAAGGTTGTTGCTGATGAATTTAAAGAAAATAATAAAGCTATTTTTGGCGGGATTAGAAAAAAGAATACGGATACCGAAAAAATTGTAGAACAATATTGTACTGAGGCCAGGGTAAAAAAACAAATTCAGAAATTATTAAATGAAGAAAATCAAAAATTGGGAATGGAATTAATGTGTCTATTACCGCGGGCAGTAGCAAATGATATTCTTGCAGAAAATATTTCAGGAATTTTTGATGCTTACAAATGGATTAACTTTGCATCTTTCAAAAAAATGATTTCGCATAAATGTGTCAAACATCTTAAAGAGTATATAATTACAGAGGCGGCAAAATGAAACAATTTTTAGTTAAGTTTGGAAATGCTGAAGGATATGAAAATGAAAGTATGATAGTATATTGTAATAAATGCCAGATTAAAAGAAAAAATAAGGAATATTTAATATGTGGTAATGTAAAAATTAGGAACGGTTACGGTTTTAATTCTGTAGAGGAAATAAAATGACTATATTAAATAAATTATATTATTTAGCATGCGTTTGGTTTATTGGTAAAGGACTTGTTCTTTTAATATGGAATCTTTTTTATTTAATTAATCATGGTTTTGGGTATGGGGCCGAATTTGGAATAATAGCTGGGGCATTATTTATTTTTAGTGGATTACTATTGGCATATATAAATAATAAGGAGAGATATTAATGAAAATATTTATTGGAATGTTTACAGTGATTGCATGTTTAGCATTATATATGGTACTAGGAACATTTATATTTATTATAGTGCCGTTAATATGGAGTGGTGTATTTTTGACTATTTTGATAGGAGATCAAAAAAATGAATAATAAAGCTCAAGTTGTGATTGGCCCAACAGATACTAAACCAGTAATAGTTGCATTAAGTGCTTTAATTATTTATGGCATCACAGGAAGCGCAATACTATTTGTTATAACTGCAATATTATCAACTATTATTTTGTATTTTGGTATTGCCAAACTCCGCTTTCATCGCAATATTCGCTTGAGAAAAAAGAAATAATTTTCTTTTTGTTTTCAAACGTTAATTCATTCTCAAATCGCGTTCGATAAAATTCGTGGCTTCCAATAACAAGTTCCCCGTGAATATTGGTAATCATATTATTTATTTTTTTAAACCAAAGAGTAATCAAATTGTCCCGGGCCCGTTCGAACCGTTGCGAACTTTGCCCTCCTTGTCGATGGTTGTTGGTTACAATACTGTTTTTACATGCAAGAATATTGAATGATTTATCTGAATATATTTCCGCAATGGTACAATGTTTTAAATCAAACAATAATAACGTATGTAATATATGCTTTTTTGATGGTAAAATTAATTTATTGCCACAAAAATAGCGCATGGTATTGCCGGAATAGGACTCAATTTTTAGTTCAGAATCATTCCACAAAAAAGTGGTTCCGGCCCAACCGTTTTTACTAGGCCCAAACCTTTATTTTATTCAATCCTCGCAGAGTTGAATTACGATTCTCTTTATCTTTTATATTCCGGCATTCGGTTATTTCTTTATTTATGTCAAAAAACGTTTTATTTTCCGGCATTATTATTGTTATCATGTTAACACCTCCCAGTGTATGGCCCCATTCAGAGTTGCACTGAATTTTATTCCTTCAGATGGAATGGTTTTTCTGATTAAACTATGGGGCTATGGTATTTATCCCATAATATTATGGCGCTTTGACCATAATATATTAGCGACCTCGGTAAGACTTGAACTTACGACCCTCTCGTTAACGGCGAGTTACTCTGCCTGCTGAGCTACGAAGTCAACGCCAACTGCGAGAATCGAACTCGCGTTACCACCGTGACAGGATGGTGTCTTACCATTAAACGAAGCTGGCATATACCCCATGTGGGATTCGAACCCACGATTTCCGGATTGAAAGTCCAGCGTCATTAACCAGACTAGACCAATGGGGCATATATGACTAACTTTGTTAGTATATAAATACTTGTCATACATGGGAATACCCGAATTTGAATCGAGAACGTCCGTTTTGGAGACGGATATGATACCATTTCACCATACTCCCATTTTTGGTCAAGCTTTTTTTAAAAGCTTAATCCTATCAACCAGACTTGCACTGATTCTAATCGGGTTACAGCCGATTGTGCTACTATTACACCATGACAGGTTATTTACGATGCTGACCAGATTCGAACTGGTGTGGCTATAAATAGCCTTCCTGCTCTCAAGGCAGGTGGATTAAACCAGGCTCTCCCACAGCATCCTACGATGTGAGCAGGATTTGAACCTGCGGAACTTTCGCCCTCCAAGTTAGCAACCTGGTGTATTAAACCACTCTACCATCACATCATATGCGGTATATGCGAATCGAACGCATATCGAGTGGTTGGAAACCACTAATATTACCATTATACTAATACCGCGTTGTCGTTTTTAACGACAAATAAGGGGAGCAGGATTTGAACCTGCGGTGTTTCCTCGTACCAGATCTTAAGTCTGGCCCCTTCAGCCACTTGGGTATCCCCTCGGATACGGGAAATAGGATTCGAACCTATGGTGTTTCCTCGTACTCGGCCCTAAACCGAGCGCATTCAGCCGCTCTGCCATTCCCGCTATGCCGGAGACTGGATTTGAACCAGTGACGTTTCCTCGTAAACGGTTTTGACCCGTTCCCCTTCGGCCACTTGGGTACTCCGGCAAATAGTCTTTTTGATAAGTTAGCATTGAATTTTTATTTTATACAAGATAAAATAATATATGAAAACAATACCAGCTTAAAAAAGATTACTTCAGCTGATATGTGTGTTCACTATCATCATTCAATAACCCCAGCGAATTGCCGTTTTTATCATTTTGATAGTTCCACTTCATATATAATATTAGTTCCGAACTGTTTATAAACTTATCGCCACCAATATATTTATGGGTAAAGATTTTTGGAAACAATCTGTAGAAGAATTTAATAAAGAACATAATTTAACATTACACTATGGGATTCATTCTTTTGCTAACACGCCAAATGGAAGAAGAATGCTTTTTTTAGAAAAATATAAAGGCCCAATTACTATATTATTCATAATTATTATTATTATAGTTTTTCAAATAATTAATTAAACTTTAAAATAGAGAAGCCGGGATTTGCGCCCGGTCCTCGGAGTCTTCAACCCCGTGCAATACCTACATTTGCTACTTCTCTGATTGGATATGGGTGGATCGAACACCCGTCTGATGCTCCCAAAGCACCGGTCATACCACTAAACTAATATCCATTATGAACATACCCAGATTCGCACTGGGATCCAGAATTTAGAAAATTCTTATCCTTCTCTTAGACGATATGTTCTTATGCACTCACCACGAATCGAATGCGGATTTTAAGGGCCGAAACCTTATGTACTGTCCTTTATACTATGAATGCAATTGCCCCACGGTGATTCGAACACCGGCCACAGGATTCAAAGTCCTGTATACTTCCGTTATACTATGGGGCTATTTTTGGGGTAAGTGCCGAGAATTTCACTCGGGTCAATATCGTCACAGGATACTATGCTTTAGTACAACACACTTACAAGAAGCCTGCCCGAATCGAACGGACTTGGATGGAGTTGCAGTCCATTACATGGCCAATCTGTCAAGGCTTCTTTTTTAATAGAACTTTTTTTAAAAGTTCAAAGCTGATAACCGGATTCGAACCGATAAAAAATCTTTACAGGAGATTTATGATACCATTTCATCACACCAGCATGTTAAATTTTAACAATGTTGTTGCGTAAACGGGGTTCGTTGTCTAAAAAATGAAATACGAGAGATGTCATTAGTATAGTTTTCATTATTAATCTCGTTATTCATATATAATATTAGTAACAAACTATTTATAAATGTATCGCTCGTGGGATTTTTCCCACAAACGATTCACAGAATCCCTTCCCAGAGTAAATATATTAAGGTGTAATGGGTTTTTAAACATTGTGTTTGCATATCTACCAAATATGCAAACGTTATTTTGATGTTCTCGATCGACTAAATATATTAGGTGACCATACCTTTTTAAACTTATTGCTTCATAAATATATTATGGCACAGGAGATTCCTAATACTTTGACTGACTACAAAATTTTATCTCCCGCCATTAATATTTTTAAAGCAATTCCAATTAAACATAAAAAAATTAAAAAAGTGGATACGAAATTAATTAAATTATGTGTAGCAAAGGGAATTATTTTTACTCCAGAAGTTTTTTCAAATTATACTGAAGAAGAATTAAAAAAAATAATTAAAAATTTTGGAGCTAATGTAAAACAATTAAATAGTTCATTTCATAAATCTTGGGATAAAATTAAAACCGCTTCAATGGAACAATTATTTTTAGAACAAATTGCTCATTATATAACAACATATGGATTTGAAGCTTTAGGTATTTATAATGAAAACGCGGTATATATACCGGTCGAAGCGTTCGATATTCCAAACGTTGATTTAGGTAAATTAAAATTAGTTGTAATAAAAGGATTGACACAAGATGAATTAAAAATAAAAGTTATAAATTTTTTATCTGCCGGAATTGCGTTAAAAGAAAACACTAAAGTAGATATGTTGGTATTAATTGATTATTTAAAATTAGATAAATCAATAATTAAAAATGTAAAAAATATTGAAGTTAAAATTGTACTATACAAAAAATTTAATGTTTTGCCAAAAGAATCAATTGATTTTTTAAGGTATATTGTCTATGAAGCCACCGGGGAAACACTGTTAATAAAAAATAGATATTTAATTAATAAAATAAAAGAATCTTCTGATACAAATTTAGTAAAATTATTTAAATCATACAAAAAGCTTTATACATTTAAAGAATTATCTGGTATTTTCTTTAGATTTAAACCAATATTTTTGGCCTTTAGAAAAAATAAAATTTTAAAAACATATATTAATAAAATTAGAAAAGATGCGGATAAATATCATAAGCCATTTGTCCCAAATTATTTGGATACGGTAACCGCGCAAATTAAACAAAAAAAGTTGAAAAAAGAAGAATTAGAAGAACATCTTAAAACAGCTTCTATATTTAAAAAAATTAAACTTGCATATGCATTGAATTTTAGATTAAAAGATTCAGATTCAATTGTTTATAAAGTTAGAAATGGAAAAGGATATGCGTCTGATTTTCATTTTACACAACGAGGAATAGCACAAAACGTTTTAAATATTATTATAGTATCAATTGTTAAAGATTTAGCTAAAAATGTAAAAAATAAAAAGATTTATATTCCAAAATTTATCAAATATGCTCTCCCGGCAACAGAAAAACAATTTATTGGAACAATGCCGGCCGGAACTTGTGTTACCGTAAAAAAGAATATGGTATTTGGAGTTCAATGGAAAAATGTTGATGGGCATAGAATTGATATTGATTTGTCGTTAATTAATGCTGACGGAAATAAATATGGATGGGATGGATTGTATCGTTCTGGAAATAATGATATTTTATTTTCTGGAGATATGACTGATGCGAAGGATCCAAATGGCGCCGCCGAATTATTTTATATTAAAAATCAATCTGAAAAGAATGCATTAATGAATGCGAATTATTATAATTATGATGATAAAATTCCTGTTCCCATGAATATTGTAATTGCAAATCCAAAATCGGCACGAACTAATCATAATTATATGATTGATCCGAATGATATTTTGGTTAGAACTGAAACAATATTATCAAATTCACAAAGCACGGTTGGATTATTGGTAATAAATACTATTGGTTCTAAATTTTATTTTATGGAAACGAGTGTTGGAAATTCAATATCAAGCCGGGATGATACATATACACAACAGACAAGAGATTATTTGGTAAAATATTATACGAATACAATTGATTTTAAAAAATTATTATTTTTGGCCGGAGCGAAATTAGTTGATGCTCCAGACAAGTGTGATATTGATTTATCTCCTGAAGTTATTGATAAAACTACTTTAATTGAACTATTGCAAAAATGATATCTTTTTAAATACTTCTGTTGTTAATATATATGGAACCAGTGATGTTAAAACAATCAGCTCTGTCTGATACTAACATCTGTTTGGATGCCACGAAGTATGCACGGGGAAGACACTAGCAAGTATCAATGCCGTGTTATATGGATACTCACATTGCGTGGTTCCAAAATGGGATCGTAGCACAAATTGGTAGTGCACTGCGTTTACATCGCAACGGTTGTAGATTCGAGTTCTACCGGTCCCATATGGGCTGCTCGTTCAATGGCAGGATAATTGGTTTGCAACCAGTAGATTGGAGTTCAATTCTCCAGCGGTCCACTCCTGCTAGGGAGAAAAAACGGAGATGAAAAGATGAGTTTAGAAGAATGGTTAAAAAAGAATTGCCCGGATGATGGGCCAAAATATTATTCATTTAATTATGAAAAATATAAGCGGGACACGGTTAATGAGCAAAAAAAACATAAAGAGTTTTTTGTTACAAAGATGGAAAAAATTGTAGAGACAACAATTTTGGATGAGTTTCAAAAAGTGTTGATAAATGATCCATATACAAATGAGTATAATCGAAATGCAACTGGGTGGCATTCTGAAGAAGATGCATGTAAATTAATTTCAGAAATGTCTATTGGAGATAGTGTATCTCAGTTTTGGGACAATCGCCGAGTCCCAACAAATAAAAAATATGTTGTAGATGATAGATTTTTAGAAAAATTAATATTAAAAATTAAAGAACGGATGTGAATGATATGCAATTTTATTATGATAAACGAATAGTTGATTTAACAATGTTTAGAAATAATAAAGATGAATGTCAGTGTTGTCATAAAAAATATAAAACAGGAGATATAATTGAGGTACTGGTTATTAATGATCGAAAAGTTATGTTTTTAGAAGGGCATATGTTGCCATATATTGAAAAAATACAACGAGAATTTTTATTAAGTAAGTTATAAGATTTTTCCGAAAAAGCTTTACCAAAAAATTATAGGCGAAACGAATATGATAGCATCAATGAATAGAGAAAAAGTAAATAGTAAAATGACAAAAGAGTGTTGTTTATGTGGAGAAAAAATAGAAGATGAATATAGAGTAAGAGTATTATTTGATGGAAGTTCATATTGGGTATGCCATGAAGAGTGTTTAAAGAACGCTTATAATATTATGTTGTTAAATAAAATTACGGGAGTGAAATAAATGGTATTTGTAAAATATGTTCAAAGAAATTTGGGCCCTTTCGGGGTAAAATATAAATGTGTATATTGTGGATTAAATTTAAAAAATGAAACGGTCGAAGCATTAGAACATGTGCATTACATTGGTAATGATTATACTCCAATGTATTTTTGTTTAGGGCATATGGAAAAATGGGCTAAAAAACAAAGAAGGGAATATTTATTAACAAAATTATAAGCTTTTTAGAAAAAAGCTAGAGTAAAAAAATGAGGTAAATAATATGGAAACAACAACATCGTTAGGAAAAATGAGCAACGGGTGTAACTGTCGGTGGTGCAGGGCTACACGGGATTCATCGAAAGATCAGCATAGAAAAAGAATTGTAAAACATATTCATAGAGGAACATTTAATTCTGTTCCGAGTTTGAGATGGAACAAAAAAGAAGGAAAATTAGAATTATCAACAAAAGGGTCAAGATTATGGAACATGTAAAAATTCGAGGAGTTAAACATGGCAACGGGGCAATTGGTTTAATGGGAAAATTTAAAATAAAAAAATTATATTCATTCCCGTTAGGGCATATCGATAAATCGGTTCATACAATGTTTTGTTTATGCGCAATGGACGCGATATGTCTAGATAAAAATGATATTGTAATTAAAAAAATTCACATGGGGCCGTGGAAAATATTTCATTGTGGGGTTACTGCTGTTGCAGTAATCGAAGGCCCAGTAAACGCATTTGATGAAATTGATGTCGGGGATAGTATTGAATTTTAAGCGCGCGTAGCTCAGTGGTCTAGAGCAATAGTCCTATGCACTAAAGGTCGGGAGTTCGAATCTTCCCGTGCGCATTTTTTTATAAAGTGTATGTTTAAAAAGAGATTGGTATACTATTTATATATAGAGCACTGTCGTCTAATCTGGCAAGGACGCGGCCCTCATAAGGCAGTAATTGTGGTTCAAATCCGCACGGTGCTATTATTCTGTAAATTACAGAATATGCGCGAGTAGTTTAGTGGTCATAGCACCCCGCTGATATCGGGGAGGTCGGAGGTTCAAATCCTCTCTCGCGCATTTATGATATATTTCAATTTTTTGTTTGAAAACTTCAAACAAAATAGGGGCGTTTCGTCCATAATAAAAAAGAAAAAATCGATATTAATATGGACGGTAGCATTAATTGCTATATGTATTATTCTTTTCTTTTTTACTACTTTGGATTTTAGTCAGTTACTTGTAGTTCCAGCACAAAGTATTATCCCTTCTATTGAAACAAACTGGGTTGACTGTGAAATGACTAGTAAGGTACGAATTAATTTTAGGATATATAATGAAGATGGAATTACTAATGAAGAGGCCGATTATAATATAAATGTATATAGAAATGGGGTTTTAACGTCTCAACATAATAGAGACATAACTGCTAGTGTGGGCGACGATATTACATTTATTGCGGTTTCAAAAAACAATGATTATGAAGATATTAATTTTAATATGATAGTACCTTGTAGATACCAGATAACACAGGTATTTTATGAAATGAAAAAAGAAATTGTTAAATTCCCGATTTTAATGGTGGTATATGATATAAATAAATATGCGGGCCATACAGATCTTACGGCAGATTATAATATAAATGAAATTTAGAATTGAATAAATACCCTTTTAAACTAGTTGGTTCATATATTATATATGAGTGATATATTAACTTGTTTATTATTTGGGTGTGAAGGATGGAATATAACAATTCCCATTTTTACATTGATTTTAATTGCTGTATTATTTATTTCAATTATTATATTTATATCTAT
>Ga0075125_10000916_pt1 | contig 13744 bp, 16 predicted proteins | sample AntAceMetag02UKN_FD_69810 | JGI IMG/M metagenome (GOLD analysis project Ga0075125, IMG submission 69810) | Saline lake microbial communities from Ace Lake, Antarctica - Antarctic Ace Lake Metagenome 02UKN | ecosystem: Environmental > Aquatic > Non-marine Saline and Alkaline > Saline | place... | reverse complement strand
ACTCCAGCCATTTCGCCAACCTTGCAAGTTGCAGTAATATCGACTCTGCCTCTAACAGCCCAGCCATTTACAAGGTCATGCCCAACTGAAAGATATGCGTAACTTGGGTTCATGTACCCGGTTGAAACCGCGCTTGTAGTGATCCTGTTTATATCACCGAAGACATAAACAGCAGTAGCGGCCGCTGTAATAGCGGTTGACTTCAATATTAAGTTAGCCGTTCGCGTTCCGTATGCCAGCGAAGTCGAGTAACTTCCATGCTGAAATACTGCCGCCGCGTCCGATCCGGTTTCATCCGTCTGCGCCACTGATACGTTGATAGCCGTCGTATTGACTGTATCAATGTCAATAGCGTTGGCCGAGTCACCCGTAGTCACACTGTTGAAAAGACACGAAGACTCAGACCCCTCATTAACATAAAGAGCAGTGCCGGATCCGCCGTCTCTGTGAATGAACAACCCACCTATAGCATATCCCGCAGTAGTAGCGGTCGGCACTGTGTCCCCCTGGGAAATAACAAACTTCCCGTCTGCGGTCTGAAACGCATCTACATCAAATCCCAATAATTTACATACACGTCTTAACATAATATGACTCCTTTATTTTAAAGAAAAGAGCAGACAGGGGGAGTCAAAGCCCCGGCACTGAACACAATATCCAATGCGTCACACTCAAAACAACTCGTACCCGCCGCCATAAGCCCGTAGTTGTTTTTCATCCTAATACTTTAACCAATACTTTGTCCAGAACAATCATAATGATGGGTATTGAGAACATACCCCATATCTTCCAGTCAATAGATTTATTCTCTACCTCGGAAAGAATCTTCAACAAGGCAACGCGGGATATTCTCCTGTATTCGGACCCGTCCTTGTCTTCTTCGTGATTGTACTCTTCGAGTAGTTGCTTTACTCCGTTAGCCATATTAAACCTTCTTTCTTCCAATGATAGGAAACCCACGCCAAAAGTACAAGAATAGAAACATTGCGCCGAAAAGCATGGCTCCGAATGCTATAAATAACCATATTGAATTCTCTACATGTTTACTTTCAGATTCTATATGGTCGTCGCCTTCTCCGCCCGAATTGCTATTACCGTCTTGTATTTCCTGCTGAACATTCTCCACCTTGCTTATCTTTTCTGTATGTACGGCTATCTGGTTTTCGTTGCCCTCGATACGACCATCCATTTTATCAATCTGTTCCGGTGTTATTTTGCTATCTTGCGACTGACATCCAGTCAGCACCGCAAATATCAACAGAAGAAATAAAGCAATAATAAAGATCGTCTTGTACTTTGTTGTTTCCGTCATTACGTTACCCATCATTGTATCACCGTGTCGCCTATCTGTAGACCGTAATCTGGTTCTGTACTGCTCGAACTCTGTCCGGCCCGTCCAACATTACCGATATGTGAAAAGTTCTGTTTCTTATCCCTCTTTATTGAAGATACCATTTTCTCAACAAACATCTCCCAATGTATTCCTCGTTCATCATACAATCTGGTTTCTGCCGCCGCGAGACAGCTTTCCAAGATAGTGTCTGAAAACTTTACGGATCCCGCTGGATATTCACCGTCCGAAAAGACTCCGATAAAAGCCTCGTATTTGTAATGAAGGGTATAGGCGGTATTGCATCTCGGCCAGAACCAAGCTTCTCTTCTCTGTCCAGTTGCGCTATCTGTAGCCACTATGACTTCAGCGGCAATGCGTGGTTCGCCTGTTGTATCGTCTTGAGCTCTCTTGTTTACAATCCTTCCAGCGTCAACATCTCCAAGGATGTACCTTTCTTGATCGTCCCTGGAAAAGTAATACCCGTCAATAAGCCTTCCGAAATCATCAGGCAATGTGTAATCACCGTTATGCTCTATCTCCCAATCAGTCTCCCCAGCTGTTACGTCACCTTCGGCCGAAACTTCAAGGTGTGTAGCGTCTGTTCTTGTCGTTATCGTGTATTCGGTGCTGTCTATCGTCAGGATGCCCCGTGTGGCCGCCCACGTAGGCCATGTGCCACCAGTGAGGGTACAGGTAGTGGTTGATACTTCTACAGTCCCCGTGCTCTCAGAGGCTATCAGGGGAAGCGTAGTCCACGGTTTCATAAAAGACCATTCATAACCAGCCTGTATCTCTCCCGAAGCTGGCGGATACAAGAACTGCATATACCCAGCCCTTATGATGTTATCAATCTTCGTCTCCTCAGCATCCGTCAAATCGGTATGATCAGGGGTCCCAAAGAACTTGTCAGATATCTCATCGGAAATAGTCTCATGTAAAAGTGTCAGCGTAGATTCGGCCATTATTCAACTTCCTTATAAGGTTTGATGTCTTTAACTGGTATCTTCGAGAAGTTAAGTTTTTCGCCTTGGATCTTAACCTTTGCCGTATCGTGATCTTTTCCGAGATACCCAAGAAACGTTCCAAGCCTTGTTCCGCCATTGAACTTTGCTCCGACCTTTTCATCTTTGACGTATGTATATCCTTTTTCTGGTTCCACAAGCTCTCTGTTGTCCTCTTCCTCTGCTACCGGTTTTTGAGGATTGAATATATGATCGTCAATAGGTTTTGGCTTCGGCAATGTATAATCAGCTTTGGCAAAGTCATACATTGTGCTCAACTGCAACTTTTCTATAGGGTGCATTGCTCCGTTTATTCCAAGGATGCTCCTCTGCTTTTCGTATTTCTTATACATCTTTAAAAGACCTTCGGGAACTTCTTCGCCTGGAGCCAATTGTCTCATTCTTTTAAACTCTTCTTTCGCCTGTGCCATTTCAAGGTCATCCTTTTCCTGAGCGATTCCTTGTATCATAGTGTCCGTCATAATAAACCTTTCTTGAAAAAGAAGGGGCGGGGAGAGAAAAATTCCCTCCCCGAATCCCTTTAAATACTTAGCCTTCTGAAGCACCGGCCACAAGACCGATCGTGCGCCAAATACCCATCCATTCACCGTACCATGCGTCACCAACATCATCCAGTGTCAGAACCTCTGTAAGAGCAGATCCGTCAAGCTGGAGTCCATTAGCAACGAAGTCAAGTGTAAAGTCTGAAGTACCGATGTCTCCAATAACGAAGAACCCTTTTCTCTGACCGAAAATAATACCGTCAGCAAAGGTTACGTCACAATCGGCTGCAAGAGTCCCTACTCCGCCAACGTATGTTTTACCATACGGAGAGTAAGCCTGTCCGACCTCTCCAGCGTTGAGAGGCGAAATCCAATCAATCATGCCAGATTCAACGCCGTCTTCAAGATACGCAAGACACGTTGGGTAATCGCCGTCAATAACAACATAAGATACGGTTATTGTACCCGTAGTAACAACGTCTGATATAATGGCATCAAGAACGATCACCGTATCAGATGTGATACTTGCTATGTTGTAAAGACCCGGCACTATAGTTGCCGTTCCGTCATTCTCACCGGCAAGCACCATAACTCTGGAAACTCCAACCTCAAAGTCAGAAGAGTCGTCAACCGTAAGTGTTATCATATCAGTACCAACAATGGTGTTAGTACCAGCCGTGTGGCTCTCAAGGACATTGGTAATTGTCTGCTTTGGTATAGCCGAACCACGACCCGGAAAGCCCATCTGCCCGAAACGAGCAGTGTTAGCCCCACCATTATGAAGACAGGTGAGGCGACTTGCGTTTACTACCGTATTCCCATACAGTGCAATATGGGCGTATCCGCCCGGTTCATAAATCTGACACCATTTTTCAGTTTCGTTTGCAGAAAAACACACTTGGTTTTTAAGCACACCTGCGAAACGGTGGTTATTGGAACTTGAAGGGGCTTCAACTTTAGTGTCCCTTTCGCCTTCAACGTCTGCGGGGGTTCCATAGTCTCCGTTATAACAAACACCAGTACCAATGTCATAATCGGTACTTGCTACTCCCGTAAGCTGAACCCATTTCTCTTTGAATTCAGCTTGTCCTCTTACCATTGCTGCGGGATCCATATTCTATCCTCTCAAAATAAATAATGTTAATTGAAAATAAATTTAGCTGGCATAAAAAACGGTCTGTCTGCGCCAGTCACTACACTCAATATTCCACGCCATTGTACTGTCAACCGCGATAACGTGAGGCTGATTTGAAAGCCTTCTTGGTTTTGACTTTTTCCTGAACCAATCCTTCAAGAAAACCGCATTGATGAAATCAAAATTCAACATATACATGGGGTTGTTTGAAGTGTTCTGATCAAGATACGGAACCGCCTGAAATATAGAGCCACGATAAACAGGTTCCTTTGCCGCAAGGTCATACCCAAGGTTATCGTTGTTATTCTTTGCCTGATTCTTCAGGTTCATCCTCGTCGCCCATGTAGTGAAGATACCTTTTCCATAACCGTTTCTCTGGTTTCCAGGTTCAGGAACAGGAGGAGTCCAAGCAGTTTCATACGATGCTTTCTCCATCATATAGATAAGCGCAGTTGCGTCGCCATCACCATACGTTTCATAAGCGCCTGTATAATTCTTGAGCCTTGTGTAATCGGTACTTGAGATCCCTGCACGACCAGCAGAATATCCAGACGGGTTTCCACCGTTATAACCGAGGGTGGCGTGCTGTGTGACCCAATAAGGAATACCGAAAGGCGTTTTGTTATCGCTTGAATCGTCTGGTTTAGTCCAAGAAGCTTTTTCGCAAATCTCTATAATAGACGTATCCATAGCAGCCTTTTCCATTGCAACAGCGTCAACAAGTGCAGCTGATCCACTGTTTATATCATCTTCGAGTTCATCCCAGGCCATGTGACCTTCGGTGAATTTCCACGGAATACGTCCACTTTCGAGGTTGTTATCCCGTTTATACTCCACGGTATTGTAAAGTCCGATATGTTCACCGGAATCATTATGATCAGTTACAAACCTGACCTTGATCCCTTTTCCCATACTTCTTTTTTCACGTTTATTCTTAATCAGTTCGTTAAAACCGACATGCTTCTGAAGGTCGGTCATAGCGCCGATCCATTTTCCTGTTTCCAGATTGTCAAGAGTCATCTCGACGGCATCCGGCAGGTCATCATAAGGTATTACAGGAGGCATAATCTATCCTTTCAAGATAAAAAAGAAAGGGCTTTTCGGATTAACCATACTTTTCATCCAGAGCCTTTATTGCTTTATCCTCTGCTTCTACAGGCTCTTGTTCGCCTTCTTTGAGGAATGTCCCGTCATCTCCACGGGGTGCGTTTATAGCTCTTTTAGAACGCTCTTTAGCTTTTTTGGCAACCGTTTTCCCTTTTTCCTTTACAACTTTATCGCTATGTAACCCGTTAATCGCCCGTTTAAAAGCCTCTTCTGGTGACAACTCATCTCCAGAATCCTTAGCTTCGTCCGTGATCATATCAACATACCTTGATACCTTGTCACGGGATTTCTGCTGGTCTTCTGAAATAGAGCCATCTTTGCCAAAAAGTTCTTCATAAGGTTTTCCGAGTTTAGTGATTTCGCTGTTCAAAAAATCGTTTCCAGAGTAACCACTACTCTGAAGCTCTTCAAGTAACTTCCCTTGGTCTGCGCTTGATTTTGCCATTCCGACAAATAATTCTTTCATCTTGCCGAAACGTTCAACGAGTTCTGAATCCCACTTTTCTCCATCCTCATCAACTTCGTCTTCTTTAAAATCAAACACTTCTGCCAAGGCTTTATCAAACCTTTCGCCTTCTTCTTCTGCGGAGGTTCCACCTTCCTCAGATTTTCCAGCTTGGATTTCCTCTTTCAGAGCTACATACTTTTCCAGCATTGCTATATCTGAATATGTATCTATCTCGTCAAGCGAAAGATCCACTTTGACAGCCCGCTCCTTGAGTGCGTTAGGGATGGAATCCTTCTCATCCTTGTCCTCTTCGGCTTGCTTGTCTTTATCGTCTTCCTCCGAATCATCTGGAGGAGTTTCTTCTTTCTTTTCAGGGTCTTCGTCTTCCTCTTCGTCTTCTTTGTAATCATCTTTTATGATGCCCTTAACTTCTTTTTCAAGCTCTTTCATCGCATCGCTTTTTTCTTCAGTTTCTTCTCCTGTTTCTTCGGTTTCCAGTTCTTCATCAACTTTTTCTTGATCTGCCATTTGTGTCTCTCCTATTTTTTCCATTCTGATTGATGCCCCCTACAATCGGGACTATTATAACCACCGTCGAAATCTGTAAGTCCACGCCATTCCATATACTTTCTGTTATGCCCCGCAGAGGTCAATGTAGGCTTTCCGAATCTATCATGATCTGTTGGTATCCCTGCCGCCGCCGCCGCCTCTGTCATTTCTTTAGCCTTCCAAGCTGGAACGGCCGCCGCATAACTCTTTCTCGGCCAACACGTAGATGTCTGGCCTCCCTGTGAAGATATCTCTGCCGGGATACATCTTTCACATACAATGCCATCTTCCAGTTCAATTGTTTCTGGTATTTCGTTATACGAGAATATCCGGTCATGTATTGTACCGTCCGGTTCTTTAAAGCAGTATGTAGGCATTAGCTCACACTCCCAAAAATAGCCTTTTGCTCATCTCCCTGAACATTGGCCCCCAATAAAGAACTTACAAGAGCCATATCTTTCCCACCCCTTGTTGCTCCGCTTCTGTTTATTCTCTCATACGTCCGTTTCGTTTCCGCTGGCTTTCCAAGTTGAGGCTGTGCATTTCCAACAGGTGCGTCTCCTTGCTCCTGAGAGCCACCAATAGGCACTACTATCTGTGTGAGCTCTGGTATGTTGCTGTAGTCTGAAGCTATCTCTACGAGCCTCTGAACGTCAATGGTCATACCCTGCTCCTGTAATAGCGGCATCATTGGCCCGACAACACGATTAAGTATGTCTTCTATCTTACCGAGTTTCTGTTCTGGCATCTCGTCTCTCATGCTTACAGGGTTTATGTCGGTATTGAGATCAAGGAAGTCTGAGTCGATTGTTGAAGGATCCCATAGAATCGGTGTTGTATAGCTGGTTCCTTCAAGCCCTTTTTCTAACGTTCTGGTTCTGACCGGTTCGGTATATTCGTACCAAGCAAGTGACTTCTCGATTTTTCTTGCAAATTCTGTCGTTGCGTCCTGCATATCTTTTATCTGTGCGCTTGCAGAGTCAAATAGCAACTGATCCTGTTTGGCTGTCTCTGACATGGGTGAAAGTCCGCCAAGGCTGTCAAGGTTCCCTGTGGCCCAAGAAAACATGTCTTTTAGCTGTATGAGCAACGCAAGAGACGGTTGATCTATACCTCCGGCGTGAAGGTCTCTTGGCTCTCTGCCTGTATATACCATTCCGTGACCGTCTTTAGTGTCCCTGAACTGCTTTGCATCTTGCGGGTTTTCAAAAGCCGTGACATCCTTTTTGTTCTCTACCTGCCATACGAGCCTTCTGATGATGCTGTTACATACGTTGTGGATACTCTTTACCTGACCGAATGGAGCCATAGGCATTGTATTATCTGGAACGACATTGAAGGACAATAGTTTATACGGCTCTTCGGGGCCATCGAATTCATCAATAACCTTCAGCGGTCTTTTTGTTATCTTATCGGCTAAATAGGTTACAAGTGTTCTGCTCCCGTAAACCCATACATCCTGAAGCGCAACAATATCCTCAAGCCTTTCGTCCGCCCCCGTGTCTCCCTGAGATATACTTTCCGTGCGATCCGCATTATCTGGATGATATACGGCATCTCCGTTTTCGCCTTTCGGAATTGGGTCTTTGTATATTTGGTCAAACCGTTCTTTTGTTATGAAGTACCTGTCGCCAATAAAGGCTGGATTATGCCCGCTTCCTTCTGACATGTCTATAACGAGATTATCAAAGGATACGTTCTTTACAAACGGTGTCGTAATGGCAACGCTTGAACCTTCATAGTCCTCTTCTCCGTTATAGACAAGTCCCTGCTTAACAACAGACATGGGTGAGAAAAGAGCGTCTGTCGCGGCTATTCTAAGAACAAGCCCGAGTTCTATATCGTCAGATAAGTCCTCAAGGGCTAGTTTTAAATTACGAGCAAGCGGTCTGAGTTCTCGATATGGAGTTGTCACCTTTGGCGTAGGAGCTCGTACCGCAAGCTGTCTTGTATATATGCTCGTAGCAAGGTAAAGCAAATTAAGGTATGTGGTTTTTGTTTTTTCTCCAACTTTGCCGTAATACTCGCTTCCAACATACGCCTTGATCAGTGCCTTCCTATATTCCCTGAAGTCTGACATCTTGGCGTAGCTTGCATTAACGCTATCTCTCAGTCTTTTAAATCCTTTTTCGGTTTTAAAATTCAATTACTCATCCTTTACCAATATTCAAGATTAGCTTCTTCTTGCTCTTGTTCCCATTCAGCTATGCGTGCGGCAAGGCAATCAGGATTAAATTCAATACTTTCATCTTTTTCAGCTTTATACTTTAAAGTAATCGTGCGTAGCTTAACTGCGAGCGCATCAGCAATACATTCATCACCATGCGCTGATTGAGCTCCTGATGGGTCTTGCGCGTTCTTCGAGGCTGAATGTGTGGCTTTCCCGTCTGGTTCCTCTATGAACTGAAGCGCTTCATCCATCCCTGTTATTGATACATTTATAAACTGCCTTGTAGAAAGGGCGCTTCTGTATTCCCTTAACAAATCTCCACGTGCGGCAGGATTCAAAAAGTATCCAGGCTTGTCGGAAACGCGCTTGCCTGGATCAACTTCGTCTTTGTGGTAATACAAATTGGCGTAACGAAGGGAGGCTATTCTCTTTGAACATGTCTGTCCGATAGAACCGCTTGCGTCCCATACGAATTTTGCGTTGTTGAACCACTTACAGAGCGCGATACATATTTCAGCAAAGTCCTTTGGGTATGTGTTCGGATCTTTCCAGAGAGCGACCTTCTTCCCGGTTGCAAGGTCTATAACCACGGCAGCAGAGTTTGAAGCACCAGTCCCGGCCGATACGTCAGCACCGATACCAAACTTCTTATTCGCTATATAATCCCTGCCTTTATTATCTCCTAGCGAAAACCATAGCTTTAACGGTCCGCCTTTCTCTATGATGAAATCTCCCATTTTGACATTGTTGTCCTCAATACCTTCAACTTCAATTCTTCCTTCTTCAATGGGATCAATGCAATATTCGGCTTTTAGCTTATTGATAAATTCGGCTTTGAAAAACGTAAAGTCAGAACCTTGAAAATTTACCTCTACTTCCTGAGCCATTGTCTGATCTGACCCTGTTTCTGCTTCTTTGTCATCATACCAAGGACTTCTCATTTTACCGTCAAGTATGAACGGATAATCATCTGGAAAATTAAATTCCCTGAACCCTTCCCAGTCTATTCTTCGTATTTTTGCCTTACCCTTGAAGCTTCCCAATAACTTAACCTTACCTTTTTCGTCTGAAGTGTAAAGCCCTTTGTTGAAAATCGGGTGTTGGGAAAAATGGAGATACCTTTTAACCGTTGCTGTTTTAAATACTACCTGATGAAAACCGTTTCCTATGCCTTTTGGTGTAGAGCAGTATAAAACGGCTCTTGTTACGCTGAATAGAGCCTTTAGAACGCTGAAGCTATCGGCAACTGGAAAAGCGGCAAACTCATCTACGAATACGGCGGTCTTTCTCTGGCTTCTAAACATGTTCTCTGTTGTGCTCTCACCGGCTATCGTGGTGTTATTGTCGTTGTTCTGGATAAATAGGTGTCTGCGGGTGATTGATGGAGAGAGCCAACTAGGTTGATATTTCCATATAAAGTCAAACTTGCCGAACAAACTACTTGTGTCTCCGCGACTATCAACAAGGTTTTCTTTTTGCGACACCATGCCAAAGTCAACATTTGGTACGAACTTCAAGAACCAGTCATATATAGCTATTGCCATCCATGTAGCGCCCATTGCCCTTGTTTTCGGCCAGACTACCGAGTATCCCTCCATTATGGCATCGCACTCCTCAAGAATCGCGTCGTCTTGGTATTCGTATGTTATGAAGGGTTTTATGGGGTCTTTAAGGTCTCTGGGTTCGTGAATCCAACAGAAGACGTTTATGTAGAAAAGAATGTCATCGGCGCACATCTGTTTCAACGTTGCCGCATATTGCTCGTCGTTCCCGGCACGTTCCAACACTTGGGCCCGCCACCTGAGATTGACCTCTGGGTCTTTCGGTACTCCTTTGTAGTATGGGGTCTCCATTATGCCTTATTCTTTAAAACACGAAGCACCGCGCGTTTTTGGTCACGGAACTTCTTGATCTTGCTCAGGTCAACGTTGATTTTGTTCTTTTCGACAATCTCTTCAAGAGGAGCAAAGCCACCGCATTTCTCAACGGCATCTTTAAGGGTGAATTTCCCTTCTTCCTTTTTTTTTGGTTTTTTGGGTTCCGCCACTACATTCCTGACAACGCTTATTGAGGAGCTACCGGGAACCGCTACGTCAACCCCGACCGTGTGATGTTTCACGAACGCCTTTTCTGGTATGTGCTCTGCGGCCTCTTTGGCGTCTTTAAGGCTTTTCATTATCGAATCATAGGAAACCTTTAACTTTCCCCTTGGGGTACGCAGAATGTATTTACCTTCAAGCAATTCAATGAATTCCCTTGTTTCTACGTGGAAAACCTGTCCGCTTTCGTTAATCACATAATTTGGATGCCCCGGTATTTTAGTTTTCATCGTTTTGTTTCTCCTTGAGTTTTATCATGCTATTAAATATTTCTAAAGTCATGTTCTTTATCGTCTCTCCGTCGAAGGTTTCTGGGTTTCTGTTCTCCATTTCGCTTTTTGATGGAAATGTCAATATGTGTATCTTATCCCAAAACATGTTCTTTCTTGCGCTTGAAGAAGAATAACTCCTCAACATGCTTACTGCCGCGGCGCAAGGTGCTTCTTTTACGTTTTCGCTGTCAAGCCCTATCTCTAGGTATTTAGCGACATATTCTACGGAACTGACTATATCGTGCGGAGCGTTCATTATGCTCTCCGGGATTTCTATTGAGGAGGACTTAGCGCCTTTAGGCCCCTTGCCCCCCTCGGACACTCCTATGGCAGCAGGAGTAAATGATTCTTTAATCTTCTCGGCTCTTGGTAGATACTTGGCAAGGGCTTCGACGTTTGATTCTGCGGGGGTCATACCGGTTGTTTGTCTCTCTAAGCGGTATTCGTAGAACTGTTGCCAGATCCCGGTTTCCTCTAAAAGCTTTTTGTTGACTACGCTTACTCTTGCCAAAAAGGTATCCTTTATCAAGGTATGTGTGTCTACGCTCTTAATATTACCCATAGATAAGGGAAATGCAAACTATTTTTCAGGTAATTGTCAGAATGACATCGAGAAAAAGAGACAATTTGACAATATGGGGAAATTTGACCGCACGGCCCCCATAGAAAGTTTTTTAAATAAATTTTGTTTTTTATTGGTATTTGTTTGTTTGTGGGCTATACTGTAGGCAGAACATTTATAGAAGGATAAAAATGAATCAACTAAAACCCCCGACAGTTTCCTCGCAAAGCACTGCGCTTTCTATGGATGTTCGGCTGTCGGGGGTTCTATTTTTGGGGTATGATGGATAAAAAACAACAAGAGACAACATTCATACCGGGCGGATATATACTGCTTGCAAAAATTGTACAAAACTCGGCAATATGGAGAGATGATCCACACGTGCTGAAGCTCTTTTTGTATCTTATAATGAAAGCGCGATATGTAGACGAACCGAAAAAATATCCCGGGTTTGAACTAAGAAGAGGAGAGGTACTTACATCTCTCTCGCAAATAGCAGACGATAACGAATATTTTAAACACACAGTCAAAAAATGGTCAAGGGCAAAGGTATCAAGAATGCTCGATAAACTACAAGAACAGGGCTATATTGAGTCACTTTCGGACACTTATGGAACACATATAAAGATATCAAACTACGACACTTATCAAACACCGGAGTTATATGTTTCGGACAGTGATGAAACGCTAGTGAAACAGTTGTGCAACAGTAGTGAAACAGTTGTGAACATAAGTAAGAAAGATAATAATGATAAGAATGATAAGAATGTTAAGAAACAAAGAAATATAATACCACCAAAAATAGAATGGATTCAGAAATATTGCAAAGAGAGAAGTAACAATGTCGATCCTGAGAAGTTTTTCAATCACTACGAGTCCAACGGTTGGAAGGTCGGTAAGAACCGCATGAAGGACTGGCAAGCCTCTGTAAGGACATGGGAAGGCAATGATAACAATAAAAAAGGTTCGAGTCAAAAAACAAGTGATTATATAGCCAAGCGTTATAAAGACGCAGGAAGGAAGGACAAAAATGGACAGACAGGGAGTTATTGAAATATTGACTTATGTTAAGGGGGCATACGGTAGACAGCTTGAATATCCAACACATGATGAAGTTTTGGACGGGAACACTGAGGACGTTTGGCTCGACATATTGAAACCCTACTCCTGTGAAGATGCCATGGGCGCTACAAGAATGATTATGCAGGAAGGAAACGAGTTTCCACCAAAAGCTCCCCAGATAGCCAAGATATGCCGAGAAAACCAGAACCCGGACAAAATGAGCGGGGAAGATGCCTTTGGCCGGGCATTGATCTTATTGTCTTGCCGTTCAAGCCTCCAGGTAAAAAGAGCAAACAACGAGGCTGAGATGTTCGCAATCAAAAACAAGATGGTCCTCAAGAATGAAGATGCCGACCTTGTAAGCACAATTGCCAACATGGGCGGTCTTGACGTAGTAAACCAGAACTCAGATAATTCTTACTTTAGAACATCGTTTATCAAAACATACAATTCCTTTGTTGAAACAAGGGGTCAACGCCAACTCAAACACATTGCCGGGGTTGATACGGTAAAGCTCGAAGAACGCACAGAAAGCACCGAGGGTATTCTTAGCGAACTTAAACAAATAGGGAACAAATGAAAACAAAAGAGCAAAAAGAATTTGAATACGAAAACCTAGACCACATCCAACAGGAGACATTCGAAACAATGCGGGAGCACAATATCTGCCATGACATGTGTTTGCAGATTTCCAAGAGATATTCCCTTGTAGACATACAGAAGGGCCTAGACGGTCACAACGGGAAGGGCATGACGTTTCAACAGTATTTCATGTTTAAGGTAAGACTTGACGAATTGACTTCTGTGGATCGTGCGATGTTCCATTTGATTGACGGGAAGTTCTCAAATGAGCAGGGAGACGAATACCTTGCGCTGCAGATGGTAGAGGACTATGACACTGAATTGTTAGAAAAGCTAACAAGCGAACTTGAGCCTACCGGGATTGATATAATCGAATTATCGAAGAAAGTATTGGAAGCGGTTCGGCCGAAGATCGTTGAGGTCGAAGCAGATCCAGAAATTAAACCAGAGTACGAACCCGGGAACCCACCATTTTAAAGGAAACCAAATGACACATGATCCTAATGATTTTAGAGAAGTAGAGGAATGTCCGAACTGCCAGGTTCTCCATGACGAGATTAACGAGCAGGATGATCGGATCAAAAAGTTGGAAACCGAAGCGAAACTCGGTAACATACCGTACCGTGAGGCGATTGCGTTGAAGGATCGGATTAAGGAGTTGGAGGCCGCGAACGAAAAAGGATTTGTTCATCAGATAGCACTCGAAGCCAAGCTGAAGATAGCTGAGGATGCGTTGGACAAATATAATCCGTGTAGTGTGTGTTACAAGATATGGAAGTGTGAAAAGAGTTGCGATACTTTAACTGTTTCAACCAAAGCACTCAAGCAGATAAGGGAGAAATGATATGAAAATAGAAATAAAAAACAGATGGGACGGAAAAATTATAGTTTCGGGCGATTACGAAAGCATTAAAAGCGCTT
>Ga0075125_10000914_pt1 | contig 13752 bp, 15 predicted proteins | sample AntAceMetag02UKN_FD_69810 | JGI IMG/M metagenome (GOLD analysis project Ga0075125, IMG submission 69810) | Saline lake microbial communities from Ace Lake, Antarctica - Antarctic Ace Lake Metagenome 02UKN | ecosystem: Environmental > Aquatic > Non-marine Saline and Alkaline > Saline | place... | reverse complement strand
GCAAAAGAAAATGATTCATATCTATTAGCTGACATTTCCCATATTGCAGGTCTAATCTCTGCTGATCAGCATCCATCCCCCTTTCCATATGCTGATATTGTAACCACTACTACTCATAAAACATTGCGAGGTCCAAGATCTGCTGTAATTTATTTTAAAAAAGATTTAAAAATTAATAGAGCTGTATTCCCTGGTATGCAAGGAGGACCTCACCAAAACACCATAGCCGCGAAAGCTATCGCTTTTGACGAAGCAATGCAACCTGATTTTAAAATATATCAAGAAAATATAGTAAAAAATGCTAAAGTATTAGCGAACCATTTAATGAACAAAGGATTTAATCTAGTGACTAAAGGCACTGATAATCATTTGATATTGATTAACTTGACTGATACTATAGATGCTACAAAAGCCCAAGACCTATTAGAACAAGCAAATATCCTAGCCAATAGAAATACTATTCCCAATGATAAATCTTGTTTCTATCCCTCTGGTTTAAGATTAGGTACCCCTGCTGTTACAACAAGAAATATGACAGAAAAAGAAATGGAAATTATCGCAGAAATGCTTCACAGAATCTTAATTAAAAAAGAAAATCCTCTTGATATTAAACAAGAGGTTCTCGATCTCTGTAAACAATTCCCTATTTAGTAAATTTAAACTCTTCCCAGGATTTGTCTTGTAAGAAGACATTTTTAATTCCTGCCCTAATAATTGCATCCCAACAATTCTCACAAATCCACCAATGCCCATATAAATAAATATCTGCTCCGTTTAGATCTTCTTTTGTATTATTGATAGCAGCCACTTCAGCATGACTCACCTGCTTACAAATATCCTTACAAAGGTGATAATCCGTCCCCGTAGGACTTTTAGCTTCTACTCTTGGACAAACATCCTGCAATTCCCCCGCATTTGTCCCTAAAGATATAACTCTCCCATTCTTAACAATATTTGCTCCCGTTGGTTGAAATTTACATCCACTAGCAATACTTATCTTATAAGCCTCTTGCATAAAAGGATTATCTTTTGGAACATATTGTATTGTTCTTCCCTTAGGAAGATAAGGATATTCCATAATTATTTTTTAAATCTTCTAATTTACCACTTCTAATTAATTCTACCTCTTCATTACTATCACTTTTAGCTTCTAAGGAATATGGAGCTGATTGTTCATATTTAGCTCCGATAACTCCATGCTTCTGAGCTTCATCATCTGTTAGTCCTGAGCTAGTAGTATGAAAGACTAACTGACATACTCTTTCTCCTGGATAAAGTCTAATGACTTGATTGTTAGTGTTATTTATAATAGGCAAAGCTAAATTACCAGAATATTTAATATCAATCACTCCACTTTCGACTAATAATCCTCTCCTAATGAATGAACTTCTAGCATATAGAATGGCCATCAAATCATCATCTTTAAAATTAACTTTTTCTAATGTGGAAGCAATTACAAACTCTTTAGGCAATATTTCGAAATATTGACCTGGTTTAAGCTTAATTAAATCAAAGTTATTCTTACTGTTATCAAAATCTAAATAATCAACATTTTTAGCTAATCTCCCTTCCTTCTCATATGTCCAGTTCTTTGGAATATAGAAATTCCATCCCAATCTTAAATCTAAAGAGTTTGGTTGAACCTGAAATGTGTCTACAATAGGTTCAAAACTCATCTTATCTTTTTTAATAAAGTCTATTATTTCTTTTTTTGATAATGTCATATAACCTTATAATGTAAATTAATTGTATTATTATTTAGTTTCTTAATATCTAATAATTCTAAATTCAAATCAAATTCTTCTTTAAATAAAGATAATCCTGTTCCAAATATCTTGGGTTCAATAGTTACTATCATTTCATCCACTAATCCTCTCTTTAAGAATAATGTATTTAAATAACTACCTCCTCCCAAAATAGCTTCTTTGTATCCTTTACTCTCCAATTCTTCCAATACAGATTCTATTTCTCCTGATACCCACATGACATCATCTATAACCAAAAGATCCTCTTGATCAGTAAATACCACATTCAGCCTATCTCTTAATGGTTTCTTAAAAGTATCAAATGTATTCTTTCCCATTATAATAACACCTACTTTTTTTGTTATCTCAATAAACTGTTGCTTGTCTTCTCTAGAAGTCCAATTAGATAAATGATCACTTGTTTTTCCTATCTTCCCATCTAAAGTTATAGCCATCATTAATATTATTTTCATAAAACTATTTTTAGATTCCTAATTGAGTCTGACGGATTATACTGACTAGTCAATGTGTTAATAATTTCTTGAGCTAGCTTTTCATCTCCTTTTTCAGCTCTATCAAACCAATCAGGTTTATGATATAACTCTATCTCTTTATGATCATTAGCACGATCTAACAATTCATAAGCAGCATCAAAATGATTATCATATATATGAGCATTACTGATAGAACATGTTAGTTTACCAACTTTTACTCCTAACTTTGCAGCTAAAAATCTTTGCAATAATCCAAATCCAGCCACATCATGAGGACAACCAAGGATCATATCGTTTGATCTTATAACTAAATGTAAATGTAACATATTACCCATTATATTTACTGTAAAAGTATATGGGCAAGGAACATTCTTCTTTTTCTCTCCTAATGTTTGAATATCTCCTGAAGGATCCCAAGCAACCACCACCCCATGTCTTGAGCTTGGATCCTCACTTAATAGATCTATAACATTTTTAATTTGATCTTTACCGAAATGCTTTCTCCATCGATATCCATAAGCACCAGGAACAGTACCATCTTCTTCTGTAAAATCATCCCAGATATGAGTAAATTTATTTAAAAACACTTTTGGATCTTGCTCTCCCATCAAAAACCATATTTGTTCTGCTACGAATAATTTAATAGGTATTTTGCGTAATGTTAGCAATGGAAAACCTTTGTCTAAACTAAAAACGATTCCTGGAATCGCTTTAGTATAACAATTTTGCCTTTCACTATAGATTTCAATGCCATTATTCATTATCTCACGAACGGCATCTTTATATTGTTCGTCAAATTGTGTCATTACTCTTCTATCTCCACTCCCATTGATTTTGCAGTGCCTGCAATGATTTTCTTAGCTGCCTCTAAATCATTTGCATTAAGATCTTCCATTTTAGCTTGAGCAACTTCTTCTAACTGAGATTGCGTCATCTTGCCTACTTTCTTTCTATTTGGAGTACCTGATCCTTTAGCAATACCAAGAATCTTTTTAATCATTCCTGAGGCTAATGGCTGTTTGATTTTAAAATCATATGACCTGTCATCATAAACAGTAACCTCTACTGGAACTTTCGCACCACCTAATTCTTTTGTTTGGTCATTAAATTTCTGACAAAATTCTGAAATATTTAACCCATGAGTAGCTAGCGCTGGTCCGATAGGAGGAGCCGGGCTTGCTTGTCCTGCTACAATTTGCATCTTAACTACTTGTATAATTTTTTTACTCATATTTTTTTAATTTGTAATGAATCTAATTCTACTGGTGTATCCCTTCCAAAAAGATTTACCATAACATGGATTTTTCCTTGATCTGCATCTACTAAAGATACCTTGCCTTCATAATCCTTAAATGGACCATCAGAAATCTTTACGATGTCACCTTCATTAACTCCAAGTGTATGCTGTGGAGCTTCTGCATCAGTTCTTTTGTGCATATTTTCTAATTCTTCCAATGATACTGGCACTGGAGTTGTTCCTGCTCCAACAAAACCCGTTACATTAGGAGTATTTCTTACCACATACCAAGAATCATCTGTCACAACCATTTCTACCAACACATATCCTGGATAAATCTTTTCTTCGACGGTTTGTTTTTTCCCACCCTTGATTTTAACTTTCTTCTCTTTTGGTACTAATACATTAAATATTCTATCTTCCATTCCTAAAGACTCAACTCTGTGTCTAAGATTTTTAGCTACTGAGTCTTCATACCCTGAATATGTGTGTAACACATACCATTGTTTAGTCTCTGGAATCTGTTGTTTAGGCATGAATAAGGAACATTACTGCTTGTTTGAATAACAAATCAAGACCACCAAGAATAATTGCTACAACAAATGAAATTCCAACTACAAGTAATGAATACTTAATAGTCTCCTGCCTTGTTGGCCAATTAACTTTTTTGGCTTCTGTTTTAACCTGTTTTAGATAACTTGTTAATTTATGCATCATGTTTTTAAAACGCCCGTTAGGGCTATGGGCCCATATTAACCTTTACAAAGACTATATGTCAAGGTTCTTTACATTTTTAGCGTGTGTTTGAATAAATTTTTTCCTAGCAGGAACTTCCTTACCCATAAGAACATCAAATATTCTATCTGCTTCTTTGGCATCATCTACTTTAACTTGTAAAAGAGTTCTATTCTCTGGGTTCATTGTTGTATCCCATAATTGATCAGCATTCATTTCTCCCAGACCCTTATACCTCTGAAGATTAATATTTTTATATTCTTCATGTCTAAAATTCTCTAATATTTCTTCCTTATCAGCATCTGTATATGCATACTCCATCTTTTTCCCTGCTGTTATTTTGAATAGAGGTGGTTGAGCAATATATAGATATCCTTCTTCAATGATTGGTCTAAAATACCTAAAGAATAAAGTTAGCAATAATGTTCTAATATGTGCTCCATCAACGTCCGCATCAGTCATAATAATAATCCTATGATATCTAAGTCTAGAAATATCAAAATCTTGAGCAATGGCTGTTCCCATAGCAATAACTAAATTCTTAACCTCTTCTGAAGTTAAAATCTTAGTTAATTTAGCTCTTTCTACATTTAAAATTTTACCACGCAATGGTAATATTGCTTGAAATCTTCTATTCCTTCCACTTTTACCAGAGCCCCCAGCAGATTGTCCCTCCACAATAAATAATTCAGATTGTGCAGGATCCTTACAAGAGCAATCAGCTAACTTACCTGGCAAACTTAATCCTTCTAGAGCTCCTTTACGCAATACTGTTTGTCTAGCGGCACTAGCAGCCTTGCGTGCTTTAGCGGCTAATAAACAATGCTGAATAATCATTCTTGCATCTTGGGGAAATCTTTCTAAATATTCTGCGATCGCTTCATTCACTACTCCTTCAACGGCTGTCTTAGCTTCGGGGTTCCCTAGTTTAGTTTTTGTTTGTCCTTCAAACTGTGGTTCGCTAATTTTAACTGATAATACAGCATTTAATCCCACTCTCATATCCTTACCAGTCAAATTCTCTTCATCGTTTTTAAGATAATCATTCTTTTTAGCGTAGTCGTTTAATGCTCTAGTTAAGGCACTTCTAAATCCTGTCAAATGACTACCTCCTTCCATAGTATGAATATTATTAGCGAAACTCTCTTCGTAGGTTTCTTGATCTTGAGTATATTGAAATGCTGCTTCAATCATCATTCCATCTCTTTCCTTGTTAACATAAAAAACTGTCTCATGAATTTCCTCAGAACCCTTAGTTAAATATTTTGCATATGATTGTAATCCCCCTTCAAAATAAAATGTATAAGAAGATTTTCCTTTTCTCTCGTCAATAAAAGTAATTTTTACTCCCTTAGTAAGGTATGCTTGTCTTCTTAAATGATTTACAATCTTTTTCTTATCAAATTCAGTAGAACTAAATATTGAATCATCAGCTACAAACGTAACACTCGTTCCTGTTGTAGTACATTTATCCCCTTTTTTTAATTTTGTTTTAGGAGCTCCTTGAGAATATTCTTGAGAATGGACAAATCCATTTCTTTTAACCTCTACTAATAAAAAAGTAGATAATGCATTAACAACAGAAATTCCTACTCCGTGCAAACCACCAGATACCTTGTATGCTTTATTCTCAAATTTTCCTCCAGCATGTAATGTGGTTAAAACTGTTTCTAGAGCAGATTTCTTAGTCTCAGAATGAGTATCAATAGGTATTCCTCTTCCATTATCAGTTACTCTTACTTTATTATCGGCCAATAAAGCAACTTCTATAGTATTGGCATATCCTCCCATTGCTTCATCAATAGAGTTGTCTAAACATTCCCAAATTAAATGATGAAGACCATCAGCTCCAGTGGAACCGATGTACATAGCTGGTCTTTTCCTTACTGGATCTAACCCTTTTAATACAAATATGTCTTTTGCTGTATATTCTTCTTTTTTCGGCATTTTATTTTCTTACGATGAATCCTTGGGATTCTAAACCATTAATTATATTTTTTTGAATCAAATCGATTTCTGATGATTCTAACGTTTTACTATTTGATTGATATTTAATGTGAAAAGCAAAACTCTTTTCATCTTCTTTCTCAAAAATATCAAATAAATCTACATCTATTATTAATTTACTATGCTCATAAATCTCATTCATAACATCTGATACCCTGGTATCTAAAGAAACTAATATTGAAAGATCTCTAATCGCTGCTGGATACTTAGAAATTGGAAGATATTCATTTTCATCACTTGCCAATTTAACCAATTTCTCAAAATCAATTTCAAAGGCATAGATATTCTTCTTCATCTCTCCAACAATACCAATCGATAAACCACCAATCTTAATTTCTGCCTGCTTATAACCTTTATCAATATAGATATTATCAGTAATCCCTATTCCTTTAAGGATTAAATCAATTACCCCTTTTAATTCAAAGAATTTATCTTTACCAACAATTATTGCTGATAACATTAATTTTTCTTTTCCAAAGACTTTCCCAATCTCAAATAAACAAATATCTTTTGCATATTTAGAATTCTTCTCAGCAACCTTAATTAAATTAGTTAATAAAGATTTCCTTAATCCATACATATCTTCTGAGAATGAATTTTCTAATCCAACCCCCTTTTCGTCCTTAGTAACAAAAGAATAATTATATGTTTCTGTGAATCCAGCTAACTTTAAAATATCCTTTACCTTACTTGCCCAAACCAATTTCTCATCTCTAATCGTTGGTTGTAAATATGTCATAGGAAGCTTAGACTCTAAGTTAAAATAACCATAGATTCTTCCTATCTCTTCTATTAAATCAACATTCAATGTAATATCTGGTCTTGATGTTGGAACGGTTATCATATTTCCTTCTACTTTCATTCCTAATGACTTCAAAATATCTAAAGGTTTCTTGATCTTAACTCCTAATAATTTTTCTAACTGTTTCTCATCGAATTTAATCTTTAATGGAGTTCTCTTCTTGGGATACTTATCTATTAATTTAGATACTTTTCCACCTGCCACCTCAACAATTAACTCAGCCAATCTATTAACTGATATCTCTGTTAGATTAGGATCATATCCATGTTCATATCTAAATGATGCATCTGTTTTCAAATTTAATTTTCGTGAAGTTTTTCTAATCGATAAAGGATTAAAATTAGCTGCTTCCAATAATACTGTTGTAGTACCTTTGCTAACACCTGTATCCTTGCCTCCTTTTATACCTGCAATAGCAATTGGCTTTTCAGAATCTGCTATAACTAAAATAGTAGAATCTAATTCATATTTTTTATCATCTAATCCTTCTATAACTTCCCCATTGGCTTTTCTAACTATTATTTGATCTACTTTATCAAAATCAAAAACATGCATTGGTTGACCCATCTCAAGCATCACATAATTAGCAGCATCAACAATATTATTTATAGGCTCTAATCCACATGATATTAATCTATCTTTAATATACTTAGGAGACTCTCCTACCTTAACATCCATAATAATTCTAGAAGTATATCTTGGACATTCGCTAGGATCCTTAACTTCTATATTAATAGATTTGCCTATATCCTGTTCTTTAATCTTAAGTTTTATCTCTTTTAAATTTAATCCTGTAATTGCAGATATCTCTCTAGCTATACCATAGTGACTCAAACAGTCAGCTGCCCTGTTAGGAGTAATATCAATATCTAAAACATAATCATTTTTAACTTTATTAATAGTTTCAATTTCAAATATATGCAAAGTCAAAAGATCACCTAGTTTATTTGGATTAGGTAATTTTTTGTCAAAAAATGATTGTAAAAAGTTATAGGAAAATTTCATATTAAAATTGTTCTAAAAATCTAATGTCGCTAGAATAAAGTAATCTAATATCATCAATCTTGTATTTCATCATGGCTAATCTGTCTAATCCAAAACCAAATGCGAATCCTTGCCATTTTTTATGATCCAACTTTGCATATTTGAATACATTAGGATGAACCATGCCTGCACCTCCCATTTCCAACCATCCCCTCTTAGAACAAGTACTACAACCCTTTCCTTTGCAAATAAAACATTGCAAATCTACTTCAAAACTTGGTTCTGTAAATGGAAAAAAGCTAGGCCTTAATCTAATTTTAGCTGGCGTGTTGAAAAACATTTCAAAAAACTTTTCTATAATGGCCTTAAAATTAGCAGCATTAATATTCTCATCAACCATTAATCCTTCTACTTGATAAAAATTAACCTCATGAGAAGCATCTGTGGCTTCATACCTAAATACTCTACCTGGAACAATAATGCTCAAAGGTGGACTATTTTTTTCCATATAGTGTACTTGTGCTGGAGATGTATGAGTTCTAAGTAATCCTTTTTTCCCTTTCAACCAAAACGTATCCCACATATCTCTAGCAGGATGATCTTTAGGAATATTTAATGCATCAAAATTATAATATTCTGTTTCTACTTCAGTACCCTCTACTACCTTAAACCCTAATCTCTCAAATATATCTTCTATTTCTCTTCTCACTAACGTCAATGGATGAAGATGACCTATCTTAATCTTCTGAGAAGGAATAGTCACATCAAAAAAATCTTTCTTAGATTCTTCTTTAAAATTCTTATTATTAACTAACTCTTGTAATACATTCTTCAAAATATTAGATTCTTTCCCAATATTTTTCTTTTCATCTACAGATAAATCTTTCAAAGAACGTAAAACTTGTGTAAGCTCTCCTTTCTTACCTAAATATTTCTTTTCAATTTCTTTTAATTGATTGAAATCTTGAGCTAAAGAAATCTCATTCTCAGCCCTATTTTTAATATCTTTTAAATCCATTTGTATTCTTACTTTACCTTAAATTTAAGTGTTTTTCAACCAAAGAATGTGGAGAAAAAAGACATAAATATACTCTTTTTGTTAAAACAAAAAACCGCTAGAATAGCGGATCTTTGATGTGGCGGGGACGACCGGGCTCGAACCGGCAACCTCCACTGTGACAGAGTGACGATCTAACCAATTGATCTACGCCCCCAGTGCCGGTGGTTGGATTTGAACCAACGGCCTATCGCATATGAAACGACCGCTCTAAACCACTGAGCTACACCGGCTTTATTTTACACATTTTAACGCATTAATCAACCCCATTATCTTATAATATAGTTCTGCTGGCTGTCTAACCTCTAGTCTAGCAGTTCCATAATATTTAGGGAAATCACTATAATTCTTTTTATTCTTTACTTTAATTAATGTTGAATTAGCTAAATTCTTTCTTTTTAATCCTGTTTCTCTTAGCCAATATCTCTCTATTTCTAATAATCTATTATTATGAATCTGATTTATCGCTATCCTTAAGGTAAATCTATCGTCTCTAATATCCCATAACTCTCTAAACCATCTCAGCATAAATTTAATTACTTCTGGATCTGCATTAGATACTCTAACCTGTCTAGTTTTTTTACTTCCCTCTCCCCAATATAGTCCTAATCCAGTTACCAGTAATTCTTGTTTGGATAATTTATTTAATCGGTCCTTACCTTCCGAAGAAGCTTTCTTTATTCTATTCAATCTCTGTTGATATTGAAACCTTGCTCCTTTATAGGCAGCAAGATTTCTTTTCTTTTCTAGTTTCTTTAATTGAGTTTTAGTGAGCTCTATATCTCGACACCATAAACTAACAGTACTTTTACAAGCACCAACAATTTGAGAAATTTCACTTAAACTTTTTCCTTGTTTTCTCAATCTTAATGCTAAGTTTCTTTCTTCTGATTTAGCCATTGCACCTACAGTTAATTCTATATAAATTATACCGTAGGTTCATATATTTTACAATGTGCTCATTTATGTCGCGGGGACCCGAATTGCACGGGTGCCTGGGGCTTCTTTTACACCCTATGTTTCCATAGGGAATGGACTATACCATCTTCCTTAATTAAGGAAGTTCCCATTATAGTCTCTGAACCTTCCCATCGTATGGGCTTGGCTGCTGATTGCCAAATCCCCTCTTTTGTCAAACCTTCATGCTCCTGCATTGTGGTAAGAAGGGCTCTAATGGGTTTCCAGCAATTTAGAGAATTTTTCCATAGAATATTACTACTCTAGGTCACACTTTTGTATGAGACCCCCGAGATACTACTTCTCCACCCCGCTATGTAAGACAATAACCTAAATATAGTATTTAATCAAGTGACTCTAATGCTTTTTTATAAATATCAATAGCCTCTCCTACTTCTTCTAATGTAAGATCTCTAGAATCATCAGACATTACTTCTTCTACTAATTCTTTAGCTTCCATAACTTTCTGAGCATAAAAATTATCTAAATCTCTGCCATCTAATTTTTTTTGTAAAAGTTTATCAGCATCTAATAAAGCAAGATTATAATTCAAAGCTCTTCCTGATTCTAATTTATCAATTATTCTCTCCCAATCAGTTCTAGGAACTGTTTGCTTAATTTCTCTTTTTACTGGTTGTTCTTTTTGTTCAACCTGTCCAGCAACTCCAAACGGAGCAATATTCTGTTTAGATTTATAATTTCTTTTCTTGGCTCTAGGACTATATCTCTTTTTCCATGTCTTATAATCTTTTATATCATCCAACCATAGATTATTTAAATAATTAGTATTAGCCAAAAACCATATAGCGGCCACTAACATTATCACTGAAACAATAATTACCACAACCTTAACGGGTAAAAGCGCTTGCTGTAAGCCAGGGTCTATTAATCCTTTATAAATATTCAAAAAATCTAACATTGCTCAAATAATTTACCTATATTGAATAATCTCTTTTCTTTTAATACTGGTGCAATAAACTGCATTCCAACCGGTAGATCTCCTACCCTACCTGCTGGTAACGATATAGCAGGTACTCCTGCGAGACTAGCAGGAACAGTTAATAAATCTGACATGTACATTGATAATGGGTCCATCATGTCTCCAAATTTAAATGGTAAACTTGGAGCTGTGGGCGTGAATATTAAATCAACGTCTTCAAATGCATTATTAAAATCTTCTACTATTTTAGTCCTAACTTTCTGTGCTCGTAAATAATACGCATCATAATATCCAGAAGATAATACATGTGTACCTATCATTATTCTTCGTTTAACCTCTTCCCCAAAATATTGTCCCCTAGTTTCTAAATAATTTGATAATATATCACCTGATCTAGAAGACATTCCGAATTTGACTCCATCATATCGAGATAAATTTGAAGAAATCTCTGCGGGAGTAATAATATAATAACAAGATATACCATACTTAAAATGAGGCATCTTTATAGATTTAAACTTAACTCCTTTCTCTTCTAACTTCTTAATTGAATCATCAAATATTCCCTTAACGTCTGTATCTATATTATTTATCAACTCTTCTGGAATACCCACCACAAATTCTTTTTTATCATCTTCCACCTCATAATCTAAACTTGTTGAGTCGCGCTCATCTTTTCCTTTGATAGTATTAAATACTATTTCTGCATCTTCTACACTATTAGTCAAAGGTCCTATTTGGTCTAAGGAACATACCATAGACATCAAACCATATCGCGATACTGCCCCATAGGTTGGTTTCAATCCTACAACGCCACAGAACGAAGCTGGTTGCCTTACAGAGCCAGCTGTATCAGAACCTAGAGCACAAACTGCCATGTCTCCGGCCACACTAGCAGCGGAACCCGATGAAGATCCACCAGGAACATATTCTGTATTATTTGGATTCTTAGTAGCCCCATAAGCAGAATGTTCTCCTGAAGAACCATGAGCAAACTCATCCATATTGGTTTTACCCAATATTATAGCTCCCTCTAGTTTATCAATTACATTTGCACTATAGGGTGCAATATAGTTATCTAATATTTTTGAAGCTGCGGTGCATCTAGTTCCTTTAATAAGAATATTATCTTTAATGGCCATTGGAACTCCCATAACACCGGTTAATTTCTTCCCTTCTTTTAATTTCTTATCTATAGATTTAGCCTCTTCTAATGCTTCTGCTCTAATCGTAATAAAAGCATTGATATCCTTTTTATCTTCAATAGTCTTTAAAAACTTCTTGGTGATATCTACACAAGAATATTCTTTACCTAGTTCTGATTGTATTTTCTTAATGCTGTTCATTAAAGATAGGTTTAGTTTTTACAAAGTTATTCTTAGATTCTGGAGCTAATTCAACTAAATTTACATCGCAAGATTTCACTTCATCTTTACGAGTAACATTTTTTAAATCTATTGCATGAATAAAAGGTTCTACATCTTTAACATCAACCTCCTTTAATTGATCAATATAACTAAAAATAGAAGACAATTCTTCTGCGAGAACTTCTAACTCTTTATCTGAAAACTTTATTCTAGCTAGATTAGCTATTTGTTGGACTTTGTCTTTGTTCATTGATATCAAATGGTTGACGTGGAGCTTCAAACTCTTCCTTTTCACTAAGAACTTCTTCTAATTCATCAAGATTTTCTAATACCATTCCTGCTCCTCTAACAACCGCTGTTAATGGATCTTCAATAATTTTAGTAGGCATCTTAGTTTCTTTAGAAATTAGTTCATCTAGACCTCTTAACATTGATCCACCTCCGGCTAAATAAATACCACGAGACATAATATCTGCTACTAGCTCAGGTGGAGTATTCTCAATGATTACTTTCACAGCACTAACTATATGTTTTACAGATTTCTCTAAAGCAATATTAATACTAGCTTCTCCAACCATAACTTCTTCCGGTAATCCAGAAACTATATTTCTTCCTCTAATAGGAACTTCTTTCTTTTCTTTTCCGTTAACTTTTGGAAGATGCGCAGAGCCTATTTTAATCTTAACTTTTTCTGCTGTTCTTGGTCCTATCAATAACTTATATTCTTCTTGAGAAAAATCTATAATATCTTGATCTAGTTTATCTCCTGCCACCTTCAAGCTCTGAGCTAATACAATTCCACCTAGAGATATAACTGCTATATCAGTAGTACCACCACCAATATCAACAATAAAATTACCTCCTGCTTCTTGAATCGGCATTCTAGCTCCAATAGCAGCAGCTACTGGTTGTTCAATTAAAAATACTTTCTGTGCCCCAGCACTTCTAGCAGCATCTCTAACTGCTTTCTTTTCCACTTCTGTTAAACCACAAGGAATTCCAATAATAACTCTTGGTCTTGGGAATATAACTCTTCCCTTATAGGCACTTTCAATAAAATATTTAAGCATTTGTTCCGCTATCTCAAAATCTGAAATAACTCCCTTTACTAAAGGCCTAGAAGCTACTATGTGAGCTGGAGTTCTTCCAATCATTTTTTTAGCTTCTTTGCCAATAGATAAAACTTGTCCAGTCTTTTGATTTACAGCAACAACTGAAGGTTCTGAAATAACAATTCCCTCTCCCTTTACATAAACCAAGGTAGTTGCAGTACCTAAATCTATTGCGATATCTTTTCTTAAACTAGATAGAAAGTTTTTCATATAAATCTTTTTCTTTAATTAGTTCAACCTTACTCTTTCCTCTCTCTTTTAATTCAATTAAACCCTTATTTTTAACACTAACAATCAATCTATAAGTAATCCCAATTA
>Ga0075125_10000910_pt1 | contig 13764 bp, 6 predicted proteins | sample AntAceMetag02UKN_FD_69810 | JGI IMG/M metagenome (GOLD analysis project Ga0075125, IMG submission 69810) | Saline lake microbial communities from Ace Lake, Antarctica - Antarctic Ace Lake Metagenome 02UKN | ecosystem: Environmental > Aquatic > Non-marine Saline and Alkaline > Saline | place... | reverse complement strand
ATGTAAACATCATTTATTTCCGACTTTAAAACTTTTCCTTTTAATGCCTTCAACCTTAAAACTATTTCACCTTGTATCTTTGTAACTTTGTTAATATCAACTCCAAGCTCTTCTGCAATTACTGTTCTTATCCTTTCAATTTCATCTACAGTTTTTTTTGTAATCCTAAATTGGACAGTGTCTTTACTTGGCATTCTATAATTAAAATGGTTTTGTTACCTATAGGATTTAATGAGTTGTCACCCCTGTGTCACCCCTGGGGCTACCCTATCCTATAGGTAAGGAAGAGCATACCATTTAAATGAATTTATTGCAAGGGAGGTTAAAAATGAAGTCAATTTTGAAGTCTAAAAAAGGCCAGTTAGGGAGTTTGCAAGGAATCGTTCTTACACTGGTTATTGTTGGTATTCTTTTAGGTGCTGCTTTCTTTATTATGGAAGAGTTCCTAGATCAAGCTGAAACAATTTCTGGAGGTACAACAGCAGAATCTTATCAAGGTATAAATGATACTATTACTGCAATGACAACTATCCCTGATTTACTAGGTTTGATTGTGTTAATCGCAGTTATAGGAATAATCCTTGCTGTTGTATTTAATGTAATCCCAGGGGCAAGAGTTTCAGGAGCTTAATTGTCTTTTTAGCCGTATAATATGAAAGGCAAAAAAGGGCAAGTAGGTAACTTACAAGCTATTATTTCAGTTCTTATTGTTGTTGGTATTTTAATAGGAGCAGGTCTGTTGATTATGCAAGAATTTGTTGATCAAGATAGTCTTGTTGATACATCCGCTACAATTGTAAATGAAACTGGATTGTATTTGAATAGTAGCATCGGGAACTCAAGTGTTGCAAGGGCAACAACTGTACCAGGATTTAATACATTCGCAGTAACAGCATGTTATGCAAATGTAACAGGTGCATCAGTGATGGTTATTGCTGTTGTTCCAAATTCAACTATCGCAGTTGCTAATTATACTGTAGATACTGTACAAGGTTCTATTGTTAATGCAACTGAAGATGTTCACGATGATGTTGGATGTACTTACACATATCTCGGTGGACAGAATGCATTTACAAGTGTTAACGATACTCTTACTGCAATGACAACTATCCCTGATTTGTTAGGATTAATAATCTTAATAGCAGTGATAGGAATTATTTTAGCAGTTGTATTTAATGTAATCCCAGGGGCAAGAGTTTCAGGAGCTTAAAGGTTAGCTAACGCTAACCATTTTTTATTTTTTTATTTAGATTTATTCTAAAGAATGCAGAAAGGGTTATGGTCACATTCTTTCCATAACCCCTGCAATTTTATTCATAGATATTTGTTATTGGATTAAAGTCACTTCCAAACTTCTTTGTCTTGGCCACATTGCTTAATTCCTTTATGAAAGCAATTAACATTAGTGCCATAGAGATAACTACAACACCTACTATAAGCCACAGCACAGTAACATACATTACTCCTGCAGTTGAACTTAAACTTTCATATTGAACTATATCGTGTGAAAGACTCCAACCTAAATGTAAGGAATAAATTCCTAGCATCAAAGCCATCACTATAAAGAAGAAAGCTATTGGAATTAATTTTGGATTAACACTTAATTTAAATCCGATGTATAGAAACATGGATGCGAGTGCTAAAACACCAATCAAAATAACTGCTGCCGTCACACCAGAACCTTCTAGGTCTTGTCCAGTATAAGTAACAGGAACTTCATAAGCCCAAACAATATCATCTGAACCATTAGTACAGAAACCATTTACAATATAATCCCCTATCTCTGTTATGTTTCCCTTATTAACAGTGTAGTTGTATTCATTTCCTCTTTTTGTCATTACAACATCCTTAACAAGAGTAACATTCTTATAAAAGAAAGAAGTAATATTACAAGAAGTAAAATCTGTTCCAACTTGTTTTAAATCAATATCTTCATTTACTTTTTGCTCTGGAAATATTTGAACTTCAGCACTAGCTAAACTAACAAGAAAAAAACCTGCTAACAACAAAACTATTAATTTACGCATCTTAACCTCCTTATAGCTGGGATGTTTGGATTATCGTACAACACCCAAAGCGTTGTGCACCCCTTTATTGGTAATGGAATTACAGGGGTTGTCCCTGTTATTGTAATCCACCATGTTTCTGTATCTGCTGTGTAGTTTTCATTACCACTATACCATGCAGTTAGGTTATAATAACCTATGGTTAGATTAGTTAAATTTGAAAGCGGTGAAGCACCATAGTTTATTTGAGTTCCATTGAGGGTTAGGTTAATATTTCCCTGGCCTGATTCTAGTGTTGCATTTAACCAGATATTTGATTTGTTTTGTCCTGAGTCATTGTAAGCAGCATAGTTATTTCTTAAATGATTCACATATCCGTAGATTAAACCTGTTGCTTGAGTAATATTAATATAGATAACTGTTGAGTTGAGGTTATTAGAGGAATCATTTATTGTAATATTAATCCAAGTCAGCCCAACTCCAAGTGAAGAACCATTGGTTAATAATCCTGTGCAATCTATTGTGAAATCTGTATCATTGACTGCAAAACAATCAAAGGAAGTTTCATCACTTGCATTCATGTCATAACTTATTTCTTCTCCATAAGTGTAGGTTTGGTTTTCAGGAAGTTCATCAAAGTAAGGAGGAGTTGAATCAACAACAGCACTAGTTACATTAACCCACCACTCTTCAAATGAAGTTGAATAGTTTTGTGTATCACTATAGTAACAAGTTACATTAAATAATCCTGCTGTTGAGAATGTTGTTGTGTTTCCAATTGGACTAACTCCACTATTTATCAAGACTGATTCATTGTAGAGTGTTAGTATTGCAGAAGCATCACCAGTTAAGGTTGAACAGTTTAAATCAATAGTATCTCCTTCTACTATTGAATAGTTTCCTTGAGTATCATTTAATGTTAGATTCACAACACTTGCAAGTTGAGTTACAGTGTAATTAAATAATGTTGAATTTACGAAATTAACAGTATCATTAATTGTAATATTTAAGATATATGTTCCAACTCCAATAGTAGTATCATTTCTTAACCAACCTGAATCATTAATATCAAACCTTGTGTCATTTACAGCATAGGTATCAAATCCTTCTCCATCCCCAGCGTCATAATCAACTCCTAAAACTATTAAGTAAGCGTGTGTTACATTATTTGGAATTGTTGTGAAGTAAGGTTGGGTTGTATCAACTGTAAATTCTACACTTTCACTTCCATTAACATTATTTCTAATTGTATCATTACAATAAAATATTACTTTGTAATCTCCATCAGCCATAGTTGTATTCGTAAGATTATACTCTGCGGGATTTGATGAAGAATTAGTCATTGTATAATTTATATCTCCATTATTCCATGTAAACCAACAACTATCTACTCCTGGGCTAACATCTGTTGCAGTTACATTAAAACTAATTGTTGAAGTATTATAAGTTTGAGTAAGGGGAGAGTTAATTATTACATCTGGTGGAACAGTATTTCCTGATGGCTTGAAAGTTATAGTGCTATAATTTAAATTTCCACTAGTATCATTACACCAAACAGTCCAAGTAGTTGTTCCTTCAGTAGCCTGTAATGCTGTCCAATTTATCCCAGCAACAACTGCTGTTGAATTATCTGTCCCATTATTCCACCAACATTTATCTAGATCCATATCATCTGTAACAGTATAGTTTAAATCTAAAATAAGTGTATTATAATTTGCATTATTTATAGGATAAGTTATATTAACTTCTGGAACTCTGCTAACATTTGTAGAATAATGCCTAATTATAGAATTGTTTAAATTATTAGCTGTTCCATTTCCATAAGCACTCCAGTAATACTGATGATCACTTGTATCTGAAACATATACAGAAGCATTATAAACATCTGCTGTTAGATTAGTTGCATAAACATCTGCCTCTCCTTGAAAGTTTAACCATACAGTTCCATTTGTATTTGAAACAGTTACATTAAAAGTTGCCCATCCTTCTTCAACTAAACTTCCATTATTATCCCAATAATCTGAGAATTGAGGATAAACTAAATCAGTAATATTAACAGTATAACTATCATCTAGAGTTCTATTATAATTATGTGATGCACCATCTCCATAGGCATTCCAATGATAATTCCACACCCCACCCTCTGTAATTGGAACAGTCACATTATAAGTTGTCTTACTTATATTCCAAACCATTGCTTCTTCAAGAATCTGATGATTAAATATTCCATTTTCAAATCCTTTCATAGTATACCAATAACCAGCACCTAAATTATTCCAACAATACCACGCACTTCTGGAAGCTGTGTCCACACCTTGTGTACTTGATAAAACTCTAATTTGTAATATACCATCTCCATTATCCATACAATCCTCAATAGTTAAATTCTGTATAGTTTCTTTTGACCATCCAATTTGTAAAACAGAAGAATTTAAAGCATCATAAGGAATTGAATAATTAGCAAACATCCAACCTCCAGAAGATGGATAATTAGTTCTCCCAAAAGTTCCCCAATCACCATCATAAGTATAACTTACAGGGTAAGTTTCATTCCAAATTGAATCTGATCCATAGTAACCAGTATCCAACCCACCACAACTTGTTGATACATTTGTAAATTCTTGATAGCACCATGAGATAACAGGAGTTGAAGCAGAGGCTGTATAGTTTGTATTATTAAAAGTTAATATTACAGTTCCATTTGTATTTGAAACAGTTACATTAAAAGTTGCGTTTCCTGAATTCTGAAAACTATCATTGTTATCTGTGAGGTTTGTAAATAGTGGATAAGAAATATCTGCATTAACATTGTATTCAAATAGTGTTGAATTAAGATTGTTACTACTATCATTTATAGTAATGTTCAAGAGATAATATCCAACACTTATAACTGAATCATTCCTCAGCCAACCTGAAGAGTTAATTGCAAATCTTGTATCATTGACTGCATAGCTATCAAACGCTGTTTCATCTGTTGCATTATAATCAACTCCTAAAACTGTTAGGTAGCTGTGAGTTACATTATTTGGAATAGCTGTGAAGTAAGGCGGAATCACATCTGCAATATCAGAGTAAGTTACATTTATTACCATTGAATTGAGGTTGTTTAGAGAATCATTAATTGTTAAATTAATATAATGAATCCCTGTTGTAATAGCTGTAATATTAGTTAGTTGTCCAGTACAGTCAACTGAAAAGTTACCTGTATTGTTTACAGCCCAGCAGTCAAATCCAACTCCTGAATCACTTGCATTGAAATCTTCATTAACAGACTGGCTTTGTAATTTGGTTACATTATAAATATCCTCAAAAGTTGGTGCGGTAGTATCGATTGTGAATGTTACTGAACTTGAATTTTGATTATTTAAAGTATCATTTGCCCAAATTGTAACATTGTGATTTCCTTCTACCCATGTCACCCCAGTAATATTTGCACAACTTACAAGCGTTGTATTTCCTGTCATGGTGTCGTTTGAATACCAACACGAAGCTAGGTTTGTATCACTCCTTGTATAATTTACAACCAAACCCGAATCTGAGGAGTTGGTATTGTTAATTGGAAATGTGATATTTATAATAGGAAGAATTGAATCTTTAAAGAAAGTTACAGATGTTAAATTCCATCTATTAAGAGAATCATTACACCAAACTGTCCAGTTATTTGAACCCTCAGCACTTATAATCTCTGTGAAGTTCGTCCCACCAGCAACATAGGTTGAGTTAGTTGCACCACCATTCCTAGTATATAAACAAGAATCAACTGAAGCACCACCATTACTCCAAGTATAATTCAAATTAGAAACATTTATTGTATAAGAAGTATTTGCAGGATATATTATTGTCATTTCAAGAGGAATTGTATCAACTGCAAATGAGATATTCATTGTGTTGTTAATATTTCCATAAGTATCATTACACCAGAACTCTGCTATGTATCCATTGTCTGAATAAACTGCTCCAGCCGAGAAGTTGTAAATATCCCCAATTAGATTTACCATTGACTCATTACTTACACCAGCATTTATAGAATACCAACACTCTGCTATTCCGTTTGTATCTGTTGCATTTATAGTATAATTTAGCGGGGTGTTGTAGGTTGCGTTTGCAGGAGATAAAATAGTTATATCTGGGTTTAAACTATCAATAAAGAAAGTAATATTTTCAGTCATGTTTAAATTGTTAGAGGTATCATTACAATAAGCTGTTACAGTGTGGCTTCCTTGTGACATGGTTGTGTTGGTTGCATTCCAATCAGCAGGAGAAGTTGAGGAGTTAGTCATTGTGTAATTTGTGGTTCCATCTGTTAAGGTATAAAGACAAGTTGACATTTCTGTTTCATCTAAAGCTGTGAAGTTGAAAACTATTGTAGTTGTTGTATAGGATTGATTTAGTGGGGTGTTGATTGTTGTGTTTGGGTTTGTTGAATCCACTATAGCAGTAAGATTAACCCACCACACTTCTGTGTCTGCTGTGCAGTTTGTGTTTCCCTCATATCTAAAAGTTATATTGTAAAACCCAGCACTTAAATTAGTCACATTATAAATTGGTAGGGTTCCGTGATTCCATAAGGTTCCATTAACAGTTATATTTCCAACTCCAACACAACTGCCCATTAAAGTTGCATTTAAATAAATGTTCATATTGCCTGTTCCGTTTGTTGCTGTAAGGTTTGATTGAGTATGATTAATAGTTCCATTTAATATTGAAGTTGCTTGGGTTATTGTAAGAGTGAAATTATCCATTGAAATATTAGCAGTCCAGTTTCTACCTCCAGTTGTATTAAGAATATAATTATAAACACCTACTGAACCTTCTGTATCAGAAGTTCCAACAGAAACATCATCTTTATAGATTATGTAGGTCACATCTCCATCACCACTTTGTCCTTCTTCTAATCCAACTGTCATCAGTGTTCCATCCCACACTCTTGTCAAAGCTGTGCTGTTTGTTAAATTTCCTTCTGGAACTGCTTTACTAATATTATAGGTATAAGTATTAGAAATATTGAAATTTGTATCTGTTCCATTTCCATAAGCACTCCAGTTGTAAGAATAATTTCCTGCTGATAATCCTGTTGTTGTCCAGTTGAATATTGTTGCACCTCCAGTTACATTTGTGGCTGTGTAGTTATCTGAATTAAATCTAATCCACACAGTTCCGTTGGTGCTTAGAAGAGTTGTATTAAATTCATAGATTGCTGTTGCTGAATATGTTGCAGGGTCTGCAGGTGTTTCTGTAAATGCTGTGAACACTGGGTATTCATCATCTCCACTTGCATTAACTGTGTAGTCTCTCGCACTAGAAACATTATAGTTTGTTGCTGTCCCATTTCCCCACGAGTGCCAAAGATAAGGATAGGTTGCATTGTGTGTAAATGCGTGAGTAGTATTAAATAAAGTTGGTGATGCTGAAGAGTTTGTAGCTGTGATATTTGTTCCATTAATTTCTAACCAAACAGTTCCATTTGTCGATAGTAAAGTTACATTGAAATGTCCTGTTCCTGAATCAATTAAACTTGCATTGTCATCCCAGTAGTTTGAGAAAACTGGATACTCGTCATCTGGAACTGTTGCTGAATATTCAATAGTTAATTTTGGTCTACGAGCTTCGATTGAATCAGCTATTGTTCTAGTCCTAACCCAATGATTTGTAACCCCCTCTGGCGAAGCTGCAAACATAAGACCATAATTATCATCTCCATCTACTAACCAATCTTCTACCCATTCTGTAACATTAAAAAAATAAAATGTCGTATAAGTTGGAGATTCAACTTGCGTAAGCTGAGTACTCCAAGCAGTTCTATCATTTCCAACACTATCACCACCAGCAGTAGTCCAACTATTTCCAGTAGAATAAATATTCCATGTTGCAGAACTATCTTGCCACTCCCTTAAAACTCTAGCAGTAGTAAAATTCCAAGGCATTCCACCATCATAAGTAGTCACTAAAGATATATTTGCATTTTGAACACTTCCAACTGCACCAATAGATGATAAATCCCATCTAAGAAAACGCCTACAAATATATGTAGATTGCCAATCAGTTCCCATAGCACCATCCGAAGATGTATCATAATTTGTAGTTGGATAACGCCTATTTATAAAAGTATCATTACCCCCCGAATAAGAAGCATTTTCAAAAAATTGAACCACAGTATGCAACTCATCAACTTTATCAATATCAGATAAAGGAATTGTCTGAGTTAATTTCCCGCTATTTAAATCCCAAGTTTCCTGTGTTCCATTTCCCGAATAATCATTATGATTAATAAATGAAGGTCTTAATTTAGCAGTAGAACCAGAACCTGTTATAGTTATTTCATTCTGAGTATTAAAATCACTAATATCATATCCACTATCTCCAAAATTCAACCCAATTCCAAACTCATTTCCATCTGCATTATTTTCTATAAATGTTTTCAAACTATCAGACAACACAAATTTATCCCAAAAAGTATCAACACCATAATGAATTTCATAACTTGCAAGTCCTAAAGGATGCTCCCAGATTAAAGTTCCATTTTCTATTTGTGAATTATTTATTATCCAATTGCTTAAATTAGATGTTAAGATTTTTGAATTGGATGTAACTTCCAGTAATCCTAAACTAAGATTATTCCCATTATGTTCTAAGATTATTTCTCCGCTTTCTAAAACATTTAAATTATAAACACTACCACTTGCAAAATACCCACCATTTTTTTGAATTATTGTTTCATCTGTTTCAGTCCAATTTCCATTTTCTTGTTTATATTTTGGATATGAATAAATTGTTGCTGTATGTTTTCCATTACCATTATCAATACTCTCTACATAGGGTTTAGTTATTTTCCTGTCTAAATAAAGGTTCTCAGATTCATACTCAATCTTTGGGTCTATATCATTGTCTGATAAAAAATTAACAACTAACTTCTTATTTCCATCTGAAAATTCAAACTCGCAATTAGCAATTTCCTGATATTTAGTGATATTCCAAGAACCAAACTCATCACTTGCAGTCACATTATAAGGTTCATATTTTTTAGAACACACATCTGCGAAATCAAACTTATGATTCTCAGTGCAATTATCAGCTCCACACTCTGCTGGTTCTGGGTCAACAATATAAGGTGACCAACCACTATCATAAATTTCTACTGAACTTTCTATTGTGTAAGTACAATTCTTTAACCCTTCAAAACTACCATTTGCTCCGAATTTATAATTATCAGGATTTTGAGTAATCCAAATATCATTCTGATTTACTCCTTCACAAGTTAGAGAAACATTTACATCTGCGAAATCTAATTGATAGTTGATTAGGTTTTGGTCTTGATATTCAGTTGTAATTGAATTAGTACCAAACTTTAATTTCTTCTCATTGTTCTTAACTTCAAAACAATATCCATAATAATCCTTATCTAAATCTGAATCACTAACTTTTTCTGCTTTGATTTTTTCTTTAGGGTCTGTATTAGATAATAAATCATCTGCTGTTGAGAAAGTTAAATTTTCTAAATCTTTCTTGCTTGTTGCTGTGTAACTTAAAACACAATGTTTTGATTTTTGTTGATTTTTATCAAAACTAAAGTAAAATAAATCAGATTCTGTATCTTCTATTAATGTCCAAGCCTGTCCTGTTGTTTGGATTGTTACCAGCCCCATTCCTACTGGACTATTCTCAGAAGTCGCAATCACCTCACCACCAAACCAGTTCTCCCACAAATCAGTTATACCATTCCACAGCCAACCTACAAACCCTTCTTCTTCTGTTGCTGATGTTAGTGGAATAATCAAACTCAGAGAAATAATTAAAATTATTGCTACATTTAAATATCTCATAATTAAATTATAGTTTTATTACCTATAGGATTCAGGCTTTTGATAAAAAGTAAAATACAATAATACCAGCAGTTAAGATTACTCCTAAAACAACAAACCCCACAGTAAGGGGTGTTAGTTTACTTGTGCTTAGAACTTGTTCCTTGTCATAAAAATCTAAATAGGCTGCATGTTTCAAATCATCTTCAACTGGTTTTAAATTTAGTCCACCATTCCAATCAACATTTATTTTACATTGAACTAAATTATCTTTATTTAATTGTTCGTAGGCAACCATGTTCCCAATCATGTATTTAGGGTCAGGAAGTTTTGAAAGTTCTACTACTTGCCAAGGCATCGCACCAAACTTAACTCTAAAGATAGTCCTCCTTTTTTTCTTACTAATAAAGTAACCAGCTTTCCCATAGTTCATTACACTTTCAGGCATTCCGTCTGTTGATTGTCTTCTCTTAAAGATAATCCCAAAGTATTTATATTTTATCTTATTCCGAGCATAGATTGCTCCGAAGACTATAACTCCAATTAAAACTAAACCCCAAATAAAAGTAGACATTAAAGATTGCCATGAACCAAAGCTAGGCAACAGATTACTTACCCCACCTAAATTTACCATTATCTAGAAAATGGATTCATCCTGCTTATGAACCCTCTCCTTTGTTGCTGTTGGTCTGGTTGGTTTGGTCTTGTTAGAGTATTAATGGACTCACTTATATTAGATGTTGCAGCTTTTCTGTCTCCTGCACCTAATGCTTTATAGAATGCAGATAATCCTAATGTTGTTAGTTTGTTTGTTAGAACCCTTATCTTTGTCTTCTTGTTAATCCCATAATCTTTATAGTGTAAGTGGAAGTGAATGATTGCATCTTTAATATTCATCATAACTAACTTATGTATCTGTGCAATATTAGATTGATAATTAGACATTGTTACAATCGGAGAAATAATAGAAGTTGCATAGTGCCAGAACATATCAATACCATCACTATTCATAAATGCTTTTGCACCTTCGATATTCACATACTTATGTTGTTGACTATCCCACACCTTCCCCTGTAACCAATTCATAAGTTCTATTAGATGTGCTTGTGGTGATAGTTCTCTTACTAAACTTATACTTTTGTCCTCTTCTTTATAACCCTGCATCGGAGTTTGCATGTCAAGAGGTATTCCTTCGTAAGGAGAATCATAATTTGCCATTCTTTTATTTTAGTAGTTTCATATTCCTATAGGTATTCCTAAAACCCAGTGAGGATTTTTAAACCTATGTTTTTCTGTTTTCTCTTTTGCTTCTTTGGTTTACTTAGACCTTTCATAAACTTAGCAACACTAATCTTCTGGACTTCAGAACGAGTATCTAATCTGTAGGGTGCTTTCTCGATATATCTATTTGTGAAAGGTTGCTTTACTCCCTTCCTAACTTTGTAAGGTCTAAACTTTGAGAATGATTCAGCCCAGTAGTTCTGTGGGATTTTATGCCTTGGTTGTTGTGCTGGTTTCTTACTTCGCTTAATTGAGAACTGTGCTGATAGTGTTTTGTCTGTAACATTCGCACCAAGATTTAATGCCTGTATCTTTGTTATTGGAGTTTTAGTTATCTTCCTGAACCTGCCTTTTGATTTAACATGAACATTCCAACCTTTTTGTTTTGCTAGTGGGATTGCTCGTTTGCCGAAGGTAGGAAATCCGAAAGTAAAAGGTGTTGGTGGAGTTGGAAGAGCAAAACCTAAAGAAATACTTGGTTGTGGGAATACTGGAACTAAGGATTGTGTTTGTTTTTGTGGTTGTGATAATTCTTGAGCTGATTTAGAGATTGGAACAACAGCAGTCGTTATTCCAGTGTCTAAAACTAATCCAGAAAAAGAATCTAACCCTGAGGCTGGAACTACTTTTGTATCTTCTGCTGTTCTAGTTAGTAACCCTGTTTTAACTTTTGGAATGAATGAAGTATCTAATTTTGTATCTACCTTTGTTGCCTGGCTTCCAACAAGAACAGAAGATACTTGTTTAGTTATATCCTTAGCACCAACAGATGGAACTAAACCTTTTGTTGTAAACTTCTCAGCAGTTCCTAAAAGTTTCCCTGTGAATGTTTCAACTTGTGCCTTCTCATGTTTGTATAATTGTTGGACAAACTGCTTAGAACTTTTCTTACCACCTGTAATAATTGTTCCTGCAAAATCATCTGCAAAATCTGTGCTTACATCTTTAAGAGTTCCTGTTGCAGTTGGTCTAACTAAAGCTGTTGTCCTCCCTGTTGCATACCCTCTTAATTTAAATATGTCTCCACTTACAATATCATAGGTTTCTCCTTTCCCAGCACTAACACTTCCAAAAGCAAAAGGTTGTATTACATCATCACCTAAAGGTGCGATGTAACCACTTCCACTACTCACATACATATTAATATCATCAATTACTAAATTTCCGATTGGTGTTTTAATAAATGCCTTAGAAGTTTCTCCCCTAGCAGCAGTTGTAAACTTCACTGTTTTTTTCAGAATATCACTTGGTGAAGTCCAACTTGCGTCTACAACTCTCACTTTTATAATTCCTTTCCCTGTTTCAACAATAAACCTACCATTTTTTAATTGTCTAATTGGAACTAATACTTCTGCTTCAGCACTTGCAGTTCCCCAAGCTGATTTACTAGCATCTATTTTTATAAAGGTTCTCCCATTTTTCTCAGTAAGTTTCCTAGCACTAAAACTCCATTTAGTTTTTTTCAATTGGTCTATCCTAGCCTGTGTCATAGATTTAGATATTTTTTCTGGAATGCCTGTTCCAGCACCTAGTCCAATTAGTAAACTTAATCCTGCCTCTCCTTTCTTTGCTTTAAATTCCTCATACAGTGGTGAAGTTAATTCTCCCTTTGGTTTTCCAGCCAACACATCAGCCCATAGTTTGTTTAAATCTGCAAAGGCTTCTTGTTTAGTTGGTGTTTGAGCTCCCTTGTATAATCCTTTAGAAGTAAAGTAGGCCATTGGAATTGTTGGTGTTATAATTCCTCCAAAGGAAGCCCCAATATCTAAAGCTAAACCACCTACTCTTGGAATTAACGAACCTTCTCTCCTATATAAATCTGGAACATCTTTATACTTGCTGTAAACTTTATTATATTCTCTTTGAAGTTGTGAGTTTATCTTTGCTGTTTTTTCTTTAATTAGCTCTTGTTTTTCACCTTCATTTAAATCTTTTCTATTTGAAATCTGTTCTACTTTTGTATCTAGTAACTTTTGATGTTTGTTTTCAATCTTATCGAGAATTGGTTTTCTTTTTACCTCAATTTCTCTTTGAATATCACCATAAGTTACATCTTTAACATAAGGAACCGGTGTTCCAATAATAGCAGACGTAGCACTCATTTCTTTTTGAATATCTGTATACCCAACATAAGCAGGGGTAAACTTCTCTGCCTTCCCAACATCCTCAAAAGGTTTGAACCACTCTCCTACTCCTTTGTATTTTGTTGTTGCTCCACCAGTAAAGAATGATTTAATATCTCCAGCAATTAATCCACCTGTTCCTTTAACTGCACCACCAAAAGAAAGTAATCCTTTCTCACCAATATAACTTGGAATAGGTTTAGCAATATCAAACACTCCTGATGGCTTTGGTTTAGTATCAACTTTCTTAACTTCAATAGAAGGAGTTACTGGTGTTATTGCTGGGGTTCCACCGTAAGGGGATGGAGTAAAGAAGGAGCCTTGTGTTCCTCCGAATCCTGAGACGAAGACTTCGTCTTTTTGCTTTTCTTCTTTAAAGCCCTTTTTAAAATAACCAAAAATGTCACTAGTAATACCCCTAGAAGTATCCAATATATCTTTCGGACTAGGAACCCTGCTAATCGTCCTGCCCAATATGCCAGGTTGTAAAGGAGAGGTTCCATCCTTTTCCAAGTAAGTTTGAGGTTCTTTTAAAGGTTGGGGTTTAGGAGCAAA
>Ga0075125_10000909_pt1 | contig 13765 bp, 10 predicted proteins | sample AntAceMetag02UKN_FD_69810 | JGI IMG/M metagenome (GOLD analysis project Ga0075125, IMG submission 69810) | Saline lake microbial communities from Ace Lake, Antarctica - Antarctic Ace Lake Metagenome 02UKN | ecosystem: Environmental > Aquatic > Non-marine Saline and Alkaline > Saline | place... | reverse complement strand
TTATCGGCTAATTTTAGGCTTTCTATAAATTCTTTAAGATGAAGTATAGATTTTTCAGTAAATTCATAGATGTTAATCCCGCCTACTTTTACCGACAAAGCTTCATCACTTAACTTCTTTCCGCCACACTTCTCACATGGTATGTCACTCATCATCTTTTCTATCCATTCTCTTATACCTTTTGATGTTGTCATGAGATATCTACGCTCTAAACTATTGATAACCCCCTCAAAAGGTTTTTCTGATGAATGAAACATATTTCCTGTTTTCGATGTAAAATTGAATTTAACAGCCTTTTTTGAACCGTAAAGCAGTATATTTCTCTTTTCCAAAGGTAATTTATTAAAAGGCTTGGAAATGTCTATTTTGTGTGCTTTTGCAGCTTGATATATTTGTTGGTAATACAACGAATCTGGCCCAGTGTATTTACCAAAAACACCATCTTCAATTGATAAGCTGTCATTCGGTATTAATTTATTAACATCAACCTTGCGCGTGAAACCTAATCCAGAACATCTTTTACATGCACCATAAGGAGAATTAAATGAAAATAATCTGGGTTCTAATTCTGATACAGTAAAACCACAAATTGGACAGGAGAATTGTTCAGAAAACAAAACCTCTTCTTCTTTAACAATTATTTTAACTAATCCGCTTCCTAATTTAGTAGCTACTTCCAACGAATCGTATATCCTAGATGTAATTGCTTCTTTAACGACAATTCTATCTATTACAACGTCAATATCATATCTGATGTTTTTATTTAGATTGAATTCTCCATCAAGTTCATAATCCTTTTGGTTTATTCTAATTCTTGTATATCCTTCTTTTCTTAATTGTTCAATTGTTTTTTCATGAGTACCTTTTTTTCCTCTAACCACTGGCGCTAATATAATTAGTTTTTCGCCTTTATAATTTAATACTTTATTAGTCATTTCTTGGATTGTCTGTGATTTAATCTCTATACCGTGATTTGGACAGATTGGCTTACCAATTCTAGCATACATCAATCTTACATAATCATAAATTTCCGTGATTGTTCCAACTGTAGAACGAGGATTGTGACTTGTTGTCTTTTGATCAATAGAAATAGCCGGTGAGAGTCCCTCAATCGAGTCCACATCGGGTTTTTCCATGTTCCCTAAGAACTGTCTAGCATATGCTGATAGTGATTCTACATACCTTCTACGCCCTTCTTCATATATAGTATCAAACGCTAAACTGGTCTTTCCCGAACCGGAAAGACCTGTCATAACTACTAATTGATTTTTTTTGAATCTTAAGTCTAAAGATTTTAAATTATTCTCTCTAGCGCCTTTTATTGTAATATAATCGCTCAATTTATCACCTACTACTTAATTTTTTCTTTAAATTCATCCTCTGATAATATTTTAATACCTAATTCCAAACCTTTTTGATATTTAGAACCAGGACTATCACCCAAAAGAATATAATCCGTTTTCTTAGAAACCGCTGAAGATACATTCCCACCTAAATTCTCGATAAATGTTTTTGCTTCTTTACGAGAAAATTCAGATAAGGAACCAGTCAAAACAACTGTTTTGTTAGTAAAAAATGTTTCTGAAACTACTTTAGATGAATAGTAATTAGTATTCAATCCGAATTCTACTAACTTATCTAACATTTTCTTATTAGATTCATCAGCAAAATACTTCACTACTGAATTAGCAATAGCTTTTCCAATATCATTAATCGCTAGTAAACTTTCTAAAGTTTGATTATAGAAATTTTCTAAACAAGTTAACTCTTCACATAAAACTTTTGACACTTTAGCGCCAACATGACGAATACCTAATCCAAAAATTAATTGATCCAAGTTATTTATTTTACTATTTTCTATTGCATTAAATAAATTTTTTACACTCTTATCTCCAAATCTTTCTTTTTGAATTAACTCTTCATAGTAAAGATTTAGCATAAATATGTTAGCTATGTCCTTAACATAGCCATCATTATATAGCTCAGTTAGAATGCTTTCTCCTAAACCGTCGATATTATAAGCTTCTCGAGAAGCAAAATGGATTAATCCTTCTAGATGTTTTGCATCACAATTTGGATTTAAACAATAATAATCTGCTTCACCAGACTTTCTTACTAAATTCGAATCACAAATAGGACAGTTTGTAATCATTTCAAACTCTATTTCATTCCCTGTTCTTTTTTCAGAAACTACTCTTAAAACTTCTGGAATGATTTCTCCAGCTTTTCGTACAATTACATGATCTCCAATATGAATATCTCGTTCCTTACAAAAATCTTCGTTATGCAATGTAGCACGTGAAACTAAAGATCCAGAAATCATAACAGGTTCCAGTTCAGCCACAGGCTTAACTACGCCAGTTCTACCAATTTGGAATCTAATATTGTTTAAAACTGTTTCAACTTCTAAAGCTTTAAACTTGTAAGCTATTGCCCATTTAGGATATTTAGCTGTATAACCAATTTCATCATACAAATTAAATTCATTTACCTTAATTACTACACCATCAATTTCATATGGTAAGTCAAATCTAAATTCATCAACTTTTTTAATGAATTCAATAACTTCATCAATGTTTTTACATTCTTTAGTGTAATTATTTATTTTGAATCCTTTTTCTTTTAGAAACATTAGAGAATCGTAATGACTGATTATATCATTGTCAGCTACCATATAATGGATAAATGCATCTAAATTCCTTTTCGCTACTACCTTTGGATCTAATTGTCTTATCGTTCCAGCTGCTGCATTTCTAGGGTTTCTAAAAGCAGCAAGTTCTAATTCTTCTCTGGATTTATTTATCTTTTCAAAACTCTTCTTAGAAATAAAGATTTCTCCTCTTGCTTCTAAGTCATCTAAATAATCTATGCTTAGGGGAATAGATCTAATCGTTTTTGCATTTTCGGTAATATCTTCCCCAACTAATCCATTACCTCTTGTTGCAGCTTGTTCTAGAAATCCATTCTTATATTTTAAAGACACTGATAATCCATCTATTTTTAAATCTGCAGTATAAGTATAATTTGAAACTGATTTTTTGATTTTTTTATCAAAATCTCTTACTTCATCTTCGCTAAATAAGTTGCCAAGAGAAAGCATTCGACGATTATGAGTTATTTTTTTGAATTTTGAACTAGCAACACCACCAACTCTTTGAGTAGGAGAGTCTTTAGCAATTAAATCCGGATATCTTTCTTCTAATTCTTGAAGTTCTCTTAAAAGCATGTCAAAATCATAATCACTTAAAGTTGGATTATCTAAAACATAATATTCATAATTTGCTTGTTTTAATGTTTCCCTTAACTCACTTATTCTTTTAACTTCATCCATTTTTTGGCTCCATTATTTTATAACTTGGGTGATCCTTTAACAACATTTTTATTCCAGTAGGACTTTTAAACGCAACAGTAATTTTATCTTTTGATACATCAACTATGACACCAATTCCAAATGTTTTATGTTCTATTTTATCTCCTAGATGGACATGTTGTTCTACTTTTTCATACTGATACAAATTTTGTTCTGGTTTTTTGTGTCTATGGTATGGTTTGTCAATTACTATATTCTTAGGCTGATATGCTCCTCTTCTGTCTAAAAGATTATCTTCAATTTCACCTAAGAATTGAGAATCAAGATTTTCCATATAATGACCATACATAAATCTGCTTTGACAGTTTGTTAGGAAAACTAATTCTTTTGCTCTAGTTAAAGCCACGTAAAATAGTCTTCTTTCCTCTTCTACGTTGTCTCTTTCCTGTAACGACTGACTAGAAGGAAATAATGTTTGTTCTAAACATGTAATAAATACCACTTTAAATTCTAATCCTTTTGCTGAGTGGACTGTCATTAAACTAACGTATTCACCATCATCAAGATTATCTTCAGCTTCTTCTCGTAATGCTAAATCATTTAGCATTATCGCTAATATTTCATAGTTTGTAAATTCATTATCATAATCTTTTATTTTCTCTAAGATAATGGTTTTAAACTCATTTATATTATCCAGTCTTCTTTCTGCTTCAAATGCTTTTTCACCAATTAAATCATTGTTTTCTAGCATCGCTTTATATCCGGATTTATCTAATAATTCTTCAAAAGTATCTAGTAAGTTTCTTTCTTCCATTTTATCTTGTAGTTCTATTATAGTATTCTTAAATTTATTTAAAGCAATTTTAGCTTTTTTTGAGACAAAAGGCATGTCTTCATCTATTACATCTATCATTTTAAGATGATTTTCTTTTGCATATGCTTCAAGTTTAGCGTATGTAGTTGGTCCTAATCCTCTTTTTGGTACATTGGATACTCTTGAAAAAGAATAATCGTCCCCTTTGTTAACAACTAAATGAAGATATGCAATCATATCTTTAATTTCTCTTCTTTTATAGAAAGAAATATTACCAATAACTTTATGAGCTATGTTGTTCTTTAAAAATATATCTTCAAACCTTCTACTCATGGAGTTATTTCTATAAAGAATTGCTATGTCTTTTTTTCTATAACCTTGATTCAATAAAAATTTAATTTTGTCATATAAATAATATGCTTCTTCCCCATCAGTCCCTGCTTTATAGTGAACTATTTTACTTCCAGGGCCTAATGTAGAATATAAGTCTTTAGGAATTCGAGAACGATTGTTTTTAATGACAGAATTTGCAGCCTTTAGTATGTTATCTCTAGAACGATAGTTTTGATCTAATACTATTTTATGATAATCAGAAAAATCTCTCATAAACTTCTTGATGTTTTGAATATTAGAACCTCTAAACGCATATATTGATTGATCTTCATCACCAACTATAAACAAGTTGTGATGCTTCTTAGCCAACAATTTTACAATTTCATATTGTAAATCATTCGTATCTTGAAATTCATCAACTAGAATGTATTGAAATCTGTCTTGGTATTTTTCTAGTACATCCGGAAAATTTCTGAACAATCTAAGTATTAATACTAATAAATCTTGAAAATCTACTAAGTTATTGGTTTTTAAGTAATTATTGTACTCGGGATATACTTGAGCTACTACGGATCTAATTGGTTCTTCAAGGTAATCAATATCTAGTTGATTGCCTTTAACTTTAGAAATAACATTAGATAGGATTTTTGGATAGAACTTTTTTAAATCATAGTTATGTTTTTTTAAGATATTTTTAACGATGATTTTAGAATCATCACCATCTATAATTTGAAAATCACTTTTGTAATCTAAACGTTCTATATCACGGCGTAAAATTTTAGCTCCCATAGCATGAAAAGTTGATATCCAAATACCTTTTACCGGAATATCTATCATGTCAAAAACACGCCTTCGCATTTCCTCCGCCGCTTTGTTTGTAAATGTGATTGCAAGTATGTTATTTGGTGAAATACCGACTTCACCAACTAAATATGCAATTCTATTAGTTAAAACTCTTGTTTTTCCTGACCCAGCTCCTGCTACAGCCATGACTGGACCCGTTACTCTTTTTACTGCTTCAACCTGCTTATCATTCAGGTTCTCAAATATACCATTATCCACATTATCACCTATATATATTATACCATAAAATCTGTAGTTTTTATATCGATAACACCTATATTTTTTTAAGCAGAAAAAGTGGTTTTTATAATGTAAAATCGATTTTTTGGAACAAACAAAAAAGGCCTCCACTAAGGCCTTTTATTTCATATAATTTTGTTGATTACATCACTAAGTAATAGCCAATCCTCTTTTTGCTTTTTTAAACGTATAATGCCTGTCAATGTAATGGAATAATATTTTCTCTTTTTTCTCGATTCACTCTCAATCCAATACGTAGTTAAATAACCCATCTTAAGTAGTCGTTTAAAACTAGTATATAAGGTAGCTTCAGACAAGGAAAATTGACCATCTGTAAGTCCCTCGATTTTTTTGTTAATCAAATACCCATAGGAATCTTTTTTATCCAATACACTAAGAATAAGCATATCTGTGTGACCTCTGAGTAAATCGCCAAATGTGTACATCTTACACGCTCCATCACTTCATATTTTACATAATTAGCAATTTTATTTATTTTAACATCTATAATACATAATTACATTAGGTATATTATATCCTTTTATACCTAATGTGTCAAGGTATAAATAAATAAGAGCCAAAGTCCTTATTTTGGAAAAGTATAAATGTAATTTGATGAACCTCCAGAGTCTTCTATTATTGATATAATATTTGGTACCCCAAAATCATATAAGTCATCATCTAAATAAGAATTAATGCTAATTTCAGATGAACTCAAATTTACAGTATCTGGTGAATATGCTCCACCAATTATATCAATTGATGTGCGGTTTCTATTTACTTCAAATCTCTCTGCGCTATAGAAATACCCATAGCCGTAAACATACCTATTTAAATCTATTTTACCATCTGCAAATACAAAAGATGGTCTAAGCCAACTCCCTAAATATAAAGTTTTTTCCGCTATAAAATCTCCAGAACAATAAACTGTTGCTTCCAATTCACCATAAGATCTATTGCCTGTATCAAATTTAACTCTACCATTTACAACAACTATCCCTTCTAAGAGACTATATGTTCCCATTTCTAAATTACCATTTACAAATAGCACATATCCATCAGGAATGATTAAATCACGATTATCTCTTATAGTTAAATTTCCGTCTACAAACCAATGACCTCCTACGGTTGGGTTAGACATATTTCTTAATGTATCTGGTGTTACATTAATGTACGTTTCACCGTCATCCGCTAAATCTTCAAAATATGTAAAAATACTATCAAAATCATTAAAAGTCTCATTATATCCTAACGAAGGAAATGCGTCTGGCATAAAGTCTTCTAGATACGAAGATAATATAACTGCTGGTTCAATTAAAACATTGTGTTCATAATCATTTTCAATACCTGTATCTCCAAACAATGTATCATTCAAGTTGTATGTAGTAACTGAATCAGTGGCTTCACTTATATAACTAGAGACGATTTGACCATTAGACAACTCTTTTGAAATTAAATAAATATTATCGTTATAAATGCTAATATTAACATCCATATAATCCGATAGATCACTTAAAAATGATGGTGATAAATCTTCATCTCTAATAATAATATTTGCTGCCACATCTATAACATTCTGAGCATTTACATACTCTTGATTAGCTTTATAATCGCCTTCTATTGCTACGGAAGTGCCATAAACAGAAGTAATAACAATGGCTGTTGATGATATTATAAATATGATTATAGCTAAAACAGCAGGTAATCCTATCCCACTTTTTTTAGATAATACTTCCATAATACCACCTTCTTTCTATTAACCAGGGACATCACTTAATTGATATGAGTAAGTCATTATATATTCATAGGTAAATTCCTCGCCCGCAGTTAAATATAGTGTTAAAGTAATGTATAAAATCGAATCTATCTCCTCAAAAAACAGATCAGAATCACTTGTTAATTCAAATCCTTCAAAAACATATTCTATATCATTTATGTATAAAATATCAGCAGCGATTTCAATTTTGTATTCTAATGGCGTGTCATAAATAATCAGATCAATAGAGTTTGTCCCTTCATTATATTCATAACCATAGTCTTTTTCTACAATTAAACAATCACTACCGCCACAATCATCATAAGATGTAAGCTCTAAATCTTCCATCGAATTTTTAATTGTTCGTATTGCTAATAATCCTTCAAAATTTGCTTGAGAACTAATATTTGTGCGATTGTTAGCATCCATAAAATAATCTATAACCATTACTGATAAAGTCATTAATATTCCAAAAACAACAATAGCTCCTAATAATTCCACTAAGGTAAACCCTTTTTTATTCTTCATATATAATACCTGTAATTTCTACTTCTCTATTTGAATAATAGTTAATAAACACAGAAAAATTAATAACACCATAATTTAAATCATCAGATGTTTGTGTATAAAACACTACTGTAATTGTTTTATCATATTCTACACTATCAATTTCAAAAGACAATAAATCACACGAAAAAGGTGGATTTTCAGTTGAACAAGTATCTTTTGTAAAAGACACGTCTTCAGAATCCATCCAATTTGAAGCGCTATTATAAAGAGAGTTATTAACAATATTGTCTCTAACTCTCGTAGCTACTTCAATAGCTACTATTTCTTCTTTTGAAGCTAAGGTCTGATTTCTTGCATTAATAATTATTGTTATGGTTGCTATAAATACGAAGGTAATTAAAACAACCGAAGCAATGGTTTCCGCAAGAGCAATTCCCTTTTTGTTTAACCAATTCATAAATTCACCTTTATCAAATCTACTCATATTATAATATATAACCACTCTACAAATCAATCAAAGCTACAAAAATCTATGATATATCGCTAATTTCTTATGTTTCTATTGTTTGAAACGCCTAATTTGCATATAATATATGTATCTATGCATATATAAGTATGCTAAGAAAGGAGAGATAATTAGAAAATTCTAATTATCAATGTTCTAAATGGGAAAAGAAATCAGAAAAAATATTTACTCAATTATTGTCATATTCTTATTTATCCTTTCGATAGGATTTGCTTTTGCTACGTTTCATTTGATAGGGGTGCTTAATCAGCCCAATCAAACCTATGTTGGAACAATCGCAATATCAAATTATGAAGAAAATCAATATTCTAGTATCATTGCCAGTAACCTAAACGACTGGAAAGATGATTCAAACTATACAATATCTTATCAAAATTTTAAAGTTGATATTAATTTTGATTATTTTGAAGCTGATATTGACTTAACAATCAATCAGCTTGAAGAAAATGAGATTAATTCTTTAGTTTATAGTATTACAGACGCTAACAAGAATCTTTTCGAACAAAACCTATCAACAAATTTTACAACTGACATTATAACCCTCATTGATTTAGATTCTTTATTAGAAGACATATTTGCTGATATTGAAATAATGAGTGTTCTAAATAATTATGATTTAATAAACTATTTTGATGATGGTGTTGAAAATACAATTTTATCATCATCAACTATGATTAATCTTGACAACAATGACGTTACTAACATTACTAGTAAGATAGTTTCACTAGGAATCAAAAAGGAATCTAGATTCTATTTGCTTGAAGAAATTAATGGTATTACGTTAACAAATAATCAATTAAGTATAATCGCTTCAGGTATTCAAGCGGTCACAATGAATTCTAATTTAAACGCTTTTATATTTGAACAAAATAACATATTACCTTCTTGGGGACAAGAAGGAATGAATGTTAGAATATTACAGACAAATACCTACGATTTTTCTTTTTATAATGATTTTGATTACTCAATGAGTATAAATATAACAAAAAATGATGATAATTCAATTACTTTTGAGTTAATTGGATATCCTTTTGTATGTAGTTATGCAACAACTAATTCCGAAGTAACCGAAGTTGATTTTGGCACTATATACGAGAACAATGACACTATAGACGAAACTACATTAGGTGTTATCACAATTGAAACCGATGATGAATATACATATCAATTATTATCTCAAGTCGGTGTAAATGGTAAAATCATAAAATTTGAAAAAACAATTACGTATCCGGATGCGTCTACTCAAACAATCATTCTTTATTATGAAGAATATGAAGCTACCGCAGAAATCTATCAAGAAAATGTTATTTCAAAGGATGGTGAATAATATGGCTTTAAAACGAATAGGAGACATATTAGTTAAAGAAAAGCTTCTTACTCAAAAACAATTAATAAAAGCACTAGAAAATAAAGAACCTGATGAAAAAATCGGTGAAACATTTATTAGATTAAAAATGTTGAACGAAATGCAAATTCTTAAAGCCTTAGAAACTTCTACTGGTGTTAAAAGAGTTTCTTTATCAAACTATAACTTTGATCAAACCGCTTTAAAAATGGTAAGTGAAGAATTTTGTAAAAGAAATAACATAATACCACTAAAACTAGAAGGAAGAAAACTCCATTTTGCAACATCAGACCCTTTAAATTCCTCAGCTATTGAAGAAATAAGAATGTCTACAGGTTACCAACCTGTACCTTTTTCATCTCCAAAAAATGATATTTTCACTCAAATAGAAAAACATTACGGCTTTAAGAAAACTTTAGAAGCTTTAGGTGTTGACGATATGATTCAAGATGAAATAATTGATGCCGATGAAGAAACACCTATGGTTAGGTTAGTCAATCAAATATTATCATCAGCTGTTTTTCAAAGAGCAAGTGATATCCATATTGACCCATTAGACAAGAAAACTATCATTAGATATCGTATTGATGGTATCTTGGATATTGTAAGACAACTTCCAGCAAACATACATAAACAAATGATAAATAGAATAAAAATTATGGCTGAAATGGATATTACGGAAACAAGAGTTCCTCAAGATGGAAGAATTCAAACAACAATTCAAGACCGAAAACTAGATTTAAGAATTTCAACTCTACCCACAGTTAGAGGAGAAAAAGTCGTTATGCGTATTCTAGACCTTTCAGGTTCGATGAACAAAATAGAGTATTTAGGATTATCTAAAACCGAAGAAAATATCATTATGGGCCTTGTCGCAAAACCTAACGGCATCTTACTAGTAAGTGGTCCAACTGGATCCGGTAAAACCACTACACTTTATGCATTTTTAAATGAATTAAATACGCCTTCGGTAAATATAGTAACCGTTGAAGATCCTGTAGAAATAAAAATGCAAGGTGTTAATCAAGTTCAAGTTCATTCTGATATTAACTTAACATTCGCTAATGCATTAAGATCTATATTAAGACAAGATCCTAATATCATCATGATAGGTGAAATAAGAGATAAGGAGACGGCTGAAATTTCTATTAGAGCAGCTTTAACTGGTCACTTAGTATTATCAACGATTCATACTAATAGTGCTTCTAAAACCATTACAAGGCTATTAGACATGGGTATTGAACCTTTCTTGATTGCTTCTTCCCTATCTGGAGTTATATCTCAAAGGTTAGTGAGAAGAATTTGTCCTGAATGTAATGTAGAAGAAAATCTTTCAGCTCATGAAAAGGAAATTTTTGAAAAACATGGAATAGATCCAAATTTCAAAATTAAAAGAGCAAAAGGGTGTCCTTCATGTAATTTTAAAGGTTATTCAGGAAGAATGGGATTATTTGAAATTCTACCAATATCAAAAGAAATAGAATTATTAATAACTGAAAACGCTAGTATTAGTGAAATTGATAAAGTCGCAACTAAACAAGGCTTAAAATCTCTAATGACAAGTGGCTTAGAAGCAGTTAAAAGAGGCGAAACAACTCTAGAAGAGGTATTAAAAGTAGCTGAAGATTAGGAGGAAATATGGAACTTCGTAACTATAAGTACGTTGCTGTAAATACTAAGGGCAAAATAGTTAAAGGCAGATTTGAAACAATAAATAAATATACGTGTACAAAATATTTAGAATCAAAAAACCTAAAAATACAAAGCTTAACTGAAAGCAACAATATATTTACAAAACTTAATTCAATCGTTGTGTCTAGTGTTCTATCTAGACAGCAACTTATTTTCTTTTTAAAACAACTTAGCGCGCTTTTAAAAGCCGGTATAACAATTACTTCTGCATTAGAAGTTCTAGCCTTACAACAAGATAATAAGTATTTAAGACGTCTATTTTTTACAATAAATTTAGATATATCTAACGGGCTTTCATTTTCTCAATCACTAGGAAAACATCCAAAAGAGTTTCCAAATATGTTAATTCAAATGGTTGAAATAGGAGAGATATCAGGAAAATTACCTCAAACTATATTAAGAATGGCTGATTACTACGATAATCAAACAAAGATTTCTAATAGCATTAAATCTACAGTTAGAATGCCGTTAATGTACTTAGGATTAACTATATTGGTAGCCGTTGGACTAGTATTGTTTGTTTTCCCAAGTATAACTGATCTATTTGTATCGTTTGAAGGATCTGAATTACCAGGAATAACAGTGTTCTTTTTAAACGCAAGCTCATTTCTATCAAATAATATTATTACCATATTAGTAGTAATAACTCTATTATCATCCACAATATATTTATTATATAAATACGTACCAAAAATAAGATATGTATTTAGCGCTATTTTATTAAAATCACCTATATTTGGACAATTAATTCAAATGTACAACCAAATACTTATAGCTAATTCTTTAGCTCAAATGTTATCAAATGGTGTAAATACATTGTATGCTTTAGAAACTATAAAAGATTTACTAAATAATGTAATCTATCTGGAATTGATAGAAAACACTGTTAAAAACATTCAGGATGGTAGTCCTTTTTCTAAAGCTTTTAAAGAAAGTGATTTTATTGACCCCATTATGGCAAGAATGGTGGCCACCGGTGAAAATACAGGTGATATTCCATCACTAATGACAAACTTATCGGAGTACTATAACGATATGTCTGAACTAAGAATAAATAGAATTAAAAACTTACTACAACCAATGTTACTAATTTTCGTATACGCTATTATCGGCGTTATGTTATTAGCAATCATGTTGCCAATGCTATCATTAGGTTCACAAATTTAGTATTTTTGGCTTAAACATTGATTATTAGAACAAAAAGTAATATAATTATAACAACAAATATTAAGGAGGAAAAAATGTTTAAAACACTTAAAAACGAAAAAGGATTAACTTTAATTGAATTAATTGCTGTATTAGTAATTCTTGGAATTATTGCAGCTATTGCAATTCCTACAATAGGAAATACTATTTCAACACAAAGAGAAAGAGCTGCTGAAGCAGAGTGGTCAGCTATTATATCAGCCTCTAGACTTTACGCCGCACAACATGATGAGGAAGCTGCATTCTCAATGACAGACTTGTTCTCAGGTAATTATATTTCAGAAAATGTTATTCTTGAAGATGATGATGAAGGCAGTGTTATTTTAGCCACCGCAGATTTATTCGTTAGTACCGCGGGTACTGTAACCGTTGATGAAGACATACCTACAGATGGTGATGTTTATATTGATGGATATATGGTTTATGAAGGAGCATAATTAGTTAATCATTAATAAAAGGTTCCATTCGGAACCTTTTTTAATTTATAACTTAATCAACCATGTATTGTTTGATACATAAAAAATTGATATAATAATATAAAGGAGAAATAGTTGATAATATGGACATACTAATAATTCTTTTCTTTTTACTTGGAATAACCTTAACATCCTTTTATCAACTTGTTGCTGAAAGGCTACCCGCTAAGAAAACTATTCTAGGTAGAAGTGAATGTGATAACTGTCATAAGACACTAAGATTTATTGATATTTTCCCTTTAATAGGTTATATTGTAAATTTGGGCAAATGTCATTACTGCAAAACTAAAATTAATATTAAGTACCCTTTAATTGAATTGTTGGGTGGTTTAATGTTTTCTGTTTCATACCATATAATAGGACTTGAAATTGAGTTAGTTGTTGCTTTAGTGATTATTTCAGTATTGTTAATAGAGACTCTATCTGATATACAACATAAAGCAGTTATTGATAGCGTTTGGATAATAGGTGTATTAATAATTATCCCTATAAGAATAATTCAGGGAACTTTTTTTATTCACTTACTATCAGCTGGAGTATTATTTGTTTTCCTATGGGCCATTGCGTATTTAGGAAGTAAAGTGCTTCATAAAACAGCTCTTGGTGGTGGTGATATAAAACTCTATATATTTATAGGATTCGCATTAACACTATGGCCTAATATCTTATCATTATTTTTAGCTTGTGTAATAGCTTTAATATACATAATAATTT
>Ga0075125_10000908_pt1 | contig 13772 bp, 12 predicted proteins | sample AntAceMetag02UKN_FD_69810 | JGI IMG/M metagenome (GOLD analysis project Ga0075125, IMG submission 69810) | Saline lake microbial communities from Ace Lake, Antarctica - Antarctic Ace Lake Metagenome 02UKN | ecosystem: Environmental > Aquatic > Non-marine Saline and Alkaline > Saline | place... | reverse complement strand
TTAAATGTAACCCGGTAAACTTTTTCACCTTTCCATTTTGACATAACAGCAGCCAGGGATATCACCATAAAAATTTTTGAAAATTCTGAAGGCTGAATAGTAAAGAATTTTAAATCTATCCAGCTTTTTGATCCATGCACTTCATAACCAAAAATAAACACAGCAGCAAGCGAAAAAACGCCTATAAAAAGAATTAGCCACCAATATCTTTGAATCTTTCTATAATTTATAAATTGAACCGCGGCACATATAACAATTCCAGCTGCCAGCCAAATCGCCTGCCTTTTCAGATAATATTGAGGGTCAGTCACTCCCCCCGGCAGAGTTTCTCTTGTTGCGCTGTAAATTATTAGAACCCCAAAGGAAGAGATAACAATCACCAGAAAAAATAATATAAAATCAAATTTGACTCTTCTCTTCTTTTTGTCAAGACTTTCAAAATCACTAAAACTTTTTTTTCTTCTTTTCATCATTTATAATTTTATAATTATTTCTTAGTCAATATTAAATATATACCTGTATATTTTTTCTGCTATAGGTGCTGCACTGCTTCCACCAGAGCCAGCCTCCTCAAGCATTACCACTACCACATATTCAGGGCTGTCCACAGGAGCATAGCTTGCAAACCAGCCGTAGTCCTGTCTTCCCTCAATCTCTGCAGTGCCAGTTTTTCCCGCCACCGGTATCCTGTCCAGCGGAAAGTTCCTAAAAGCACCCGCGGCAGTTCCACCTGGACCGACTACCTGAACCAGACCATCTTCTATGATTTCAATGAAATATTCATTTAATTTTAAATCCTTATATTCCTCCCCTAAACTACCCGGAAATAAATTGCCTTCAGTATCTCTGATATCTTTAACTATATAAGGAGAATATTCTATTCCACGGTTAGTCAGGATTGAAAAGGCCTGTGCCATCTGAAGAGGAGTTACCTGCAAGTCTCCCTGGCCTATTGCCATATTAACAGTATCCCCTGGAAACCAGGCAGAATACCCCGGCTGGCCCTTGAAATAATCTTTTTTCCATTCCTTATCCCCAACCAGCCCCTTATCTTCATAAGGTATGTCTATTCCGGTTTCCGAGCCAAAACCAAAAATCCTGGCGTATTTTTGAAGAAGTTCTTCCGCATTATTCAATTTCATAAAAAGCTTATATCCGACCTGATAAAAAAAATAGTTACATGATTCTTTAATAGCACCTTCTATATTAAGACTGCCGTGGCTTTTCCAGCAATATTTAGGAAAATCTTCCCCCAAACCCAGCCATGTTCCTGTGCAGTTTACCTTTCTTCCTTCATTAACTATATCTTCTGCAAGCCCACCATAGGCTGTAACTATTTTAAATGCTGAACCTGGAGGGAAAGACATAATTGCCCTGTTGTGCAAAGGACCATGACTTTCCGAATCGTTTAGATTATCCCAATCCGTTTGCGATATCCCACCTACAAATAATTCAGGATTAAAAGTGGGATAGCTGACCATAGCAAGCACCTCGCCGGTTTTTGGGTCCAGTACCACCACTGCTCCACCAGGCACTCTGTAACACTCATCGGTATCTTTATCCTTTTTCTGCCTAACTTCTTCAATAGACCGGTAAAGAATTTCCTCTACTACCCTCTGTAAATCAATATCAATAGTCAAATACAAATCATTTCCACGAGTTGGACTGGTTTCTTTCAATATATCTACAGGCATTCCCAGAGGATTGACTTCGTATACTATCCTGCCCTTTTTGCCTTTAAGAATACTCTCGTAAGCCTCTTCCAGACCAGTAATACCTATCTGGTCCCCGCCTTCATAACCCTCTTCATATTTTTTTGATCTTAATCTATCCTCATCAATCTCTACTGTATATCCCAGCAGGTGTGACGCTAAAGAATCAAAATTGTATCCTCTCAGGTACACATCAATTATTTCAACTCCAGGAAATTTATTGCTGTTCTCTGCAAGATATATAATAACAGAAGTATCTATATCCTGTTTTAAAATAACCCTATTGATATAAGATACATTGCTTTTCTCTAGTTTTTCTTTTATATCCTGGTAAGACATATTCAGACAGTCACTCAATGCTTCCATTTCATCTTCGTTCTCCAAAACAATATGGGGTTCTGCAGCCACTGCAGTGACCGGAACACTCTTTACTATAAGTTTACCGTTCCGGTCATAAATATTCCCCCTTGGAGCTGCTACTGTTTTTTCTCTGGTAATACCCTCAGATGCCATTTCCGCATATAGTTCCCCGCTCATTATCTGCATGAAGTACAGCCTTAAAATAATCACTATCAATATCACTACCAGCAGATAGAGAATTATTTTAAATCTTATCTTTATATTTGAGCCCAAACTCAGTCTCCCTCTTCATACCAGAACTTATAACAGGAAAGATAATAAACATTAAAATAATATTGCAAATTGGCTTTGTCACCATCTCTAGACCCATGCCTAATATATTACTATCAAAGTTAAATAAATAGCGGATTAAACTTACTATTAAAATATTTACTTCCGTAATCAGGAAAACAATAAAAGAATAAGCCAGGAGTCTATATCTAAATCCAGCTACAACTAGCCTACCTGCCATAAATGCATCCACAGAATAAATAAATGCGCTTATTCCCACTATACTACCCATCATAAGGTCCAATACCATCCCAACTATAAATCCAAATAGCATAGCCCAAAAAACATTATCAAAAAGGGCAATTGCTATTATAGCTACCATAATTAAATCAAAATCTACATAGAGCAACTTCAAGTTTTCGAAAAAAGTTATTTGCAGCAGCAAACAAATTATTAGTATAAAGAAATATAAGATCCTATAAAAGATTTTCATAGTCTGGGTGTTATTTTATTTTTTTATTACCAGAACATACTCTATTTTTTTAAAATCAACAAAAGGTTCAATTTCAATTGCCTTATATGGGCTGCTCGTATTTTCGGTTACATTGCTTACCCGTCCTATTAAAATCTCTTCAGGAAGATTTCCATATTCCGATGTAATTATTATATCACCTTTAAATACCAGCTCTTCAACAGGAATATAATTCAATGTAATTTTTTTATCCTGGCTCCCCTGAATAGTCCCCAGTTTCCTTGAAGACAAAATTCTTACTCCAATATTGCTCTGTGGATCATTTATAAGCCTCACACTGCATGAATCATTTCCAGCCATTTTAACCACTCCTATCAACCCATCCTCATCAATGACTCCCATCCCTTCCAATACTCCATCGCTCATTCCAACATTCAAAACAACCTCAGACTGCCACCTGCTTTCATAACAACCTATTACTTTTGCAGGTACAGTTGTATAATCTTTCCTCAGCTCTATGCCCAGCAGCTTTCTCAACGAATCGTTTTCAAACTTTAGATTTATATTTTCACTATATCCTCTTCTTAACTCTGAATTCTCCGTCTGAAGATTTAAGTACTTTCCCCTTAAATTTATATAATCTCTAATTGAATTGATAAAATGCGTTATAGGGTTAAAGAAAGAGTAAAACTTCTCCTGGATAGGTTCGAAAAAATCAACAGTCTTAGCTTTGATATTATTAATTAAGTCAGATTGCTTAAAACTTACAGTAATAACTATCAGACATAAAACAATTATTATAGCCAGAACAACAAAGTTTCTAAATCTTCTATTAAATACCACCATCAGTAAATATTATAGATATTATAGGCTAAATATAAAATCAGCTATACTGAATACTTAAGATATCTCTTTAAAGTATTAAAATCCTCAACGCACTTTCCTGCTCCGATAGCTACTGCTGCCATTGGATCCTCCGCCGTGTAAACCGGACAACGCGTTTCTCTGCTGATTCTTTCGGCCAGTCCCTTAAGTAATGCGCCCCCTCCTGCTAAAAATATACCTCTTTCCATTATATCTGAAGAAAGTTCAGGAGGCGTGATATCCAGTACATCAACAATAGAATTTACAATATCATTCAATATCTTCTCTAACGCTTTTCTTATTTGCTGACTGGTGATAATAATTGTTCTGGGAAGTCCGGTTACCAGGTCTCTTCCGTTTATTTCCATTTTTTCCTCGCTCTCCAGAGGAAAAGCAGACCCGATTTCTATTTTTACTTTTTCAGCAGTTCTTTCACCTAAAAACAGGTTGTGCTCCTTTTTTAAATAATAGATTATAGCTTCATCCAGCTCATCCCCACCAATCCGCAGTGATGAACTAACAACTATTCCCCCTAAAGAGATAACTGCTACTTCAGAAGTTCCTCCTCCTATATCAATAATCATACTGCCGCTTGGTTCATCAATAGGCAGACCTGCGCCTATTGCCGCAGCCAGAGGCTCATCAATTATATAAGCCGCCCTGGCTCCAGCCTGTTCAGCAGTCTCAATAACTGCTTTCTTTTCAACTGGAGTAATTCCTGATGGAACACAAATAACAATTCTTGGTCTGGCAAAAGCTACATTCTTATGAACCTTTTGGATAAAATGCCTGAGCATCTTTTCTGTGGTTTCAAAATCTGCAATTACTCCATCTTTGAGCGGTCTAATTGCTACTATACCCTTGGGAGTTCTCCCCACCATTCTTTTGGCCTCTTTCCCTACTGCCAGTATCCTCTTTTTTTCTTTATCAATAGCCACAATAGAAGGTTCATTTAAAACTATCCCCTTACCCTTCACATATACCAGAGTATTAGCTGTTCCCAGGTCGATACCCATATCTCTGCCAATAACATTTAAGAAAAAATCAAACATCTGCATCTGTTAACTCCTTAATTTAACCAATAACATCAAATCCGAATCCTGTTTTTTAAACTATACTCTCTTACATAATTATAAACATTTTTAGCTTTAACCATACTACTGCTGATAGCATTCTTATAAGGATTCTAGAACTGCCTCTCTCCACAATTTTTCGGCTCAATTGCCCCAAAAATCCAGTTTTAAAAGTTCAAGTATCTTTCTTCTTTCCAGAGAAGCAGGAGCTAAAATAATTTTTTTTCTATAATCTTCTTCTTCCAACATCAGCTAATAAAAAAGCTATAAGTAACCCTATTATGGCACCAAGTGTGATATTTATGTGAATACTAAAACTCATACCAATTAAATATAAATTAAAGCCAACAGGATATGGGGTGCCTACCTTAAGCCCTTTGTCTAAAATCGGAATTATATCCTTCAAGATATGCCCTAAAATAGCTCCTATAATACCTCCGAACAATACTATAAAGAAAACTATCTTTCCTCTTCTTCTACTCATATATCACCATTAAAATTGTTTTTGCTGATTCCTAAATTTAATTAAAAAATAATTTAATCTCTCTTTTAGCACTTTCGGCAGAATCTGAACCGTGAATTACATTTGCAGTAATATCGACGCCGAAATCTCCTCTGATGGTCCCACCTTCTGCTTCTTTAGAATCAGTTGCCCCCATAAGCTCCCTGGCCCCGGCAATTGCACCCTTCCTGCTTACCACCATAACCACTACAGGACCTGAAGTTATATATTTAATCAACATGTTAAAAAAACTTTTATTTTTATGCTCCTGGTAATGCTTGCAGGCAAGTTTCCGGTCAATTTTTATAATTTTTAATTTCTCAATTACAAAATCCTTTTTTTCAAAACGGGATATAACCTCTCCAACAATTTTTTTCTTCACGCCATCAGGTTTGATGATAATCAGACTTCTTTCAAGGCTATCATCATTAACACTAAGCATGTTTCCTTTCCTCTAATCCTTGTATCTATCCATTTAAATATCTGCTCTCTATTTACTGTGTAGTCTTGCAATAAGGGCAAACTTTCCAGTTTAGATCCAGGGGCTTGCCGCAATTAATACAAGAATTTCTTAATTTCTTTCTGCAGTAAGGGCATATTAAAAAATTATCTTTTATCGGACTCCCACAGGCAGGACAATTGGATTGTTTGCTGCCAAGCAGTATCTGCATCCTTTCAATTTCAAGATCCCTTTCTGTCACATCATCTATTAATTCCGGAGGTCTTAATATTAAATATATTATTAATCCTAAAAAGTTTAGAACTAATACAACCAGCGCCCAGAAAATAGCGGAGACTGCAGATTTACTTCTGAGTTTTGAGTCTCTGTAAGTCCAGTAAACAAAAGCAAGCCAGACAATAATTAAAATAAAAATAAAGCCATAAACGAAGCCATAAATAAGATTTTTCCATATAGGACGTTGAAAGAAAGCTACAATATCATTAATATATCCAAATAAATCCATTAATCCTCCGAGTGAAAATTATTATATTTATAAATTTATTATTATACTAATATTAAGACCTTTATTTAACTATATTCTCTAAATTAGTTATTGAACCAGTAATACATATAATATCATTTCTACCGGAAATTTTTAAAGCAAATTTTATAGAATTTTCTATAGTATCTATCTTATACACTTTACCCGAAAGGCGGTCTGCATATTTTAACCATTCTATTTTCCTTTTTACTACTTTTTCTAATTCACCGGTACCAAGGCTTCTTCTGTTTAAACTTGAAGTTAAAATTAAAATATCACTTATTCCTATTATATCTTCAATCATGCTTTCATAATCTTTATCTTTCAGGACAGCAAAAATTATTATTTTTTTTCTGTTACCAAAATACCTGTCAACATCACAAGCTAAATTTTCCACTCCTTCAGGATTGTGGCTTGCATCTGCAATTACCAGTGGATTTTTTCTTATTATCTCAAACCTTCCCCTCACCCGGATACCGGACATACTCTCTTTTATTTTTTTTTCACTTATCTCTTTTTTTCTGGTCCCCAGGTAAAGTTCCGCCAGCACTACTGCCAGAGATAGATTTAAAGGCTGATACTGTCCAAGAGGTTTTAGTGACAGATTTTTATAAACATTCTTTATTCCTTTGATATCAAGCAGCCACCCCTCCAGGCCAAGGTCCACTTTTCTTTGTATGCAAAAATCTTTTCCAAACAAAAAAAGTCTGGAACCAGTATCCTTTACTTTTCTTGTTAAAATTTCCAGGACTTCCTTATCGCAACTTGTAGTTGCAGCCAATGCCTTTCCTTTTATAACTTCCACTTTCTCAGAGGTTATTTCTCTTATGGTACTACCTAACATATCTGAGTGTTCAAGACTCACGCCGGTAAGTCCTACAACCTTTGAATCAGCGATATTTGTGGCATCCCATCTTCCTCCCATTCCTGCTTCAAGCACCATAACTTCAATACCTCTATTTTCAGCTAATTTGAATGCCATAGCTGAAATTATCTCAAAGCGGGTAATTGGGCCACCCAGGTCCATTTTATTTACTTTCTGGATACAGGGATATATCTGCTCAAAGACTTCAGTAAATTCTTTTTCTGAAATTTCCTTTCCGCTTATCCACATTCTCTCAGTATAACTGTTTATATGAGGAGAAATATGATAACCGGTACGAATACCATGATAACTTAATATTCCAGCAACCATTTTAGTAGTGGAAGTTTTGCCGTTTGTCCCCACAACATGAATAAAATCAACCTTTTTTTGAGGATTATCCAGTAACTGAAGTATTTTCTCTACTCTTGCCAGGCCTGGTTTTATTCCAAAAACAAGGCAGTCATCTAAATATTTGCATACTTGCCTGTAGCTCACTATTTCTCACTTTGGTTGCCAGTTGCTATTTACCAGCACTTTCCATTCTCGCTAGCTGATCATTCAATACTTCTAAAATTTTACTTGCCTGATTAAGCTTATTTTTTTCCTTTTGAATTATTTCCTGCGGCGCTTTACTGATAAAATCAGTATTTGATATCTTCTTTTTACTTTTTTCAATGTCTAGATTTACTCTTTTGATCCGGCCGTTGATTCTCTTAATTTCCAATTCCGTATCAACCAGATCAAGAATATAAATAAATATATCTATATTCCCTATAGTCGTCTTAATATATCCTTTCTGACCGCTGCAATCATTGAATTCTACTTCACTTGCCTTTGCCAGTCTGCAAATATACTCCCTGTTTTTTTCGAGTACATCTTTGCAGCCATCTTCACCAGACAGCAGATTAACTTTTACCCTGCTGGATGGACTTATTTTAAGCTCAGATCTTATTTTTCTTATCTCGCTTATTACACCAAAAAGTATCTTTATTTCATCTTCGATATCCTGGTTTACCCGGGCCGGTTCAAATTCCGGAAAACTCTCCACCATTATACTTTTACCCTTATGCGGGATATTCTGCCAGATCTGTTCTGTAATAAAAGGCATAAATGGATGAAGAAGTTTAAGATATTTTTCTAAAACATACCATAATATAAATAATGCACTTTTCTTATCATCACCATTTTTGTGAAAGTAAATTCTTACTTTCACTGACTCAATATACCAGTCACAATAATCATTCCAGAAAAAGTTATTAAGCATTCTTGAAGCAAAAGAAAAGTTATATCTATCCAGGTTTTTTCCAACTCCTTTCACCAGCCGGTTTAACCTGGATAGTATCCACCTGTCCCAGAGAGTTAGATTTAGCTGGTTTATATTCATATTATCAATACCTTCTGCTTCACCTAAATTTGATATTACAAATTTAGATGCATTCCACAATTTATTTGCAAAATTCCTTACCCCTTCAATTTTCTCATTGCCAAGAAGCAAATTCTTTCCAGGAGTAGTTAAAGAGGTTAAAGTAAACCTCAAGACATCGGTACCATTTTTCTTAATTATCTCCACTGGGTCTACTACATTTCCCTTAGATTTACTCATCTTTTGCCCGGATTCATCATTTACCAGAGGATTTATAAAAACTTCCCTGAAAGGAACATCCTTTCTAAAATACAAGCTCATCATAATCATTCTGGCCACCCAGAAGAAAATAATATCATGAGCAGTAATGAGGACACTCGTAGGAAAGAAATATTTGAGATCTTCTGTTTCTTCTGGCCATCCCAGAACAGCAAAGGGCCATAAGCAGGAACTGAACCATGTATCCAGAACATCCTGATCCTGTTCAATATTACTACTGCTGCAATTTGGACAATTTACAGGATTTTCCTCGCTTACTATCATTTCATTGCAATCTTTACAATACCATACTGGAATCCTGTGTCCCCACCAGAGCTGACGAGATATGCACCAATCCTTAATATCTTCCATCCAGTTAAAATATATCTTCTCCCATTTTTTAGGAATTATTTTTACTTTTCCTTCTTTTACTGCCTGGATAGCCGGCCTGGCCAGTTTCTTCATAGACATAAACCACTGTACTGAAACTCTTGGCTCTATTATAGTATTACACCTTGAGCAAATTCCGATTGAAGAGATATGAACCTTCTTGCCAATCAAATAACCCTGCTCGCTCAGATCATCCAGAACTTTTTGTCTTGCAGCGTTACGGTCTAAACCTTCATATTTACCTGCATTAGAATTTAAGGTTGCATCTTTGTTAAATATATTAATTTCTCTCAGGTTATGTCTTCTTCCAATTTCAAAATCATTTGGATCATGAGCTGGCGTAACCTTAACAGCACCGCTTCCAAATTCCATATCTACAAAAGCATCTTCTACCACAGGTATTTCTCTTTTCACTATCGGGAGATAAACAGATCTGCCTTTATATTTTTTATATCTTGGATCTTTTGGATTTACAGCAACTGCTGTATCGCCAAGCATGGTTTCAGGTCTTGTAGTCGAAACAACTATATATTCATCATCGCTGGGCTTAGCAGTTTTCTTATCAATCAAAGGATATTTTATATCCCACAGATTTCCTTCTTTTTCAATATGCTCTACTTCAATATCTGAAATTGCAGTCTGGCACCTGGGGCACCAGTTAATTATATAATTCCCTTTGTAAATCAGCCCATTTCTATATAAGGTCACAAATTCTCTTGTGACCGCTTTACAATATTGACTATCAAAGGTAAACCTTTCCCTTTCCCAATCACATGAGCATCCAAGCAATTTTAGTTGGGTTATAATCCGGCTGCCGTATTTTTCTTTCCAACGCCATACTTCTTCAACGAATTTTTCTCTTCCAAGCTGGAATCTATTTATATTTTTTTCTTTCAGAGCTTTTTCAACTACATTTTGAGTAGCTATTCCTGCATGATCGGTCCCTGGTATCCATGTAGCGCTAAATCCCTTCATCCTCTTATATCTCACGGTTACATCCTGCAGGATATTGTTTAGGGCATGACCAATATGAAGATATCCAGTTACGTTAGGGGGCGGTATTACTATACTGAATGGAGTTTTTGATTTATCGATCTTTGCAAAAAAATATTTATTTTCAAACCAATAGCGGTAGATTTTCTGTTCAAATGCTGAAGGGTTATATTTACCTTTAATCTCACCAGGCATTTTATGCTGACTTTTCCTCATCTTTCAAAAAGACTTTTTTGTTTGATCTTCCAATTATCTCAGGTTCAGTTTTATTTTCTACAACATCTCTGGTAATAATACATTTACTTATATCGTTGCGCTCAGGTATTTCAAACATTACATTCAACATGATCTCTTCCATAATAGCCCTGAGCCCTCTTGCTCCTGTTCCTCTTTCTAAAGCACGTTTTGAAATCTCTCTTAAAGCATCTTCTGTAAATTCCAGGCCAACTTTGTCCATCTTAAACATTTTAATATACTGCTTAACCATAGAATTTTTTGGTTCAACTAGAATTTTAACCAAATCATTCTCTGTAAGATTAGACAGGGTGCTAACTACAGGCATCCTTCCAATGAGTTCTGGAATTAATCCGTATTTTAATAAATCTTCCGGCATTGTCCGGGGAAGAAGTGTGTCAATTTTTTCAACTTTATCTGGAACTTTTCCTGAAATAAAGCCAACGCTACTTTTATTTATTCTTCTTTCAATTATCTTTTCCAGTCCATTAAACGAACCTCCACAAATGAAAAGAATATTGGTAGTATTAATTTGTATAAAATCCTGATGGGGATGTTTTCTGCCCCCATGTGGAGGAACATTAGCTTCGGTTCCTTCTAAAATTTTGAGCAGAGCTTGCTGCACCCCTTCTCCGGACACATCTCTGGTAATTGAAGGATTTTCAGATTTACGGCTGATTTTATCTATTTCGTCAATATAGATAATACCAGTCTCAGCTCTTTTAATATCGAAATCTGCAGCCTGTATCAATCTTAGTAATATATTTTCTACATCCTCACCAACATAACCTGCCTCAGTAAGCGATGTTGCATCTGCAATACAAAAAGGAACATTTAATATTCCAGCTAAGGTTTGAGCAAGAAGAGTCTTGCCGCAACCAGTTGGACCAATTAATAAAATATTGCTTTTTTGAATTTCTGTGTCGTCTTTGCTTGATCTATCCTCATATTTCACCCTTTTATAATGATTATACACTGCCACAGACAGCACTTTTTTTGCTCTTTCCTGGCCAACAACATACTCATTTAAAATTGAATATATTTCTTTAGGTTTTGGGAGATCCTTAAAATCAATTTCTTTCTCTTCTTTTAATTCTTCTTCTATAATCTCATTACACAAATCTACACATTCGTTGCAAACGTAAACTCCAGGTCCCGCAATCAGTTTTTTTACCTGATTTTGAGATTTACCGCAAAAAGAACACTTTAAAAAATCACTTTTGCTTCCACCATTTAGCGACAAGTTTATACACGCTCCTTTTAATATTACTTTTTATAAATAATTTCATCCACTATACCGTATTTTTTAGCTTCCTTTGCACATAATATAAAATCCCTTTCAGTGTCACTCGCTACTTTTTTTACTTCCTGACCGGTATGCCTGGCAATTATCTCATTTATGAGACCACGAATTCTAACCATCTCTCTTGTTTGAATTTCCACATCAATCGTAGTCCCTGACACGCCTCCTGATGGCTGGTGAAGCATAACTCTCGAATTAGGCAGTAAAAACCTTTTCCCCTTTTCCCCTGCCAGAAGCAAAACCGCAGCTGCGCTTGCGGCCTGGCCAATACAAATAGTGGATATCGGTGCTTTTACAAACTGCATTGTGTCATATACCGCCAGGGCAGAAGTCACAATTCCACCGGGGCTATTTATATATAGCTGTATGTCTTTTTGCGGATCTTCTGCCTCCAGATGAAGCATCTGCGCCATAACCAGATTGGCAATATTATCATCTATAGTTACTCCTAGAAAAATTATTCTTTCTTTTAGCAAACGTGAATAAATGTCAAAAGATCGCTCTCCTCTATCAGTCTGCTCAACTACCATTGGAATTAAATAATCATTATGCATTTTTACCATCTCTCTTTTTTATTTACTTTTAACCATGAGCCCAAAACCTTTTAGCTTTTTTTTCAGCTCCTGACTTATCTTTATCAGGCGTCCATATATCTTCTTTCCCTCTGCCGCCTGTATTTTTCTCCTCTATTACCCGGGCACTGTTGATAAGCAAATCAATTATCTTCCTTCTCTTAATAGTTTGAGTTAAGGTGTTATTCCCTTCAACATTTTCAAAGAATTCTCTGATTCTTTTGGTGTCCTCTTCTTTTTTATATCCGCTAATGATATTATCTTTTTCTTTTTTTATTTCATCTTCCGAAGGTTCTATGTTTTTCTTTTCCGCCTTTTCCAATGCCTTAAAGATCAGATACTCTTTTACCTCTCTTAGCGCTCTCTCCTTGATCTCTTTACTTAGCTTATCTTCCGTAATATTCATAGCCTTAAGATAATTATCCCTGTCTGTTTTCTGCTTCTTTAAGCCTTCATCAATCTCTTCGTTAATCTGTTTTGCTCTATTAGTCACCATCGCATTGGGAACATTGAACTTTGTATTATCCATAATATGATTAAAAATTTCTCCTATTATTTTTTCCCTCCTGGCACTTTCTTTCTTCTTAATCAAGCTCTTTTTAATGTTATCTTTAAAGTCATCTGCATTTTTATAGTCACCCAGGTTCTTCAAAAATTCATCATTGATTTCAGGCAATACTTTCCTCTTTATCTCTTTTATAAAAATCCTAAAACTTGCCTGCTTCTTCGACAGATCCTTATTTTTAATATTCTCAGGCAATGTAAGTACTATATTTCTCCTGACACCTTTTTTCATTCCGATAAGCGAATCTTCAAACCCAGCAAACAGAGTATTTGAGCCAACTTCTAAGAGATAATCTTCAGCACTGCCGCCTTCAAATGCTTTACCTTCAATTTCACCATCAAAATCCATTGTAACATAATCACCTTTAGATATTAACTTATCATCTTCAACAGGTTCAAGCGCTGCAAAGTTATTTCTGATATTATTTATTTGCCGTTCTAATTCCTGGTCAGATACGTCTGCTAAAAGACCAGTAACCTTTATACCCTTATATCCGGGTAATTCTACTTCCGGTTCCAGTTCTAGTTCTATTTCAATCCCTAAAGGTAAATCCTCTGCCAGCTGAGTAATTTTTATTTTCGGGTAGTCTACCGGTTTTAGATTAGATTCCATAATTATATCTGGATATAATTTAGAAATTGAAAGACTTGCAGATTCATTTAGTACATACTGCTTACCAAAATTTGCATCTATTATTTGATAAGGAATCTTCCCTTTCCTAAAACCAGGAATATTTGCTTTTTGAGATATATTTTTATAGGCTTTGCCAATATACTTTTTAAAATAATTATTTGAAATCTCTACATCTAATTTAACCTTATTTGAATCAATCTTTTTTTGGTTTTTTATCTTATAACTCAAGTAAAATACCCTCTAAACATCAATAGTATGTTAGTTCTATTTCAACATTAAAACTCATATTATAATAGAAAACAAGTAAAATACAAACTACCCATTAAGACTTTATAGAGATTTCCAGATTTCCAAAAACAG
>Ga0075125_10000906_pt1 | contig 13780 bp, 18 predicted proteins | sample AntAceMetag02UKN_FD_69810 | JGI IMG/M metagenome (GOLD analysis project Ga0075125, IMG submission 69810) | Saline lake microbial communities from Ace Lake, Antarctica - Antarctic Ace Lake Metagenome 02UKN | ecosystem: Environmental > Aquatic > Non-marine Saline and Alkaline > Saline | place... | reverse complement strand
GTTAATTGTCTTCTTGATTTTGGTAACAGTTAATGACGTTAAGAGAATATTTATAAACTCAGATCTCTTTGAAAAAATAAAGGCGATTTTGCCGTTTTAATTTTTCTGTTATACTTTAATTAATTATGCGTTATTCAAAGCTTTTTGGAAAAATATTAGAAAGAATTCTCAAGTTTTAATAAAAAATGAAACAGAGGATTGTTATTATTACTGATTGTGTTGATGTGGCTGCAAATGAATTAAGGGCTACATTGGTGAGGAATCTTGAAAAACTTAAAGCTGATAGAACGGTTGAAATAGAACCTATTATTAAAGCAGAAGAATTTTCCATTATCAATGGAGCCTTTTTGGTTCGTTTGATGGCAGATATTTATAATCCGCAAACAACTACCTTTTTGGTAGTTTTAAATCCTTTAAAGACAAACAGGAAAGATAGGGCTAGAATTATTGGACAAACCGGAAACGGATTCAAATTTGTAGGCGAAAATACAGGAACTCTAGGTTGGTTAATTAAAGATTTTGGGATTAGAGAAATATATGAAAGTAGTAAAAAAGGTCTGGACGGAAAAGAATTTATTCCCTTTGGAGGAAAATTTATTCATGCACCAATAGCCGCTAAGATCGCTTCAGGTAGAGTACTTAAAGAGATTGGTAACGATTTTGATCCTAAGAAAATCACTTTTATTGTTCCTAGAAAAGGTATGATACTTCATATTGATAATTTTGGCGTTGCAAAAATATTTGTACGAGATTTGAATTTACCCGAAGAATCTACGGTTGAGATATCGATAAATAAAAAAGATAAGATAAAAGCAAGGTTTACACGCTCGATGAAAAATCTTCCAGATGGAACTTGGGCTCTGTATCCAGGATCTTCATTAAGGGGCTTGTTTGAATTAGGGTTAGCTAGAGCTAACGGAGCAAGAAAACTTTCTCTTAAAATAGGAGATATTATAACCATCAAGTAGTTTTTATGAAGAAGAATAAACTTGTCCAGTTTCTTTTTCTGCGATCAAAATAATTTTTTGATTTGCGTGGCTAATTAAAAGTTTATTGTTGTTTAAATTAGTTAAACACGGCTTTTTAAACTCACGTATAATTATGGCAAAATGCGATAAAATACCACCCTCAAATAAAAGCCCTTTTGAGATAGCCATTGCACTTATAAATTTGTTAGAAATTTTTTTTGTGTAAATAATATCTTCCTTATTTATGTTCTTTAAATCAGAAATTTTCTTTATTACTTTCAATCTTCCTATAGTTTTTCCTTTTGATGCAACACTACCAATACAAATACGATCTTTATTTTGTGTTAATGTTTCAGACAAACACCTTTTAGTATTGCCAAATATTATGGGTCGGCTTTGGAATAAATAAAGTTGTTTATTTTTTGAATCATAACCCCATTCAATATCCCTGTGATTACCAAAAATTTCTTCCGCATCTATAGCTAAAGTTCTTAGTTTTTCTAAAAAAAGATTATTATTTTTAATTTTTTTATTGATTTTCAAATAATTAGGTCTTTTTTTGCCAGAAGTCAAATTATCTCCTAACCCTTTAATAGACTCTATTAATAATTTTTCCTTATTGCCAAATACAGGATCGGCAGTGAATAGAATTCCAGAGATGGATACTGGAGCTAATTCTTGAATGATTATTGCTGTTGATAATTTCTGGGTTTGCAGTTTATTGATTTCTGAGTAAATTTTGGCATTTTCTGAAAGGAGAGAATTATAACACTTTCTAATTGCCTCAATAACTTTATTAATCCCCCTTATTCCTAAAAATGATGAATATTGTCCGGCAAAGGTAAATAAAGGGCTATCTTCTACAGTAGTAGACGATCGAATGACCAATTTTTTGTTTTTGAATTTAGTTTTTAATAAAGTGTAGATTTCTGCTTTAATTCTTGGAGGTAATTTGAAACTTCCTTTACTAAAAGTAGTTGGTTTTGTTAACCCATTATATTTTAAGGTTTCTAAATACGCATCGGTCGCTAAAATGGAAAATTCAGGAACTTTTGTTTTAGGTAGCTTTTTTAGCAAGAGAAGGTTCCATGCTTTATTGCCAATTTGTTCAATAGATGTGGAATCATGTGAATCAATAATAAAATTCATCTCTCTTTGTATTATATACTATAATTTTTTTATGATGAAAAGAGTGAATAGTAATTTTTCTAAAATTATTGTGGGTTTGCAAAGAAAGCCAATTTTTGCTAAAATTATTCATAATAAGGAGAATTATGTTAGGTAGACCAGAGGTAGAAGGAATGAAATCTCATGAAAAATTAACCTTTCCAGACAGGATTCTTACCGGAGATCGCCCAACGGGAAAGCTTCATTTAGGGCACTACGCTGGTACGCTAAAAGAGAGGCTAAAACTCCAAGACAAATATGATACAATGCTAATGGTTGCTGATTTGCAGGTATTTACTGATCACCTTAAGGATTATCGTGCAATTCAAACGAATACTAAAGAGGTTATACTAGATTATCTTTCTGTAGGACTTAAAGAGAATAATACTTTTATTATTCAGTCACAAATTCCCGAGCTATCAGAATTGACTTATTATTTTAATCTTTTAGTTACTCCAGCACGGGTTAAAAGAAACCCTACCATCAAACAAGAAGCAAAGATGTATAATGTTTCTAAAATGAGTGTAGGTTTTATGATTTATCCAATTTCTCAAGCTGCAGATATCTTGCTCTTTAAAGCTACCTGTGTTCCAGTTGGTGAAGATCAACTTCCCCATATTGAACAGACTAGGGAAATTGCTAAGAGTTTTAATAGAGTGTTCCGACCAATCTTTCCTATTCCAGAACCTATAGTTGGGGAATGTCCGACGCTTGTGGGTATTGATGGAAAACAAAAGATGAGCAAAAGTTTAGATAACGCTATTTTCCTCTCAGATTCTCCTGAAGAAGTTGGGAAAAAAGTAATGCAAATGTATACTGACCCTAGTAGAGTACGTGCTGATATCCCCGGAGATCCAGATAAAAATCCTGTTTTTCTTTATCATCGTCTTTTTAATGTTGATAAGAAAGAAGTTTTAGAATTAGAAGAAAGATATCGAGAAGGGAAAGTTGGTGATGTTGAGGTTAAAAAGAAATTAACTATTGCGCTCAATCAAATGTTAGATCCTATTAGAGAAAAAAGAAAATATTATGAAGAAAGGCCTGATTTAGTTACAGATATTTTGAAAACCAGTACACAGCGAGCAAGAAAGATTGGCCAAAAGACTTTACTAGAGGTAAAAGATGCGATGGGTATTTCCTATAAAAATATTCTCTATTAGAGACTATCTTGATTAATCTATTGTGGATTCTTTAACCTTAATTAACCTAGACGACCTTCGAAAAAAATTTAAACAAAACTTAACCTCTACACCAGGTTTCAATAATAAAAATTTTTTGAATAATCTTTGTTTAGCCGATTTTTTAAAGTCACTTAAAATATGGAGCGTTACACAAAATACCTTTTCAACTGAAAAGTTTCCTTTTTTTGGTAATAACTATGCCTCAAAATCAAACTTTGAATTCCTAAGTTTTCTTTCATCCGCTAAGAATAAAAATTTAATAAATGATTTTGTCGGAATTGGTAAGAAAACAAAAAAAAGAATAGTTTTTTCCATACTTATAAATCAAAGACCAAAGCCATATCTTATAATGTATTTACTTTTTCTTAAAAAAATCAAAAAGATATTCCCTTCTTTCGAATTTATTATTCATTTAGAAGACTGGTTTCTTAAAAATGATTCATCTGAAAAAACAAATAAAAAAATAATTTCTAAATACAAGCAGTTTATTGATAAATTTAATGTTGCTGATAAAATTATACTTACAAGTTCATTTTTTCGTCACAAAATAATTCCCCCTCATTTTATTAAAGAAGTTCTAACCAATGTTAATGTTGGAGATTTTCTTTCTGTATTGCCTTTTCAAAAACGATATCCAGAATTTATCTTATTGGGTGATATTTTCCATTTTATTTGGAATATTTTTATCATTCAGACAATCCCTGGGATTTATTTGACAAGTATAAATTCAAAAAGAGAATTTTTAGTATTTAGGAAGGCTTTAAAAGGGGAGTTACTAGTTATCTTTTTCCCATCTGCACCAGAAGATATGTTCAGTGCTGATATTTTGCGATTTTATTCTAGTTATTTACTATCCTCAGATAATAAGACAGAGCTTAAGGAATTAAGTAATCTTTTAGAAGTCTTAAGAAAATAGATGGTTTTAAATAGATACAATCTAGTTAGAGGCTTTCTAAATTAGAGATATTCTTGGAAGTTTTTAAATGATAATTTTGATGTTATAATGTTTACAATGCGTTATTCAAAACTCTTTGGAAAAACTCTAAAAACAATCCCTAAGAAAGCAGAGGCGATTTCTCATCAATATCTTGTCAAAGGTGGTTTTATTGATCAGCTTTCATCTGGGATTTATTCTTTTTTACCTTTAGGTTGGCGAGTCCATCAAAAGATTGAGAATATTATTCGTGAAGGAATGGATGCTATTGGAGGACAGGAAGTGTTTTTACCTACTTTACAACCTAAATCATTATGGCAGGAGACCGATCGTTGGGAAAAGATGGATCCACCCCTTTTTGTTTTAAAAGATCAGCATAAAAGAGAATATGCTTTAGGTTCTACCCATGAAGAAGTCATTACTGATTTAGCCAGACGTTATATTAATTCTTATAAAGATCTTCCTTTATATCTTTATCAAATTCAAAATAAATTTAGAAATGAAATAAGAGCGACGAGTGGATTATTAAGAGTAAGAGAATTTATTATGAAGGATCTTTATTCTTTCCATACCAGTGAGAGGGATTTAAATGATTATTACCAAAAAGTTCTTGAAGCTTATAAAAATATTTTTACTCGTTGTGGTTTTGTAATTAAAGTTACAGAGGCTACTTCAGGTACTATTGGTGGTGATGTTTCTCATGAATTTATGATGCTTTGTGAAACTGGAGAAGATAAAATCCTTTTTTGTCCTAAATGTGATTTTGCGACTAGTAAGGAAGCTCTTAAGAAATGTTCTAAATGTGATTCTTTGTTAGAAGAAGGACGAGCTATTGAAAATGGCCACATATTTAAATTAGGAACAAAATACTCAAAAAGCATGAATGCTTTTTTTGTTGATGAAAAAGGAAGAAAGCAATTAATTTGGATGGGTTGTTATGGTATTGGAGTTGGAAGGCTAATGGGAACAGTTATTGAGGCTCATCATGATGAAAAAGGCATTATTTGGCCAGAAAGTATAGCTCCTTTTAAAGCCCATCTTATTTGTCTTGATGAAGGAGAAACTAAGATGGCTGATGATATTTATCAAAAGCTAGAAAAAGAGGGAATTGAAGTTTTATATGATGATAGAAAGGATATTTCCGCTGGGATAAAGTTTGCTGACGCCGACTTAATTGGAATTCCTTATAGATTAGTTATTTCCAGTAAAACCAATGGGAAGATTGAATTAAAGAAAAGAGAAGAAGACAAAACAGAACTTTTAAGCTTACCCGATCTTATTAAAAGAATTAAAAATTAATGAAAAGGATTATTACTCATGTTAATCCAGATTTGGATGCAGTTGCTTCCGCTTGGCTTATTCGAAAATTTTTACCTGGTTGGGGAAAAGCAGAAATAAGCTTTTGTCAGGCGGGGACTACTTTTGATGGAAAAGCAGTCGATAGTGATTCTAATGTTTTACATGTTGATGTCGGTTTAGGGAAACTTGACCATCATCATACCAGTGAATATCTTTCAGCGGCTAAATTAGTTTGGGATTTTATTAAAAAGGAAAGAGGAAAGAAAGAAATAATCTCTCTTTTAAACAAAAAAGTAGTTGAGAGGTTAGTTGAAGTAGTAACACAGATTGATAATGCATATGATTTTAATTGGGAAGAGATAAAAGAAGATCGTTATTACTTTTATTTAAGCCCGCTAACTGAAGGTTTAAGAAAATTATCTTTAGATGATTTGTCAGTTTTTAAAGAGGTATCTTTAATGTTGGAGGCAGTTTTAGTTAATTTGAAAGGGAAAATTAGAGCAGAGGAAGAGATTAAAAAAGCTACCAAATTTCAAAGTCCTTGGGGTGAAGCAATTGCTATGTCGGTTAGCAATAAAGAGTTTTTACATTTTGCTCAAACACAAGGCTATGTTTTAGTTGTAACTAAAGACCCAGATGATGGTGGAGTGAGAATTTATTCTCGACCTGATTCTAAAGTTGATTTAACAAAATCCTATAATGAAGTGAAAAAACTTGATCTTCAGTCCGACTGGTTTTTACACGCCAGCAAGAAATTGCTTTTAAATAGTGCTTCGGCGGCGAAGATGAAACCAACAAAATTAAGTTTAGAAGAAGTAATTAAGGTTTTAAAGAATGGTTGATTGTTTATTTTGTAAAATTGCTCAAAAAAAAGCTCCGGCTGAAATAGTTTATGAAGACGAAGATATTATTGCTTTTAATGATATTAAACCTTCTACTTTTGTCCATATTTTGGTTATCCCCAAAAAGCATATTGAAAAATTACAGGATATAAGCGATAATGATAAGGAACTTTTAGGAAAAATACTTTTAAAGATTAAAGAAATTGCTAAAGAGAAGAAAATAGATAAAGGCTACAAAGTACAAATTAACTGTGGTAAAGATGGAGGACAACTAGTCCCTCATTTACACTTTCATTTACTAGGTGGCTTTAAAACTCCTCAAAGCGATCTTTGATTTTTGCCAATAACGAAAGGAAGGTGAATTTTTAAAAATGGCAACAATAGTTAGAAAGTCTCCAGGGGAGACAGAAGATAAATTAATTGCAAAGTTTAGAAAAAAAATCATTGTAGAACAACTTTTAGATGAAATTAGAGAAAGAAAATTCCATAAACCACCGTCTGTTAAAAAGAAAGAACGATTGGCGGAATTAAGAAGAGGGAAAGGGAAAAGAAGATAAATGTTGGACAAAATTAAAAATGATTTAAATCAGGCCTTAAAGAATAAAGACGAAATGAAGGTTTCTGTCTTGCGGATGTTAGTGGCCGAAATTCATAATAAACAAATTAATAACAAAAGTGATGAGATTTCAGATGATGAAATTATTAAGACAATTCGTCAGCAAGTTAAGAAAATCAAGGAATCTATTGTAGCTTATAAGCAAGGAAAGCGTGATGATTTAGTTAAGAAAGAGAGCCAAGAATTAGATATTTTGAACAAATATCTTCCTCAGGAGATGGCCCCAGATGAATTAGAAAAAGTAATTAAAGGAATAATTGATAGTGTGAAACCTCAAGGTCCTCAAGATTTTGGCAAAGTTATGAACGAAGCTATGAAGCAACTTTCTGGGCGCGTTGATGGATCGAAAGTTTCTGAAGTTGTGAAAAGATTGATATAGTTAATTATAATTAAGCTCTAGTTGACAGCCTCCAATGAATTCCATTTTAATTAAAACAGATCAAGATTCCAAAGTAGACGAAGAGAAAGTGAAGCTTTGGGCCGAAGAAGCATTGAAGAAGTATAGTTTTAAAAATTGTCAGTTGAGTATTGCTTTTATTACAAGTGAAAAGATAAGATCTTTAAACAGAGATTATCGAAAACTTGATAAAGCAACAAGTATTTTGTCTTTTTATCAAGGGCAGGCAGCCCCTAATGGTATCCAAGTCTTGGGTGACATTGTGATCTGCTTACCAATAGCGAAAGAAAAAAATCTTTCAATCAAATTTTTAATTGACCATGGAATCCGTAACCTTTTATCTGAAATATCGACCATCAAAAGTCAAGGAACTTGACTTGGTTGACGTTCGTGAAAGTTTAGAAAAGGTTCTGTACTCTGGTAAAATCCCTCACGCATTTCTGTTTTCAGGTCCTAAAGGGACAGGAAAAACTTCAACAGCTCGAATTTTAGCCAAAGCCGTTAATTGTTTAAAGAATCGTAAGAATGGTAAAAAGAGTGACTTTGAACCTTGTAATAAATGTGAGATTTGTCAGGAAATAAATGATGGTCGAGCTTTAGACTTAATTGAGGTTGATGCTGCTTCTAACAGAGGGATTGATGATATTAGAAGCTTGAGAGAAAAGATTAAGCTTTCGCCGGCAAAATGTGACTATAAAGTCTACATCATTGATGAAGTGCACATGTTAACCACCGAGGCCTTTAACGCTTTACTGAAGACACTAGAAGAGCCTCCAAGACACGCTTTATTCGTTCTCTGCACCACTGAACCAGAAAAATTACCTAAGACAATTATTTCTCGCTGTACACAGATTAAATTTAAGAAAGCCAATCAAGAAGAAATATTAAGATCTCTAAAAAGGGTTGTTAAAGGGGAAGGACTTAATCCAGAGAAGGAAGTTCTAGAAGGAATTGCCAAAAGTGCTGACGGTAGTTTTAGAGATGCTCAAAAAGTTTTAGATCAATTATCTTCAAGCGGAAAAAAGATTTCCTTAAAAGAAACAAACAAGCTTTTAGGTCGTATCGAAGAATTAAAGCCAGATAAATTATTACTCTTTTTGTCAGAGAAGAAAGGCAAAGAATCTCTTTTAGAAATTGACAGGGTTGTTACTTTTGGGATTGATTTAAGTTTTTACTTACAAACAATTTTAGAAAAACTCCGTTTGATTTTACTTGAAAAAACAGGTATTTCAGAAGTAGAAAGTCAAGAATTGGATGAAGAATTAAAAGAAGCATTTTCAAGCTTAAGCAAGGGGAATGTCTTTAAACTTATCACCTTGTTCTCTCAAGCATCTTTAGAAATCAAGATCAGTCCAATTCCTCAATTACCTTTAGAATTAGTTGTTGTTCAGTGGTGCCAGGATCAAGAACAAGAGAATGACAGTAACTTAGAGAATAATCCTAAAAGAGAAGTAAAAAAGACAAGTAATCCTGATAATCAAAAACAAGAAACTAAGGGAACAAACGGCGATACTCAAATCAAAAAAAGTAATGGAGTTAGTCATGGTTTAGATAAAGTTGTCGACCATTGGGATGATTTACTTGTTGGGGTCAAACCATTAAATCACTCGGTTGAAGCTTTGCTTCGTGCTTCAAGACCATTGAAAATGGAAGGGAATTTTCTAACCTTGGAAGTTTTTTATAAATTCCATAAAGAAAGACTAGAAACAGAAAAATGTCGTTCAATTGTTGAAGAGATTGCCAGTCAGATTTTAGACGCTCCGATTAGACTAAAATGTGTTTTAGGAGAAAAGAAAAATACTCCAAATTTGACTCAAACAGATGAAGAGAATAATGGTGATAAAAGTGATATAATGGATATTGCCGGTAAGATATTTAGTGGTAAATTAATTGATTAAAGGAGGTTTTTATGTTTGATAAAGTTAAACAACTAGGCGAATTAAAAAGAATGCGTGATGAAGCAATGCGTATTCAAAAACAATTAGCCGCCGAAACAATAGAAGTAAATGAGGGCGGTATAAGAATCGTTATTAGTGGTGATCAGCAGGTCAAAGAACTAGAGATAAATGAGGAAAGCAATGAAGAATTGGTCAGAGTTTTAAACAGTGCCTTGAAGCAGTCTCAGAAAGTGGCCGCTCGTAAAGTCCAAGAAATGTCAGGAGGACTTTCTGGATTACTAGGGAAATAAACAGAACCTGTTTATCCTAAACTCTAAATGATAAAATCTTTCTAATGAATCTTCCACGTTCTATCAGGAAGTTAATTGAATCTTTTGAAAGACTCCCTGGAGTAGGTCCTAAGACAGCTCAAAGGTTAGTTTTTTATCTTCTCCATGTTCCACAAGAATATTTAGACGAATTTTCTAATAATTTAAAAGATTTAAAAAATAAGACAGTTTTATGCTCTATTTGTTTTAATGTGGCTGAAAGCGATCCGTGTTTAGCTTGTTCTGACAGATCAAAAGATAAATCCACTATTTGTGTTGTCGAACAACCATTGGATGTTTTGGCTATTGAAAAGACAGGAAAATTTGAAGGAGTTTATCATGTTCTACATGGAGCAATTTCTCCTTTAAATAATATTGGTCCTGATGAACTTTATATTAAGGATTTTTTAAAACGTTTGGATAATAAAACACTTCCTGTTAAGGAAATTATTATTGCCACTAATCCAAATATGGAAGGGGAGGCAACGGCGATGTATTTGGTCAAACAAATTAGAAAAAATGATGAAAATATTAAGATTACGAGATTAGGGCAGGGTTTGCCAACTGGAGCTGATTTAGAATATGCTGATGAAATAACATTATCAAGAGCTTTAGAGGGAAGAAGAGAGTACTAAAAAGCGAGAAGGGAGTTTATCATTTATTTTCCATATGGAAAAAATAAAGGATAAACCCCCTTAAAAAACTAATAAAGATCGTTTACGATCTTAAACAAAAAACGTTACGGATTCATACCATAAAAAAATTTTCGTTGCTCCCACAGGCAAATTATTCAACAAGATGCTTTAAGTGCTTGGAGATAGAATGTTTCTTCAGCTTTTTGTGCTAGTTCTTCTCTTCCCCAATTACCCACTAATTTGGTTAAATTCTTTACTTCTTTCTCGACTGGACTTTCTTCTCTTCTTTCCGTTGCCACTACGTACCTCCTTTGTTCTTTGTTTATTAGTATGTTTAAAAGTGCATTTTTTACTAATTAGATAATTATTTTTTTGCTGATTCTTCAATTTTCTTCTTGAGGAATTTTTTTCTTGCTTCTGGTTTTTTACGAAAATCTTTTACACAAAGTTTACAGAAAGGAAAATAAAGATTTTTTAAAAGAGTAGGGTCGATTGGTTTGTCTTGACATTTTGGGCAAAATCCTCCTGTTAGTTCTACAATTGTAAGGGCCATTATTATCTGCCTGTACACATCGTTACGAAGCAGTTTTAAACCTATGTTAATTTCTCTTCTATAAATATTATTTGTCGTTTCTTCACCATCTTTTAGGTTTCTTGGTTTCCCTTTTTTTATTAAATTCTTTTCAATCTTATCCTTTTCTTTTGTTAAGTATTCAACCGCTTCTTTTAAATCTTTACTCATTTTAAATCTACGCATTTTTCTCTCCTTCTCTTTCTTCTAATTATCTAATTTGTAAAAGATCTATTCCATCTTTAGGAAGCTTATATCCTATAGTGGAATAGGCATGATTATGCTATAAAAGATTTAATTTGTCAAGTTTAAACGTAAATGCTATATTTAACTAAGAAGATGGATAATAAAAAAGCTACACAAGTTAGAAAACAATTAAGTCAATTAAACGAAGAGAGATTTCCTAAACAAAAAAAAGAAGGATCTAATGATGGTGTTGTTAGGGAAATGATTTTTGATAATTCAGATAAAGAAAATGTTTCTGGTGATGAAAAAAAAGGGAAAGATCAATCTTTTACCAGAAGAAGAATTGCTGAACTTGAAGCAGAAATAAGAGAGATGTCTTTAAAAAGACAGCAGGAAATGAGGGAAAGAAATAACCAAGAAGAGAAAAAGGAAGAAGGGCAAGAAAATGTTCCTGCTGATATTCCGTCTGGCAAACCTAAGAGAGGTTTTGGGGCAAGAAGAATAAAATCAGCTCAAGAGCAGGCTCAGCCTGAAACAGCCGGAAGGAGAGTCGCTGGCTAATGAAGTTCTATAACAGATCAACTAAAGAGTTAGAAGAGTTTAAACCAATTAAAGAGAATATTGTTGGTATTTATTCTTGTGGTCCAACAGTTTATTGGAATCAACATCTAGGCCATATGTACGCTTATATCCAATGGGATGTATTGGTAAGATATTTTAAATATTTAGGTTATGAAACGAAGTGGGTTATGAATATTACCGATGTTGGACATCTAACTTCTGATGAAGATGAGGGTGAAGATAAAATGGAAAAAGGAGCTGAGAGAGAAGGACTAACTGTTTGGCAAATAGCTGAAAGATACACAAAACAGTTTTTAGAGAGTTTAAAGCTTTTAAATATTCAAAAACCAGATGTTTTATGTAGGGCAACTGATCATATTCAAGAACAGATAGATTTAATTAAGAAGATGGAAAAGAACGGTTTTACCTACAAAACTAAAACAGGACTTGTTTTTGATACGTCCAAATTTCCTGATTATGCTAAATTTGGCAATTTAGACTTAAAAAAACTTCGATCTGGTCAAAGAGTCAAGATTGATGAAGATAAAAGACAACCTTGGGATTTTCTTTTATGGGTGACCAATCAGCCAAATCATATTATGCAATGGGATAGTCCTTGGGGAAGGGGATTTCCTGGTTGGCATATTGAGTGTACGGCCATGTCGACGAAGTATCTAGGAGAAAGATTTGATATTCATACTGGCGGAATTGAACACATTAAAGTTCATCACACCAATGAAATTGCTCAGGCTTTTGGAGCTTTTGGTCATAAAACAGTTAATTATTGGCTTCATAATGATTGGTTGGTCTTTGATGGAGAGAAAATGAGTAAAAGTTCGGATAACAATATTCTAGTCACAGATTTAGTTGAGAAAGGTTATGACTCATTATCTCTTAGGTATTTAATTTTAAATTCTCAATATCGAACTGGTCTTAATTTTACTTATGATTCTTTAAAAGGAGCAGAAGTAGCTTTGAAGAAATTAAGAAGTATAGTTGATAATCTAAGGAAAGAAGAAGGAAAGAAAAGTGACGGTAAAGAGAAAGATCTTTATAAAGATAAATTTAAAGAAGCTTTGAATAATGATTTAAATATTCCACAAGCTTTGGCTGTTTTATGGGAAGTGACAAAATCAGATCTTAACTCTTCAAATAAACTGTCTCTTATCTTTGATTTTGATAAAGTTTTAGGATTAGGTCTCGAAAGTTCCAAAAAAGAAAAAGTGGAAGTTTCTCAAGAGATAAAAGATCTCATAAAAGAAAGAGATAATTTAAGAGAACAGAAAGAATGGCAGAAAGCAGATGTGGTTAGAAAAAAGATAGAGGATTTGGGTTGGCAAGCTAGAGATACAGCAGAAGGAACAGTAGTAGAGAAAAAATGAAAAAGATTAGTTTAATCTTAATATCAATATTAACTATTTTATTTGTTGCCAATATGGTTGTTTTGGATATTAATTGGTTGAAATTAAAAAGAAGTGAAAATCTATCTTCCGGGGGAATAACTAAACCTTCAACTTCAGATATCACACCCGTTCCTTTAGCTATTCCTATTTCAGGAAATTGTACTGCTGATTGTAATGACCTTATTGATCAAAAGATTTCTCAAGCTATAGCGACTATTTCTGGTAAAGAAACAGTTAAGGAAACTAAAGTTGTTGAAAAAACAACAACGACAAGTACTTCTCAACCACAGGTAATTTATATTCCTTTAGGTGGAGGTGGTTCGACGACTAATAAAGAATGGACCGATGTTGGTAATGCCGAAGTTTATTTTAATATTGGTGACTATTCAAATGTTGATAGAATTTACTTTGAAGGTTTTATCAATGTTAAACATGGTAATGGAAAAGCTTTTGCAAGATTATATGATGTTACTCATGGGATTGGGGTACAGGGAAGTGATATTTATACTGATAGTGAATCCTTTAGTTTAGTTGAATCAGGGTCTTTAAGTTTTTGGCAAGGAAAAAATCTTTATCGAATTCAGATAAAATCATTAAATGGCTATGAAGCTTCTATTGATTCAGGCAGAATAAAAGTAATCTTAAAGTAGTTATTTTACCCAGTAAATGGAGAAGTTTGACTTATTAATTCTTGTAAGGTTATGATGAAGGTAATGCCCGAAGTAAAAAGAAGTAGGAAAAGAATAACTTTAATTTTCTTTATCGTTTTGCTTAGCTTCATTCTACCTTTTTGGTTTATTATCTTAGGTATTTT
>Ga0075125_10000905_pt1 | contig 13785 bp, 18 predicted proteins | sample AntAceMetag02UKN_FD_69810 | JGI IMG/M metagenome (GOLD analysis project Ga0075125, IMG submission 69810) | Saline lake microbial communities from Ace Lake, Antarctica - Antarctic Ace Lake Metagenome 02UKN | ecosystem: Environmental > Aquatic > Non-marine Saline and Alkaline > Saline | place... | reverse complement strand
TCCCTGCATACGAAAAACAAGTAACTATATCGTCATGGGCACCGTTTGGATAAGCTAAAAGCTCATCTTCAATATCAATTAAGTAAGAAGATTGAGGCAAAAAGACTTTATGTTGTTCAAATTTGGCTAAAATGCTTAAATAACGTGTATCTTGTTTTCCTGCTTTTAACTCTTTAGCTGGTAAACCTTGTTTAGTAGCCATTTGAACTAAAGCAACTTGATATTGCACCGACTCAATATATATAACTTGAGGTTTCCATTTATTATAAACATTCCATACTAAATCAATATGTTCAGCACCTTCCATTCGAGACCGAAACATATCTAAAAGAATCAAATCATTATCTTGAGTCAAACCCCATGTACAAATGACAGTAAAATCAGATTTTGATGTCAAAGTCATAGCTAAATCCATTGTACAAAAGATAGTAAGTTTAGAATGATCTACGTTTTTAGTAACTTCTCCATTTCTTAAAGTATAAAGAGCTTGTCCGTTGTGGGTCACTGAATAATATCTGAAATCGGCTTTTTTGAATTGATTTCCACCTAAAGGTTTAGGATTTTGTTGATACAAAGCAGAAAACCAATATTCGCCTCCTGTAGGATTTTCCTCAGTACCGGTATCTTTAATTTCTTGCAAAGCTTGTAAACCGAATCTGTCTTTCCATAAAGCCTCACCTATTTTTCTTGGATCGTCAAGATTGTCCTCATGTTCACATATAGCTGGAAATTCTACAACTTCCCACTTATCCCGTTCTAATTTAAGTAACCGACCAGCAAGATCGTCTTCATTCCAACGGGTCTGAATTAATAAGATAGGAACGTCTTGATTAGATCGTCGAGACTTAAAGTCATTATTATACCAATCCCAGAGTTTGTTGCGTACTACAGTTGAATGTGACGCCTCAGCACCCTTTAAAGGATCGTCTATTAAAAGCATAGTCGCTGGATTTCCTACAATATTATGTCCAGTACCAGCACAGCGATAAGAACCATTAAAATTGACTATCTCAAATTTATTAGTAGTTCTTACATAAGAATTTAATGAGTTATAACGAACATTAGACCCACTTAAATAAGTATTTGGAAATAATTCTTTATACGCTTCGGTATCCATTATTCGTTGTATATCTCTATTGAAATCCTGAGCTAATGAAGGTGAGTTTGAAGCTGCTATAATCTTAATATTAGGATTTAAACCAAACATATAAGCTGGAAAGCGTCGAGAACATAACTCCGACTTACCATGCTGAGGAGGCATAAAAACCATTAATCGTTTAATTTCGCCACGTGCAAACCTATCTAATTTATCACATAAGTTTCTATGATGCCAATTGATTAAATACTTTTCCGCTCCTAAAAGAATATTGTTGTTAAATGTGTACTCAGTAAAGGAAAGCATGTTTGAACGTGCTTTAAGTATCTCAGGACTGACTAAAGAAGTAATAGAACGTTCTCTTTTACGCCTTTGTGCTTCTTTTTGTATTTCTTGGCTAACTCTCATTTTAATAAATGTTTAGGCACTTCGCCATGTTCAGCAATATAATCATTATCTTTATTCGACACTTTATCCAAATCAACAAGACTAAATTCAACTTTATCAATATAGCCCCTTTTTTTACCTTTATACTTTAATAGCCATTTCGTTGTGTCGAGATCGCCTTCATTGACAGCATTAAATATATTGTATTCGCATTTATCCAATATACCTTCAAGGATTAGCTCAACTTCCTTTTTGAAAAATGGATACTTATCCATTCGTTTGGATATAGTTGTATAATGACAGCCTAATTGCTTGGCAGCACGTGTAATAAAGCCGTTGTTATCCCTAATGGCTTTAAGGATACTCTTATTGCTAATACTATTACCTCTTGGTTTATTCATTGTATACCTACTTTCTACACTTTCTATATATTTTGATATATTCCATCATTTCAACTCATGTGTTGTTTTTACTTTTATATTTTCTAAGGACCATTGAAACTAAGTCATTGAAAAATAACCAAGTGAAAATTGGGTTTTTCTGTAACCAAGTCATAGTTTTGCCTTTATAATGTTATCGCAATATTTGATAAATTTATCTGTATTTTTACCTCTACCCTTAGTTGACCGTATATAGTCTCTATAACCACCCAATATATTAATAAACATATCTAAATTATAACTATATAAATAATTATAATATCTAGTTACGGAGATTAATCCAGTGCATGAGTAATTAACGTGATCAGAAAATAAATCTCCAATTGACCCCCAAGCTCTACCATATTTTCCATTCTCTAAATTCTTAAATCTCATTAGTTTTATAGCCCAATTTCCTTTTAAATTCAATATATACTTAATTCTATTAAACACATCTTCCGGTGCATTGCCTTCATTATCGTAAAGCATATATATTAGTTTGCCATCTCTGCATTTGATATTATTTTTCTCTACAAAATCAAACATAAACTTTATACTTTCATCAACTCTATGAGAATCCCAAGCGAAACGGATATTTTGATAACAGTGTTTATATTTTAAGAATACATCTTGAATCTTTTTATTTTTATAGAACAACTCTGCATCTAATCCCTGATTGAAATCTATTTTTATATTATGCTTGTCGCAAAAAGATAACACACTTTCAAGATGTTTAGAACCACAACTAAATATATTATTATCGAAGCAATAGAATACCTTTTTAGATGTATCTATCTGACTTTGCCAATTGTCAACCTTTTTATGTTTTCCTTCCAATACAGGCACTACACACCATTCACATTTATTATGACACCCTCGCATTGTAAAACCATAGCTGTAATCTTTATTAGCAATATCAAAGTCAGGTGTTAACTTTTCTAATTCCAAATCTCTTCCGACAAACACTTCATCTTCATCTAAATATTTCAAATACTTCTCAGGTTGTAATGATATTGAAATTCCACCAATAAGAAATTTAGCTTTTTTATATTTCTGCTTATAAGTTAAAATCCATTCAATATCCCTTTTGAATTGGAATAAGAATATCAGACTAAAATAAATAATGTCCGGCTTACGTTTCGGAGTTTTGCCTGCAAATATCAATTCAACATTATCGGCTTTGTGTTTGGTTGCTAATCTTAACAATGCCAAAGGCACAAAGTCTTTATACCTTGAATTATTATTTATATCAATTAGTAATATATTCATTATGCAAACTTTTTAATATTGAAGATTCTGCTAATATCATAGCATCCACTAATTCTAATCCCTCTTTGCCTTTCATATCCTTGGCAACACTATCTCTAATGTGATTGACTTGAGTCATAAACTTAATATCCTCTGCACTCATATCGTTTTCTATGCTTATCTTTTCAATATCAATATCAATATCCAAACCCCATTCACTCAACAACTCAGCATCCCAATCATTAGCCAATAAATCCCAATCCCATTCACCAAACCCTACATTATCTTTAACAATGAATTCTTTTTTCTGTTCATCAGATAAACCGGACACAATCTTTACATTAACTTTTTTAACTTTCAATTCTTTTAAGGCACGGTATCTCATATTGCCACCGAGAATAATCATATCTTCATCAACAACTATTTCCCTTAGCTCCAACATTTCAGGAAACTCTTTTAAGGATTTAAGCAATGATTTATACTTATCATCCTTAATAAATCTTGGATTATTTTTATTCAGCTTAATTTTTGATAATGGAATAATCTTTTGTTCAACTTTCATAACTCCTCCAATAGTATCTTAGTAGTTTTCCCATCTTTAACCTCAATTCCAAAATACGTAGTCCATTCGTCATGGTATATGTGATGTAATACCATTCTATGCCAACCGACTGTAGTAATGAACTTTCGTACACCACCACCGTATATACGTCCTTTAGGCTCGTTATCTAAATAGACATCGCTTGTATAAGCATTAAGCTCTAAAGTTAATTCAATGTAGCCGAAGCCTGTTTTAGGAGCGGTGGGTTCTTCGCAGCCGATAAAAATTATTAGCAGGAAAATTATTAAATACTTCATTTTAGCCTCTCTATATATAATTGAATATTTTTATAAAATATATTGATATATTCTTATCTTATTCTTTTCTTTTATTTATTAATTCTAAGAAGAGAACAATGCTTTATAGTTTTACTTATTCTATAAAGCATTGTTATTAAACTATTAGCTTACTATTAGCTAACCATTAAACCACTTAATTGATTTCGCATAAACCTATTATATTAAATCAATTAAGAGAAAAGTCAAAAATTGACTATATTTAATTAGTCTATTTTTAGTTATAAAATCTATTGGAAAAGAACATTAAACTCAGTAAATAATTAAATATTATTTACAATTAAACAATAAGTATTTAAAACTAAGTACTAATTTAAGTACCAGTTTTAGTACTTAGTTTAACTATTTACGTTTTATATTTGTTTAGAAGTATTTATCAATAGGAGGAATAAATGAAACAATTATATATTTTTGGAGAGATTTACCCTTATGAAATAGATGCTCAATACGTACAAGATTTCCTTAATAAATTAAAAGCTAAAGAAGAGTTTGAAGTAGTTATTAATTCACCCGGAGGTAGTGTATTCGAGGGTATCGCTATTTATAACCTTTTGAAACCTTACAATCCCACTATGAGGGTTATTGGGCAAGCATCAAGTATTGCGAGTGTTATTGCAATGGCAGGCACAGTAGAAATTGCCGAGACTGCATTTATGCTAATACATAACCCATGGACGATGACTATGGGAGATTCAACATACATGAAAAAAGTAGCTGCAAAATTAGATACGGTTAAATCCTCTATTATGAAATCTTATGCAAATAAAACAGGGAAAGACACAAAAGAGTTATCAAATATAATGGATGCCGAAACTTTTTACAGTGCAGAAGAGGCAGTACAAAACAACTTTGCAGACCAATTGATTAAGCCAAGTAAAGAAGATACGAAAGCACTTGGCATGTACGAAATAGCAGCTTTAAATAAAAAGATTAATAATGACTTAAATGATGGTCAAGATTCAATAACTAATGAAGGAGGCGACATGCCAAACTTTGAAGTTGAAAATGTAAAATTAAAGGCTCAAATTGAAACATTGGAAACAAACTCTAATAAACTAATCTCAGATAATACAAAATATAAAAAAGAGATTAGCGATAATAAGGAGATTATCAAGAATGCCGGAGTAGAAAAAGCTACTTTAACGACTGATCTTGATAAATCCAAAGCAGATTTAAAAGTAGCTAATGAGGCAATAGCTGAGTTTAAAGGTAAACAGGAAGAATCTGTAGTTGAGAATTTCTTAGTAAGTAATATTGCTAAAATCAAACCTACAGACAAAGACGACTTAAAAGCAGAGTTGTTAATGTTGAAAAACAATCCTGAAATGAAAATTGGTGAAATAACTTTATACGATAAGAAGTGTAAGGAAATTGAAGCATTACCAGTAATGAAATTAGATCAGACAATGGATGAACCAGACCTTCCTGATAACGTACAAATGAAGGGATTAGACTTTAATTCTACTGATCCGATTATGTTAGCTAAGATTAATGTAGCAATGATAGCATTAGCAAAGAAAGATAAGATTACAGAAAACGAGGCTCTTGAACAACTTCAAACATTAGCAATTAATGAAGGGCAAAAAGATGCTTGACAATTCATATTTACAAAAGCTAAGATTAAATACTAATCCAATATTAACTACATTAGCACAGGGATATTCACAGCAAACATTAATAGCAAAGAATATTTATCCTGAAGTAGTCGTAAGTCAATACCCTACAGTTCGAGTTCCAATTATGAACACAGAACACATGAAGATTAAGAATGATAAAAGGGCATTGTATGCTGATCCAATACTTATAAATAATGGCTCTTTAGGCTATGATGATATAAGCATAGAAGAACATTCTCCTTTCTATCAGATAGACATTAAGGAGTTGTTGAACGATCCGCTAATAAATATACAGAAAACAAGAACTTTCTCATTAGTAGAAGGTATGTTTTTGAATATAGAAAAAGAAGTAGCGGACGAAGTTCAAACAATAGCAAATTACACGAATTCAAATGAAGAAACATTAGCAGGCACAGACCAATGGACACACGCAAGTTCAGATCCACCAACACAGATATTTGATGCTATGGAAGTAGTAAGAGCTTTAATAGGGAAAAGACCTAATACTATGTCAATAGGAGCTAAAAGTGCATGGGCATTACAAAAAAATGCTGCTATGGTATTAGCTATTAAAGGACCTTTAGGCGGTGGACAGGTTACAATAGATCAAATTTCTATTTATTTCTTTGGTGTTTCAGGCAGAGTATTTGTAGGAATGGCTACTTACGATAATTCAGAACTATTGACAGATGCAAGAGAATTCATAGATTTATGGAGTGATAATTGTATATTATCATACACATCTCAACCGGGTTCAATGGAAAGAAAACTATACGATCCAAGTTTCGGATATACTCTTAAATTAAAAGGATTTAATCCAAGAATTAAGACATATCCAGACCCTAATGGTTTAAAAGATTATGTTATTGCGACAATGTTTTGGAAGCAACACATGCTAAATAATGCGTGTGCATATTTATTCACAGATACTAATATATAAATTCAATAATTGAGGCTAATAATGCAAGAAGAAACAGATAAAGAAGTAAAGATGATTACATGTAAAGTTGAAGGACGTTTTAGACATAATGGTATTTTGCATGAAAAAGATACTACTGCCGAATTCGATTCTGAAGCTGTAGATTTATATCCTAAAATACTATTTCCTATCGGAAAAGATATTGAATTAAAACATGAATTAAAAGAAACGATACTTAAAACACAAGAAGAAGTATCAAAACTTAATAATGAAATAATTCAACTGAAATTCAAAATTGAAGAAAAGGCAAATACTATAAATTTATTAACTGCTATTAATAAAGAAAAAGTAGCTACGTTAAAAAAACAGGGTATAACGATGAGAGAGTTAAGAGCTGAAATAGGTTTACAAAAACAAGCTCTTAATAATAAAAAGAAATAATTAATATACAAGGAGAATAAAATGCCAGCATCAAATTTAGGGAACCTAATAACCCAAAGTATAGGGTTCACGGCAGCCGGTACGATTACAAAAGAAAGATTTATGACTTCATCGGCTTTACAGGCTGGACTTGGCGAAAAAGCATTAGGTTCAGCTATGTATGACGCACTAATTACAGAGGGATGCACAGCTAAATTAGGTATTGTTAAAATATACGGCGGTGCAACGTTAGCTATTGGTGATAAAGTAACATCGGACGCAAATGGAAAAGCTATTGCGTATTTAGAAGATACAAGATTGCTCAATAAAGCAGCAGACGAAGCAAAGATTTCAACAACTACGTATGCTAATGATACAGTATTAAAAGATATAGCGGCTCGTATATCTAAAGTTTATCGTATTTTTGGTAGATTAGTAGTAAAGAATTTTAATACGACAGCAGCACAGACTTTGAAATATAAATTTGTGTTACCAGCCGGAGCTACAATGGTAGGAAATTTGAAAGAATCAAATACTATTGCAGATACGATGGATCAGGTTAATGAAGATCAAGACTTTACTGCTGAAATGACATTAGCAATAGGTACGGCTTCAGGACAAACAAGTGAGACAGGAGTAATTGAATTTGATGCGGTGCTAACAATGTTAACCACAGCAGGAAATGTAGATTTGTCTTGGGCTCCTAATGCCAACGTAGCGTTTAATTTAACTATGATGGGAGAATCTTATATTAACATCGTGGCAATGTCCCCAGAGGGAATGAACGGGATTGCACACACAGCCGGAACAGATGGAAATATAATGCAAATTCAGACATCACTATAATTGACAGACTTTTGAAAACTAAAAATTTATAACTTATTAGGGCTGTAGGTATCTGAGAGCCTCCGCAATTAATTGCGTTCACTCTATTGCCCTAATACTTTAATGGAGCTTCTAATGGGGAACTATATAGATTATGATTACATTATCAAACGTGCAGATAAAACCTTGTTAGAAGACGTATGCGACACTACAGACCTACAGAATAACGATGTATTACTTCAATCGATTATCGATGCGGAAGATAAAGTAGATGAATATTTAGAGTCGATTTATACCGTACCATTAACCACACCTTCTAAAACAATTAAAAGAACTACATTTTGTTTATCTATGTATTATATGTATTCGTATCGTTATCAAAGCGAATTACCGGATAACATTGTAAAGGATTATGAAGATTGCATCAAATATTTAGAAGATATTCAGAGCCAAAAACAAAAAGTAATTAATCAAGAGGAATTAGCGAATGAAGGAACTACGATTGTAATTAATAAAGAAGTAGCAGATAAGTATTTTTCAAAAGCACGTAGGTCTCAAATATTATGAGTAGCAATATTCAAATATACGAAGATGCAATTGTAACTGCTTTGATAGCTGCCTTTACAGAACCAAAACCTTTTATTACTGCCGATTTAAATTTCGGGGACAAAGGAGACGGTGCAAGAATAATAGATGAAGCAAAATTAAGGTCAAGTTCTAAATATGGTAGTTCAGCAATATTTGTTGGTTTTACGGGTATAGATCCAAATTTAAAAACTGGATTAGGTACAGGTGGAATGCACTTGTACACACCATTTTATAAATATGCTATATTAATGTATGCGAGGAGTAGACGAAAAACCAGTAGAGGGCATATAGATATTTATACATTAATAGAGACCGCAATGGAGACTTTATATAAATTGGATTATAGATTTTTTGATATTTCAAATATACCAGTAAAGATTGACCAGACTGGTTTATATAGCTCAACATTTTTAGTAGGTAATTATCAAACTTATCCAAACACATTATTAACTTAGGAGAATAAAATGTCTTATAAACATTTAACAAATGACGAAGCCGGAGTATTGGTACCAATAGATATGAGTGCCGATAATACGATAGCATTAGCTCAGTTTGCAGACAGCAGGGATTCAGAAGGTAATCAAACAGGGAGAGTAATATGTAGTTGGACAGGAGTTGGTGCAGGATTTGACGGAACTATTGCTTTACATTTAATATTTCCGGCTGCACAATCCTCAACAATATTAGCACCAGTGAATCATCAACCAATAATAGTAGATACTGTCGCTGTAGATTCTGCTGCTGGCTATGCAGATTTCCCATTAACTGCTCCTATTGAGTTTTACCAAATAGTATATACTCATGGGACAATTGATGCTGGGGATTTATTAGAATCGGTACAAATTAATAAATGAGTTACTTGAAAAAAGAATATGAATATAAAAAGAGAAATAACGACATTGGATTTATACGAAGAACACACAAGACGAGTAGTTGTTGGCGGTATAATGATAAATGTTATTAAAGAAAATATTTCTACTTTCGATTGTATTAGAGCATTAAAACCATTTTATCTGGATACCGCAATGGACGAATTAACCGAAGCAGTATTTAAAGGGCTAAGAAAAATTAAGAACGATATAAGGGAGAAAAGCAATGATGTTAAATAGTATTATAGATTTCATAAAAAGACATTCAACAACCTTAGCGATATTATTCTTTGCTTTATTGTTTTTAGGTTTTGAAAAAGAGACAATAGAAACTTATGTAATTATTATTGGGTTTTGTTCAATAGCAATATTGATGTCTGGTGTTGCGGTTTATTCATTCACTAAACATAAATTCATTAAAGAAGAAAATAGAATAATTATTGGCTTAATATTTATAGGTATATGTATAGTTGTCGGAAATGCTTTAGAAATTTATATATCGAGGTTTGCAGGTGTGTAAAAAATCAGATAAAAGAAATAAAAATTGTTCATGTGGTGGAACTTATAAACGAACAAATGATAATTTAATATTAGCATCATTGCCGCCCCAAGAAAAGCATAAATGTAATCTGTGTAACAAAATAGTTTATATCACTACGGAGCCATATTGGCAAGGACAGACAATAGGTTCAACATTAATAACATTATGAAAAAATCAGACATAAGAATAATATTCTCTTTTATTTTACTATGGGTAATCATGGTAATCGTTTTTTCTATTTATACTTATGCACAACAAAGATATGAACTAAAAACCGAAGCAAAACTATTAGTTAAGTCTCAGGTAATAGCATTAAATTTTGAAGGGCTTAAAGAATTGACAGGACATAATGATGGTTACTGGATTAATCGTTTTAATAGAACTGCTGGAGTACCTTTTGGAAGCCCTTATTGTATGTCAGGTCAGTATTTTTGTTACGACTCAGCAAGCAGAATAACAGGTATAAAGATTCCATTTCCAAAGTCAGGAGTTGCAAATTCTGTTTATAGTTATGCTAAGAAAAAAGGAAATAAAACTTCTTACAATCCACAAGTAAGTGATTTTATAACTTGGAAAAAAATCAAATCATTTAGAGGGCATATTGAAAGGGTTTTTAAAGTAGGTAAAAAAGGATGGGTTTGGACTATTGCTTTTAATACGTCAAATGGAAAAAGAGGTTCACAGCGTGAAGGTAACGGCGTTTATTTTAGAAAAAGAAATATATATCATCCATTAGGTAGAATGTTGATTCGTGGATTAGTAGGATTTAAAACAAATTCAAAATTTATTAATTATAAAGAGGCTTGTAATTATGAATGAAAAATATAAAAAAATAGCTAAAGAAATACTATACGTATCAATTGATAAAGAATATCCGACTATTATCGATGAAGCAATAGGGATGTTTAAAGAAGTAAACGAACTTCAGGGAGATTCTCATATTGCAGCGGCAATATCTGTAATGGAGGAATTAAGACCTTATGTAGATTTCGCAGTTGCTATTTTAGAAGCTAATAAGATATTAAACAATCAAGATGTAAAATTAGATTTTAATGGAATAGTCGATGCTAATGAATTGCAATTAGATTTTAATAAATTAGTAGAAAAAGAAATAAATAAACTTAAAGACTTAATAAATGAATAAATTAAAAAATACAGTCATTATAATTTTAGCCGTTTTATTATCGGTTCTTGCTTTTTTATATGCAATTCAAAAACCCGAAATAAGATATATAGAGAGAAATATATATGACACTTTAATCAAACAAGAAATCTTACCATCTGAAATAGTTTATATTGAAGGCAATGCTATAATTGAATCCAGAACTTTAGTAATACATGACACTATAGAGAAACAAGTTATATACGAAACACCAGCTTTCACAGCTAAACTTGACACAATAGTTAAAGATACTTTTAACTTAGCTTATGACTATCCTGAGAATATTTTTAGATTTGTGATGAAACCAGTTCCGGACACTATCAAAACTGTTTTGATTACAAATACTATATTTGAAAAAGAAAAATTAGAATGGTGGCAACCTTATGCTTACATATTTGGAGGCTCATTAATTGGTTATTTAGCAAACGAAATTGGAGATAAATAATGAGTGATAGCATAACATATCCATACGTGAATGCTTTTAAAATAAGGGGGATTACAGTAAACACTCCCATTGATAAAAGAATTATGCAATATAACGCAACCACGAAGCGTATAGAGTGGGTTGCAACTGGGTCAGGTAGTGGAGATATGACCGCTGTGGTTTACGATCCAACTTCGGTTGTTGGAGATGCTTTTTTGATGACGAATTTTGCCGAAGGTGCAACTAATAAGATATTAACCGCAACGGAGCGTTCAAAATTAACAGGAATAGCAAACACAGCAGACGTAACAGCCGATAATGCACCAAAGGCACACGCTGCAAGCCATACAGATGGTAATGATGATATACAGAATGCAACAGCAGCTCAAAAAGGATTAGCAACGGCAGCACAAATTGATAAATTAAATAAGATAGAAGCAAGTGCAGACGTTACCGATGCTATTAATATAGCAAGTTCAATAGTTGGAGTTACTACAAAAGCCACTCCGGTTGATGCGGATGAAATAGGTTTTATTGATACTGAAAATTCAAACGTATTAAAAAAGTTTACATTTGCTAATTTAAAGACGGGTGCAGCAGAAACAGCTACAACAATAGGAGCCTTAATTGGTGGTGCTGATGATGCAACACCAAATGATACAGATTTTGTAGCTACTTCTTTGACGGCTGCTGGTATCCTTAAAAAAATAACATGGACAAATGTTAAGGCATTTTTAAAGACTTATTTTGATACGCTTTATGGTGCTGGAGATATGATTTTAGCCTCCGTACAATCAGTAACGGGCTTGAAAACATTTGATACTACGAAAATAGCAGTTAAAGGAAGTTCAACAGGCACAACAGCAATAGCAAGTGCGAATGCAAGTGCAACGGATTACACGGCAACATTACCAGCAAAAACAGGTACGGTTGCAATGACTTCAGATATTACAGCTACTTTATGGACAACATGGAACGCAAGTAAGAAAGTAGGAGTAACTACTACGATCACTTCCAATTCTGTTGGTGATGATTTAACACCAGGAACAGGTGTTAGATTTTCAGATGACGAAGCAACTTGGCAATACGCAAAAGTTTTATCAGTTGCAACAAGAGACCATTTACTTTTAGGGCATGAAATATCAGCAGCTGAAGATTTATACATTGAATACGATGCTTCAGGTACAAAGACAGATATAGAAACAATACAAATACCAGATAACTTTAATGATGCAGATGACGCTACATTATTGGTGAGTGATTTAAATATGGCTTTAGGCTACAGACCAGCCTTATCAGGTGAATATTATTTAGTAGGAATTGTAGCATATTGTAAATCAGCAGATACTTCAACTGACCCTACATTAAACATAGTAGAATTTGGTGGCTCAAATGCAGTATTTAGTGCAGCTATTGATTGTGATTTAACCAGACACACAACAACAAACACAGCAGTAGCCGCTTATTACGCTTGTGATTTAGATTCAGACTTTGACCTTTCAGTATTAAAAGTAGGTGCCGGTGATGCTTACGATTTATTTGTAGAATTTCATTTTGTAAGGGCTTAATTATGATAGAAAATATAAAAATAGGAAATAAATATAGAGTGAGTGGTGAAATAGGTAACACTTATGAAGAGTTTACAGTATTGGTTAAAGAAGAAGAGTTAGAAGTTATCCACGTAGGAATGAATATGATAATGGGATCAACTTTTGATATAGAATGTTTGCAAGACTGGGATGAACTTTTGATTGTGGAGTTATTATGATATTAGGACAAAAAACAAGTAGAAATAATAGCCATTGTAAATTAAATCTTAGAATGGACGGGGTGAATGATGGGACTACATTTACAGATAGTTCGCCGAGTGGGAATACAGTAAATAATCCTGGTTCAGGTACATTAACAAAAACAGCAATTAAAAAGTTTGGGACTGCATCAGCATTTTTTAATAATAGTGATTCAAAATATTTAGATATGCCTTATGATGTTGATTATGATTTTGGTATTGGTGATTTTACTGTAGAATTATGGATTTATCCTATAACTTTTTCAGCGAGAGATGTTGTAATTGGTAGAGGTTATTGCAATCCCTCTGCTGCTCCTACTAATTGGGGTATTAGAAATAGTATGGTTACATATCCAGTTCAATGTGTAAGCTTTATTAATAATACTGGGTCTTATGTCCCAACACTTTCTGCTGGTAATTTTGCTTTAACTACTTGGCAACACATTGCTCTTGTTAGAAGAAATGGGGTTTTCCAATTATTTAACGATGGTATTGGTGGATCTAAAAGGACTGGGTATGAAGCTTATGTTTGGGGGGATGGTTGTTCAGATGGTATAAAAATTGGTAGAGCTCAAAGACCTAATT